>Ga0209930_1005475_pt1 | contig 10299 bp, 9 predicted proteins | sample ThiBiot_500_biof_2_FD_183948 | JGI IMG/M metagenome (GOLD analysis project Ga0209930, IMG submission 183948) | Wastewater bioreactor microbial communities from Cape Town, South Africa - Thiocy_cont_500_biof (SPAdes) | ecosystem: Engineered > Bioreactor > Thiocyanate-remediating >... | reverse complement strand
GTATAACATTAGATCGTTGGATGAATTTATATGTTGCTGATCGTACGAATAATCGTATTCAATTATTTTGTAATGGTAGTATGACAGGTATTACAATTGCAGGATCTGGTAGTGGTGGAAGTTCTATATCTGCTCCATATGATGTCAAATTAGATTCTCAAATGAACTTATACGTCTCTGAAAATAGTGGAAGCAAGATTTCTAAATTTGGTAAATTATAAAACTTTTTATTGTATAAATTTTATTTTGCACATTGTACATTTTCTATCATGCAAATTAGTTTCGAATCACTGTCCCTCTGTTTGTACTTTTTTTTTGAAAGAACAATAAAATAAAAATTCAGTAAGGAATTTAGATTAATAGATGATTTACGGTACTCCTCTGACATCTCATGATTCAGAAGTTTCGATTGGATAAAGACTTTATTTATGCAATATTTTTATTTTTTTTTCTCCTGTCAATATTGATATTGACTAAATCTATGTGTAGTAAAGTTTTTATCAGATTTTTCTTCTTTTTTTGTTAATAACATAAGAAATGATTCGAACTCTGAAAACGATTTGGTATTGGTTACTAATTATTTTACCGTTTAGTATGATACTTACATTTATTCTAACGTTAATTATATGTAGTCAAATATTAAATAATCCAAGACCAAATGATAGACTTCCGGAAATTTCTTTACTTGGAGTTGATGCTGCTTATTCTCATTTTGTTGCTGGTTTTGCTGTTTTATCCGTACAAATTCTCATTGTTACAATTGGTCGATTACAATTTCTATTTCAATCTCAAGCTCTTGTTCATCGCATTATTTTATGCGCACTTCATCTTCTACTAGTCATTTCGAGTATATTTCTTCTTATTATGGCTATAATGGATGTAAAACGTCATCCACGTCCTCATATAATCGGAGCTATTAATACATTTGCATTTCTTTCAGCTTACACAATATTACATACAATTATTGCTATCTATCTCTTTATAAAACGAGCTCAAGCACCTGAACATGCAAGTATCATTTGGCCATTGTGGTTTCTAGCGTGTTGCATAACATTAGTCATCTGTTTTGCTACTTGGGGAGGAACATCACTGCCTACTCCTCAATATATTGCAGCAACAATACCTTTTCTATATATTCTCGGTTTTATACCACAGTTTTGGCGTCAAGCACGTAAAAAATCCGAAAATACCGATACATCTTTACAAACATATTTATAGTTTTTCAAACGCTTATTTTATTATCATTCAAAAAATCAAAAGTGAAACATAGTTTCTATGTGTATAGAGTTTAGTGTCTTTACTCTTTGGTTTTTTATTCGTATTATTCACTGGCCAATAGACAAAACCGTCTTTAGCATGTTGATGATAACGATTTTTATAACGTGATGCAGAACACGCACGATATGGTCGAATTAGTGCATCCGTTGCTAATGGCCAAGTTATTAAAGATTTTGTTAAATAAATATCGTTCTATGAAAGCAAAAAGATGATCAGTTTAATAATTATATATATATATATACGTTTTAGTCGACATATATACTTTCTCATTAGTTTTTACTGCGCTTTGTATTCGACGAGTGTTTTGCATGATTTCAAAAGGTAAAAATGAGAGCAAAAAAAGTGAGTGCAAAGAAAAAAATTTCGTGTTTTTTTTATGGTAATTGTTTTGAGTGGAGTCCAGTGAGAAAATTCCATTTGTAAAAGAAATGAATTCACTGTAATGGAATACTGTTATAACTTGTTCGATTCGTACGAATAAATTCGAATTTTTTCTTTATTTTTCTTAGAGATTTTCCAATCGGCGATGATACCCAGAAAATAGCCAAATAAACTGGTGATAAATAAATATATAAATAAAATGTTATTGTAAATGGAAGAACTTGTAAAATAACAAATATCAAATGTAAATTGGCTATGAATTTTGTGCCTGCTGTTTGACATGTCATAACATAATCTAAAACTAAATTGGGAAATTGACCAAGAGTTTGAATAAGATATGGTATAAAGAAATCTTTGTGTCTATTCATAATAAGATAAATTTGTTTGATTAATGAATCATTATCTATGAAACGTTGTCGACGTCTAATAAGTTTACTTAAAACAATAATATTCATCAGAATATAAAGAAAGAAATATGAGAAAAGATGAAAACGTGTAATTATTTGAAATAGATAATAGCCAAGTTCGGTGAAATTTTGACAATAGTATAATTTAAATAAAGGTGACGGAATATCATTATCTTGAATTGTAAAATAACCTGGAAGAGTACTTAATGGACAAATAAGTAGAATAGTAATAGAAAATATAACTGAACGACGTCGACTATCATGCAAACCATAATTTCGAAAACATTCAACTAATACTCGTTCTGCAGCGGCACCTGTAATAAACCAATTGTACATGAAAACAAGTGGATTGTAAATATATTTCGCATAAGGACAATGGTAAGCAGCGGCGAAACCTAGCAATTTCTCATCTTTTATCCATAAGAATATTGAATGCCATAAAAAATGTAATATACCAATAAATATCGATACAATCGATAACATTATCAAATAAATTCCCAAATTAGTTTGACGTATTTTACCGCATAAATACGTTTGTAAACATAGAATACCATTGAATACAAGAAAAATACCGAACACCCACACAATAATTTCGTTAATTGGAATGTTGTTTTCAGCTAATGTATTTGGAACCATACCGAAATACCATAAATTTTGAGATAATTCAATTTGACAATGATTGCCAATAAAACACGACGAACATGCAGATTGATTCATTTTGTTTTTTTTATCGAAATAAAAACAAAAAACATCACTATTTATATTCACGTTACTTCCGCTTTTTGTTCGCAATTAAAGATGGGAAAAAAAATGAAACTTGATACACGCTCTTATCACTAAGCAATATAAAAAAGACACACGTTTTGCTTGGCATTTTATTTCATTTATAGATCAGATCATGGCAAATGAATTCTATTTCGCATGTGAATACAATGATTTAGTACGTGCCGAAGTTTTTCTCAAAAAAATGTCCTTAAAAGAAATTAATTATCAATATTCGCCAAACAATGAAACTGTTTTACATGTTGCAGCACGAAAACAATACAGACAAATGATCGAACTTCTATTAATCTATGCTGTTGATACACAAATAAGAGATATTAATGGTAAACTTGCTTCGGATTTAACCGACACCGATGAAATCAAATATTTATTTCAACGATCGAAATCTGAAATATCTCATTTTGCATTTTCATCACATCATTCGAATCTTTATTCTTTATCACAACCGAAATGGAATTGTAAAAATTGTTCATTGATTAATAATAGAATGTATGAATGGGAATTAATCGATCGTAATGCAGCACAAAAAGCATTAGAATTTCGTCGTGAATTTAAAGCTTTTGCATCGATGAATAATAATATATGGAAGAAGAAATTTTACTCATTACATAAAAGTTATCTCAATGCGCATTTACAATATTTTGATAAAGCTTATCAACAACGAATTCGAACATGGTTTGAAAATGCTTTTCAACATGAAAATCCTGATTATCTTGTTAAAGCATACACATCGACTCAACAATTTTCTCAAATGTTAAATAATCATATGGCACGTAATGTTATACATTCATTAAATAATGGTTGTAGTCAATTTTCTTGTCAATGTTTATACGAAACACAAGATGGTACAACAACATTCTCAAGTATTCTTCTTCATCATCCAAATTTTGAAAAACTTAAATATCAAAATGAAATCTATCGTGGTATTGTCATGTCTAAACATAAACTTGATCATTATAAAGTTGGTTCATGCATTATTACAACAACATTTCTTTCAGCCTCAAAAGATCTATCTGTTGCCAGAATGTTCAGTGATAAACAAACTTCACTACCCGATGACCAATCATTTATTTGTACTTATAAATTAACTACCGATCGTCGTACAGCAATTGATATATCGAAAATATCTGTATATTCCTACGAAGATGAAATCTTAATTTTACCATATTCACCATTTCTTATTAAAAAAATCGATACAGAAGAAGATGCAACAAAAATTTATTTAGAAGAACAATCTTTACAAGAATTTATTGAGAAATAAATACCTTTCTTAAAACTTTCATGAATGTTTTTCGAAATCATTTCACACTTTTTATATAATACAATAAGCAACTCCCACCTAGGCTAATGACGTAGGTTTCAATGCACTTTTAGTGTAAATAGATCATTATCTATCATCAAATACATATAATAGTATTTAATAATGATAATTGAAAGTGCATTGACTATTTATATTATACTATTTAAGAAATCGAAGTTTGTTTTTTCAACCAAAGAACAAACTATGAGCAATACAACAAGTGCATCATGTCGAGTTTTAAGTTGGTCAACAGATACAATGATGGGAAGAATTCCAACATTGGTAATATGCATTGTAGCTGCACCAATTCATGTAATATTTTGGATTCATTTATTGTTTTATCCATCGGTACGACAAAAAGGAATTGTTTGGTTGTATATTTATTTATTATCGGATTTGTTTCTTATATTTCGATATCTTCTATTTTATGGTCAAAGAGCTAATAATGTTTGCGTACCAATCACACCTCGACTTTATTTATGCTATTTCGAAGCTGCATCAAAAATCTATACAAATACTCTTCAAAGTTATATTCTATTAGGACTTAATATTTGTCGTTATATACAAATTGTTCATAATCATAATGTTTATGTTAAACATACGGGATTATTAATCTTATCACAGATTGCAATTTTTATTCTACCAGCAGTTAACATCGCTTTTCAATTTGTAACAAATTGGACAGTATTATGGAGAAAATCAGGTAGTTTATGTGATATAACATATAATTCAACATATGTTCAAATATACAATTTAATTATTGTTTATATCATACCAGTTTCTTTAAATATACTATTTCTTAGTCTTTGTATACGTTTTATAAAATCAACAGGACATATTCAACATCAACAAATTCTTAATAATCGTCGAAAATTTCATCGTACAATTTTAACACAATCACTTATATTCTATATAATTTGGATTATATTATGGAGTCCATTTGTAATCTCATTTCAATTTATTAATGCAAATAGTTTACCAGGAATGTTTATATCACTTCTGAATTATATTCAAGTAGCTATTGATCCAATTATAGTAGCTGTTATTGATGTTCGTTTTCTCAAAGCATGGAAGAATACATATAACAAAATTTTCAAACGAACACAACGACATATTCAACCAACAACAGTAACAGCAACAATCACAAGAAGAAGATTAGATACAGGACTTTTTCCTAGATCGTTCTAATTCATAAAACTTTCAATATATGTTTATTTATTTCTGGTAGTTGTTAATGTTTGCATATTTCGTTGTTGTTTGAAGTACTCAATATAGTCTACGTATATTTGATACTTCTGACTTTATATAAACATACGATAGCTGAATAATAATGAAAAAAACTATACCATTCAGTAGCGTTTAAACATTTGCACACGATGATTAGATATATCAGATACGTAAAGATTAAGTTGCTTGTCTAGAGCTACCCAACGGGGTTCGTTCAATGCAGTCGCATTTGTATCATTTACACCTGTTATACCAGCAATTGTTCTACCAACAGATTGTCCAGATAGAAAAAATTGAATACGATGGTTTAGTCTATCAGCCACATACATATTACCCATATGGTCGAGACTTATACCAAATGGACAGTTTAAAGACGTTGAATCATTTCCAGCACACTATTCTAGGCAAATCGCAATTAGGAATAATCAAATCATTTGAAAATGTATCAACATATAGTCCATGAGGCAAAGACAATTGAGAGGCACTCAAGCCATATCCATGACCTCCCGCGATCACATTACCTACTGATGCTCCATGTTGATATCGCATAACACGGTTGTTGTAAGTGTCTGCTATATAAAGATTATCAGTTTGCGAATCATATGCAATAGCAGTTGGCCCAGACAGTGTGTCATTGGTACTTCCTGATAAACCTATGAATATCTTATGTTGAAATGTAAGTTTATAGAAGAATAGCTAGTTACCTGTTATACCGGCAACAGTTGTTCCTGACAGATTACCCCGAGTGAAAAATTGAATACTACTATTTCCTCTATCTGAAACATAGATGTCGTCATCGGAGTCAAATGCCATATGAGTTGGGTTATATAAATGATAAGAATCATTTCCTATTGCTGCGTTTGCCTGACCTCCAACAGTCAGACCGGTCGATGTACCTATTGTAGATGTCCCTATGAGTCCCTTTATTGGTAACCGAAAGACAGAAGAAGAACACGAATAGGAGAGAACGAGAGAAGAAGAGGAACACATAACAAGATGTATGCACGACTATATATACATACATAAGGAGGAATAATCCTATGTGTCATAGGAATATCTCCAAGGGATATCTCCATATACATGTCTATATGGAACTACCTACACCTATGATGAGCTTTTGAATTCGATGATTCCCATAATCAGCTATATATAATGCACCTAAAGAATCAAATGCCAAACCGTATGGAAAGTTCGTTTGATTAGGAGCTGAACCTAATACACCTGTTGTACCCAGTATTGTTATACCTGTAGAGTTCCAACGAAGTGGGACTGGAGGATCTATAAGAAGAAAATAATTGTCACATATATTTTGTCTTACTTTTACCTGATACTATTCCTCTTGGTTTTATCAATAATGCTAAAGGAACAGCAGTAATTATTGTTATCAATAAAATACTAACAATAATAGAGATAATGATACATTGGTTTGAGTATCTTTTCTTTTTTTTAATATTTCGATGATGATCAATTGTAAGACAGTTTCTATCAGACCATGCATTTGATTTCTATCGAATATCAAAAGATGAAAGAATCATTCATGAATATATCACATTCTATGAATGAACTTACTCGAATTGATGAAATCGAATGATTGAAAACAGTGTTAGATGGAGTGTTAGTTTTAGATAATTGAGTGAAACTTTGTGAAGCATATCTTTGTTTTGATTTGTATGTGGATTTGTCATTTATATCAGAATGAGAAGTTTTTCTTGGTCGAATTCTGATATGAATAATTGATTTTGAGACACTTCTTTTTCTTGGCCGATGCCGAGAATGTGAGATAACAAGTGCTTTTTTTCGAATGACATTATCTTGAATGATATTAATGAAAATAGGTTAATCAATAACTAAACTGTGGGATTTATATTTTACCTGTGCTGGCCTGTGTAGATGATTGATCTTTGAGCATTTGAATTTCTATGTATAGTCAATATTACGATCAACTGAAAAAATTTTTAAAAAATTTCCTATTCTATGGATATATTTTTTTTTTGTTTGAGATTGATTATATTATATTTCTAGACCAAATATCCTCTTTATGGTTTCATTATAGGCTAATGTATTCTAATTAATGTATTCAAAAAAAGAAAGAACAGTCTCATTTGAATACGATATTGAAATTCAATGAACAACAGAATTGTAAAGTAATGGAAAGAAGAAAACCAAGTATTGCATTAGTTTCACATCATTCTCGTCATAATCGATCAATTGTTCATAAAGTGAGATCAATTTATGTTCTACTTTTATTTTCAATTGATTAAAATTTAGCATAAATATCCATCGTTGAAAAAGAAACGATCGAACAGTATCATTCATGTAACTATCGGATTACGAAAAAAAATTCAATTGAATTTGAAGAAAAGTGACTATTCGATGAAAGAGTCTTCGTTATCAAAATCTTCTCGAGTCACTCCTCATGGGAGCACCAGTTTATTTTCAAACGTCAAGTTGAATAATAATGATGAACTAGATCGAACAGGAATAATCCAAGATTATCATCAACGATCCAAACGAAATAAAAGAAAAAAGTCAGTATGCTCTTTTCGAACGAGGAGTGGTCGTTTTCATTTCTAACCATATTTATAGATATTCACGTCGATATATTATTACATCTGTGCTTATAACTTTACTTGTTATTTTGATCATAGCTACTGTTCTACCAGTTCTTTTAATTAAATCTACGACAAAAACAATAATATCAAGTAATCTAGACAATACACCTGTACTTCGTTGGAATTCAAATGGTATCACAACAGCTGGAATTAGTGGTAGTCCTGGTTCGGCTAACAATCAATTAAATCTTCCCCATGATATAGTCTTCGATTATGCTAATAATCTTTATATTGCTGATCGATACAATCATCGAATTCAAAAATATTTATTTGGTAGTTCAATAGGTCAAACAGTGGCTGGCAATGTAACAAGTGGTTTTTCTTTAGATAAATTTTCTGGCCCGACACGAGTTCTTATGGATTCAAATGAAAATCTATACATAGCAGACACAGGCAATGCTCGAATTCAATTCTGGCGTAAAGGAGCTAATTCAGGAACAAGAATTGCCGATGCAGGTAAGCAAAATAAACAAAACAACGTTGTTTTTCCTTCATATAACAGTTTATCTTTAGGTTATGCTGGCAATTCTAGCAATGAACTATATTGGCCGCATGGTATCGCTCTTCATCCAACATCGAATATACTTTATATAGTAGATACCACAAATCATCGAATCATGTCATATACACTTGGTAATAATTCTGGTACATTAGTATTCGGATTCAATGGAGCAGGAAATAGTAATACACAATTATCTTGGCCTATAGGTTTACATTTTGATATATTGACAAATAGTTTAGTTATTTCCAATCATGGTGCTAATAAGATAGTTCGACATGTGTTGGGTTCGAGCTTCTGGACATTGATTGCAGGAGATACTAACGGAGTTTTTGGTACAACACCAGCAAAATTTAATGGTCCTATTGAGGCAGCATTTGATCCCATGGGCAATTTATATGTTGCTGATAGAAACAATCATCGTATTCAATTTTTTTATGCAGGACAATTAAATGCGACTACTATAGCTGGAATTACAGGTGTAAATGATACTAATGCTACCACACTTCATGCACCTTGGTCATTAAGACTCGATAGTCAACTAAATCTTTATGTATCAGACACAAGCAATCATCGAATTCAAAAATTTTTACGTTATTAAAATTCTGAAATTTGTGAATATATTCACTGAATAAACAATTAATACATCTCAGATATCTCTACTTTTCTTATATTTGTTCGCGTGTGTAATGCACTCAAAAGCGGATAAAAAAATCGTGGCGAATTAAATTTGACTAATGGAAATATTTCTTTCTATATCAGCATACAATTATAGGATTAATTCAGAAAACCGCAATTCCGAGTAAAGCAAACAAACATAGTAAGATGTTGTGTTATTGATCATGTTTCGCCGAAAAAAAAAACACTGCAATGGCACCTATTAGTAATCGTCCTACTGTTGAATGGATGTGGCAGACTGTTTCAAATTCATCGAAGTCATCTGGATCTATCGGATGGACTAAATTTTCTGACATCGAAAATCACATTATTGAAGATGCTTATGCTGCTCATAAAACTGAAGTTATATTAGACGATTGTCGTCTCAATTTGAAAACGAGAACTCATATTTCTAATAATAATACTGGCACAAAACGGTCAATTAAACGAGTGGTTTTAGAACAAAATCAAAGACCCATAAGAGAAGAACGTTATACATTTGATCCTATTGCTCCATTGATCATAGAATTAGCTTGTTACGGTATCATTTACGAAGGTAAATTGAATGAACGACAGCACGAAGCTGAATGGATGGCAACAATGCTAATGACTTGCAAGTACAAAACAATCGAAGAAATATGGATATGTTGTGCTTATCTTTATACGATGGAATCGTTCTTATACAAGAGACTCAATGAAACTATGAGAGCTATTGGAGATAATACGCACGAACAATATTGGCGTAGCAAAGTTTCAACATTGGGACCTTTCGCTTTACTTTTGTGGGATGATCCATTGAATATAAAACCAAAAACAAGCAAATATTCACTTTATCAATCATTTCAAGCATTCACATTATCAAGTCGAAATCGTGATCGAGCAGAAAAATTTGGCAACGCACTATTTATTATGAAGGTACATTATGCATTTACTGCAGATGTTCAAATGATTTCAGATTACTGTGAAGAAGAAGAAGAACTTATATTTCCTGGTGTTTGCTTTACCGTTGAAAAAGTTACATATAATAAAAAGAAAAATAAACATTTAATATATTTGAAATTGAAACAACGATTCAATGGTTAGTTTGTTTTTGTTAGATTCTGAGAAAGCTGAAGTAGTGACGAGACAGCCAGAAGACTCAACAGAATTCGATTG
>Ga0209930_1005470_pt1 | contig 10313 bp, 10 predicted proteins | sample ThiBiot_500_biof_2_FD_183948 | JGI IMG/M metagenome (GOLD analysis project Ga0209930, IMG submission 183948) | Wastewater bioreactor microbial communities from Cape Town, South Africa - Thiocy_cont_500_biof (SPAdes) | ecosystem: Engineered > Bioreactor > Thiocyanate-remediating >... | reverse complement strand
CTCGGGCTTGGAGTCGATCTCCATGCGGATGCGCGAGGCGGCCTCGTCCATCAGGTCGATGGCCTTGTCCGGCAGCTGGCGGTCGGTGATGTAACGGTTGGACAGCGTGGCCGCGGCGACGATGGCCGGGTCGGTGATCTCCACGCCGTGGTGCACGGCGTACTTTTCCTTGAGCCCGCGCAGGATGGCGATGGTGTCCTCCACCGAGGGCTCGCCGACGAACACCTTCTGGAAGCGGCGCTCCAGCGCGGCGTCCTTCTCGATGTACTGGCGGTATTCGTCCAGCGTGGTCGCGCCGATGCAGTGCAGCTCGCCGCGCGCCAGCGCCGGCTTGAGCATGTTGCCCGCGTCCATCGCGCCGTCGGCCTTGCCGGCGCCGACCATGGTGTGCAGTTCGTCGATGAACAGGATGATCTGGCCCTCGTTCTTGGCCAGGTCGTTGAGCACGCCCTTGAGCCGCTCCTCGAACTCGCCGCGGAACTTGGCGCCGGCGATCAGCGCGCCCATGTCCAGCGACAGCACGCGCTTGCCGCGCAGGCCCTCGGGCACCTCGTCGTTGACGATGCGCTGGGCCAGGCCCTCGACGATGGCGGTCTTGCCCACGCCGGGCTCGCCGATCAGCACCGGGTTGTTCTTGGTCCGGCGCTGCAGCACCTGGATGGTGCGGCGGATCTCCTCGTCGCGGCCGATCACCGGGTCGAGCTTGCCGCTCTCCGCGCGCGCGGTCAGGTCGATGGTGTACTTCTCCAGCGCCTGGCGCTGCTCCTCGGCGTTCTCGCTCTGCACGGTCTCGCCACCGCGCAGCTTGTCGATCGCCGCTTCCAGCTTCTTCCTGTCGGCACCGGCCGCGCGCAGCGCCATGCCGGCCGCACCGCCGTCGTCGGTGGCGGCCAGCAGGAACCACTCGCTGGCGATGAACTGGTCGTTGTGCTGCTGGGCCAGCTTGTCGGTGGCGTTGAGCAGGCGGCTGAGGTCGTTGCCCATGGACAGGTTGCCGGCCTGGCCGGAGACCTTGGGCAGCGCGTCCAGCGCCTCGCCCAGGCGCTCGCGCAGCAGCGGCACGTTGACCCCGGCCTGGGCCAGCAGCGGCCGGCTGCTGCCACCGGTCTGGTCGAGCAGCGCGGCCAGCACATGCACCGGCTCGATGATGTTGTGGTCGCGGCCCACGGCCAGCGACTGCGCATCGGCCAGGGCTTTCTGGAAGTTGGAGGTGAGCTTGTCCATCCGCATGGTGATCATCCCGAATCAGGGGCCGGCGCCGCCGGCGATACTCGTTCAGATGCGGTTGCGGCGGTGTGATTCAAGCCCGCCACCGGCAGCCATTCAGCCGCAATCATCCCGTCTTTCCAGTATCGGACACGGGTGGGGGCGACGCCTTTGATCCCGCGCAATCACCTTGCCCCTCCGCGAGCTTCACCCATGCCGCCAACGCCGCTCCCGCACCCCCTGCCGCAGCGGGAATCCGGCCGGTGGCCGCACCCGTCAGCGGCCCCAGCTGGTCAAGCGGCGGCAGCACCGCCATAATTGAAAACGATTCTCAATTGTTATTGACCAACGGATCAGGCCACGCCGCCGGAAGGTGAACAGGCGCCCCAGTCCCACTTCCCGTGACCCTCATGGCGGCCCGATCCGAAACCCTCGTCACGCTCTACCGTGACCACCACGCATGGCTCCGCGGCTGGCTCGCCGGCCGGCTCGGCTGTCGCGAAGTCGCGGCCGACCTCGCGCAGGATACGTTCGCGCGGCTGATGGCCGGGCGCGACCTGCAGGGCGTGCTGGAGCCGCGCGCCTACCTGACCACCATCGCCAAGGGCCTGATGGCCAACTGGTGCCGCCGCCAATCGCTGGAGCGCGCCTATCTGGAAAGCCTGGCGGCACTGCCCGAACCAAGCATGCCCTCGGCCGAGCATCAGGCGCTGGTCCGCGAGGCCCTGCACCTGATCGACGCCATGCTCGACAGCCTGCCCGGCGATGCCCGCCAGGTGTTCCTGCTGGCGCAGTTCGAAGGCATCGGCTACGACGAAATCGCCCGCCGGCTCGGCATCTCCCTGAGTACGGTCAAGCGCCACATGAAGCGCGCCCTCGTCGGCTGCCTGTCCCATGTGCCCTGACACGCCGCACCGGGAAGACCCGCCGGTACCGGCCGCGGTGGAGCAGGCCGCGCTGGAGCAGGCCGCCGAGTGGATGCTGCGCCTGCATGACGGGGCCGGCAGCGAGGCCGACCGCCTGGCCTGCGAGCGCTGGCGCTGCGCAGCACCCGCCAACGCCCGCGCCTGGGCGCGGGTGGAGCGCCTGCAGGACCTGTTCGGCCAGGTACCGCCTGCCATTGCCCTGCCGGTGCTGGGCCGCCCGGCCAACGCGGGGCGCCGCAATGCGATCAAGCACCTGGCGCTGCTGTCGAGCGCCGCCCCCGGCGGCTGGCTGGGCTGGCAACTGTGGCAGCGCGGCGACTGGAGCGCCGACCAGCGCACCGCCACCGGCGAGCGCCGCCGGCTGCGCCTGCCCGATGGCAGCCGGGTCGAACTGGACACCGCCACCGCGCTGGACCTGCGCTTTGACGCCAGCGCGCGCGGCGTGCGCCTGCGCGAAGGCAGGATCCTGGTGGAAGCCGCCGCCGATCCGCTCTCGCCGCCGCGCCCGTTCCGGGTACGCACCGCCTTCGGCAGCCTGCAGGCGCAGGCAACCCGTTTCGAAGTCCGCGCCCTCGGCGACCGCCACCGGGTCATGGTGCTGGAAGGGGCCGTCCGCCTGGGCTTCGGCCTGCCCACCGTGGCAACCCGGATGATCAATGCCGGGCAACTGGCCTGGTTCGACGCCCATGGCTGCAGCGCTTCGCTCGACGCCGACCCTGCGCAGGCGGCCTGGGTCGGCGGCATGCTCGCGGCCGACCGCATGCCGCTGGGCGAGCTGCTCGGGGAACTGGCGCGCTACCGCAGCGGCCGCCTGCGCTGCGACCCCGAGGTGGCCGCACTGGCCGTTTCCGGCGCGTTCCCGCTCGACGACATCGAGCGCAGCCTGGCGATGCTCGAAGCCATCTACCCGCTCGCCGTGCGCCGGGGCGCAGGCGGCTGGTGGATCACGGTAGGCCCGCGCGGGGCTTGAACCCCGGCCCTTCCGCGCCGCATCCGGCGACGGCAAACGCGTCGAATGGAAAACGCCTGACACTTTCTGCGGTCTCGCGTGGCAAGCACTACGTATCCCCTTCATTCCGAACATTCCCCATGCGCCGACTGCCCTCCCCGTTCCGCGTCAGCCTGCTCGCAGCCGCCCTCGCCGCAACCCCGCTGTCACCCTTCGTTCCCGCAGCCGCTGCCCGGTCCGGGACGAACGCCGAGCTGCCGGCCGGTCCGCTCGGCCGCTCGCTGGCCGCCTTCGCCAGCCAGCGCGGCATCGCCCTGGCCTACCAACCGGCGCTGACCACGGGCCTGCAGGCGCCCGCGCTGCGTGGCCCGGTCGGCGACCGTGAAGGGCTGGAACGCCTGCTGGCGGGCTCCGGCCTGCGCCTGATCGCCCTGTCCGACGGCAGCTACACGCTGGAAAAGGCACCGGCCGGCAACGGCACGATAGCGCTGGCACCGCTGCGCATCGGCGCGCAGCGCGCCTTCCCCTATTCGGAAGGTGCCGTGCTGGACCAGGCCTACATCCAGGACACCAACAAGGGCAACGGCGACCTCGCCACCCTGCTGCGCATCAACCCGGCGGTGCAGTCCGGCGAAACCGCGCGCAGCTCGCGCAACGGCGGCGAAATCCGCCCGGCCGACATCAGCATCAACGGCGCGCCGTTCTACCAGAACGCGTTCCTGCTCGACGGCGTCAGCGTCAACAATGACATCGACCCGGCCAACGCCTTCACCTCCGTCGCCGACGTCAACAACATCAACGACGTACCCAGCCAGTCGCAGGGCATCGCCATCGACACCGACATGCTGGAAAGCGTGACCGTCTATGACAGCAACGTGCCCGCCAGCTTCGGCAACTTCACCGGCGGCGTGGTCGATGCACAGACGCGCAAGGCCGGCGACGCACTCCACGGCAAGGTCTGGTTGCGCATGGCGCGCTCGGCCTGGGACGAGGTCATCATTCCACGCGGCCAGGAAACCACCTGGGACCAGTCGGCCACGTTCGCTTACCAGCCCAGCTACGACAAGTACAAGTTCGGGGTGCGCCTGGAAGGCCGCACCGCCGCCGGCATCGGCATGATCGGCACGCTCACCCGCACGCGTTCGGACATCCCGCTGCGCGGTTACAGCGCAGGCAACGCCAGCACGACCGATGCCAACAGCAAGACCCAGACCCGCGAAAACACCGCCGCCACCCTCAATCTGGACTGGAGCAACGGCGAAGGGCTGACGCTGGGCGCGAACCTGGTCCATGCGCCCACCGACGACCGCTACTTCATCATGAACGCCAGGGACGCCTGGTTCGACATAAAGCAGGGCGGCCCCGTGCTCAGCCTGCGTGCCAACCTGGAACGCGCCGCGTGGTCGTTCAACAACACGCTCAGCTACAGCGACCTGGAAAGCTCGCGCCGCAGCCAGGTGGACTACTGGAAGGCCTGGGCCAGATCCGACGCCCACGACTGGGGCGTGAACAACAGCAGCTTCGAGGGCAGCTGGGGCAACATCGACCAGCACGACCGCAAAACCGGCTACCGGTTCGAGGCCAACCGCGCGGCCTTCGACTGGGGAGCCAGCCGCCACACGCTGCAGTTCGGCGCGTCCTACCAGCAGCGCAAGGCCGACTACGAGCGCCTGAACGACCACTTCAGCTACCTGCAGCCCTACGCCACCACCCGTTGCGCCTTCAGCAACGGCAGCGTGGACAGCGACGGCTGCTCGCTGTCTCCGGTGCATGCCTCCACCGGTACGGTCGCGGCCCCCATCCTGGTGGCCGGCCAGGGCCAGTACTTCCGCCGCCTGACCACCTACCACGCCGGCAGGTTCAGCGTCAGCGGCAGCGAATGGGCCGGCTGGGTGCAGGACGACATCCGCATGGGCAACTGGAGCGTGCGTCCCGGCCTGCGCGTGGAGGACGACAACATCTGGAACCGGACCACGCTGTCGCCGCGCCTGGCCACGTCCTGGGACATCCTCGGCAACCGCGAATCGGTGCTGACCGCAGGCGTCAACCGCTACTACGGGCCGCGAACGCCTGACCGAGATCAAGCTGCGCACCAGCAGCAGCACCTCGTGGGACAGCGTGACCGGAACCCTGGCGACCTCGACCAACCGCATCTCCGAGGTGGACATCCCCCACACCGACGAATGGACCCTCGGCTTCGACCAGCACTGGAAGGGCTGGGACGTCAGCCTGAAATACGTCAACCGCGACAACAAGGACGAAGTGCTGCGCCAATCGGTGCGCAGCGGCGACGCCAGCGGCTACTACTCCACCAGCGTCTACCAGTACGTCAACAAGGGCCGCAGCCGGAGCAGCATCCACACCTTGAGCGCCGCCCCGGCGCAGACGCTGGACTGGGGCCGCAGCCATACCAGGCTGCAGTTTGCCTTCGACTACACCGACACCAAACGCAACTACACCGACTACCAGACCAGCTGGAGCGATGCCAGCGACGAGCGGGTCCTGTACAAGGGCGAGCCGGTGTGGCTGTACGACCTGCCGGCCAGGGACTTTGCGCGCAAGTGGACCGCTCGCCTGTCCACCCAGACCCGCCTGCCGCTGGGGCACGGCGAATTGCTGTGGAGCAATTTCCTGCGCTACCGCGCCGGCTTCCGCGACATCGTCAGGGACGGCAGCGGCGACTACAACGGCGAGAGCCTGGACGCCTACGTCGACCGCGACTACCCGCGCGCCTTCACCTTCGACAGCACCTTCGAATACACCCTGGAGCTGCCACGCGAGCAGCAGGCCTATGCCCGCGTCGAAGTCGCCAACATCCTGAACCGCGCCAACAAGATCAGCGGCACCACCTCCAGCTCGATGTACTACGAGGCCGGCCGCAGCTTCTGGCTGGAACTGGGTTACAGGTTCTGACCGGGAGATGCAGATGATGAGCACGCCTGCCGCGTTGCATGTCCGACCGGCCCGCATCGCCGACGCGCGGATCTGGGCAGCGTTGGCGATGGTGGCATTGCAGATCGTGCTGCTGCCCCCGCCGGGTGTGTCCATTGGCACTACGCATGCCCGCAACGTGTTGGCCGGCGGCAGCCTGTTGTTGGCTGCCGCCGGCCTTCTGCCCGGGCGGGTGCCGTTTCCCTTTGCAGACCGTATCCGCCGGCCACTGCGCCTGCCGATGATTCCAGTCTGGCCGGTGGCGGCACGCCCCTCCATGATCGCCACCGGGTTCTGACTCGAATGCCACGCATCCTTTCTCCATCACGCCTGCTGCCCGCCACCCTGCTGTTGTGCTCGGTGGGCAGCCTGTACGTCGCCCAGGCGCAAACCGGCGCCAATGCGCCGGACGCCACACCCACGCTGGAGCAATGCCGCCAGCGCATCGCACCGAGCGCGCCGGGCATCGATTTCGATTGCCTGCGCCGCGTCTATGCCCTGCCGGTCGCGCAATGGCCCGCGCCCCACATCGACGAGGGCGTGCAATGGCAGGAGCTGGCGCCGCTGCCGAAACGCCCTCCCGAGCCGGCCGACAACCCGGGGACCCCGGAAAAGATCGCACTGGGCAGGAAGCTGTTCGAGGATCCACGCCTGTCGCGCTCCGGGCAGATCGCCTGCGCCAGCTGCCACGACCGCCAGTTGGGCTGGGGCGATGGCCGCAAGGTGTCCTTCGGCCACGACCGCCAGGCCGGCAAGCGCAACGCGATGAGCGTGGCGATGGCCGCGTATGCGCATCCCCTGTTCTGGGACGGACGCGCCGCCACGCTGGAAGAACAGGCCGCGTTTCCGATCCAGGATTCCCGGGAAATGGCCTTCACCACCCGGGAGCTGGAGCGCCGCCTGAACCGCAGCAAGGATTACCCGGCCGAATTCGCCCGCGTGTTCGGCAGCCGCAGGATCAGCGTGCGCGAAGTAGGCCAGGCCATCGCCGCCTACGAGCGCACGCTGGTGCCACGCAACAACCGCTTCGACCGTTTCCTCGAAGGCAACCGCAACCTGCTCGGCGACCAGCAGCTGTGGGGCCTTCACCTGTTCCGCACCCATGCGCGCTGCATGAACTGCCACAGCGGCCCGGCCCTGACCAACAACGGCTTCCACAACCTCGGCCTGCACTTCTATGGCCGTCCGCAACAGGACCTGGGCCGCTACGAAATCACCGGCGACCCCGCCGACAGCGGCAAGTTCCGCACCCCTTCGCTGCGCAACGTAAGCAGTACCGGACCGTGGATGCATACGGGCGGATTCACCCAGATGCGCGGTATCGTCAACATGTACAACGTCGGCATGCCGCGCCCGCAACCGACGCCGGAACAGGCCGACGACCCGTTGTTTCCGCAACCGGACCCGCTGCTGAAAGTGCTGGACCTGCACAAGACCGAGCTGGAAGCCATCACCGAATTCCTGCAAAGCCTGTAGCCTGCCTTCGCAATTCCCTCATTCCTTGCGGCCCGGCCGCACCCGGAGACTCCCATGCCTGACGACACCTCGACCTCCCGCATCCTCCGCTCGGCCCTGACCGGCAGCCTCGCACTGGCCGGCTCCACCTTCGCCGTGCAGGCGCTGGCCGGCGGCTACGCACAGGATGCAGCCGCCAGCCCGCAGGCCGCCCCGGCCGTGGCGAAGAAGGCCCAGGAAGGCAAGTGCGGCGAAGGCAAATGCGGGGCCCACGCACCCGCTACCCCCGCCACTCCTGCGGCCGCCCCGGCCCCAGCTCCTGCCCCTGCTGCCAACACCAAGCCCAAGCCCAAGCCGCAGCAGGCACAGCCCGCCACGGATGCGGCTGCCGCCGCACCATCGCCACGCGCCGGGCGCTGACGTTACGGCCTTCGGCATGCCGGCCCCCGCCTCCTCCCTGCCTGCCGCATCGGCCGGACTCGGCCTGCGGCGGGACCTGCTGGCGGAGCTGGCCGCAGCGCCCGATGGCGCCTTCGATTTCCTCGAATGCGCGCCCGACAACTGGGTCGGCATCGGTGGCCCACCGGGCGAGGCATTGGCCGCGCTGGCCGCCCGTCATCCGCTGACCTGCCACGGCCTGTCGCTGTCGCTGGGCGGGCCGGAGCCGCTGGACCGGGAATTCCTCGCCCGCACCCGTGCCTTCCTCGACCGCCACCGCGTACGCCACTACAGCGAGCACTTGAGCTACTGCACCGACGAAGGCCACCTGTACGACCTGCTGCCGCTGCCCTTCACCCAAGCGGCCGTGCGCCACGTGGCCGCACGCATCGGCCAGGCCCAGGACCTGCTGGGGCGGCGCATCGCCGTGGAGAACATCGCCTACTACGCCGCCCCTTGGCGCGACATGGACGAGGCCGACTTCATCAATGCGGTGCTCGATGCAGCCGACTGCGATCTGCTGCTGGACGTCAACAACGTGCAGGTCAACGCCGTCAATCACGGCTATGACGCCGCCGGTTTCATCGCGCGCATGCCCTCCCGGCGGGTCGCGGGCTACCACGTTGCCGGGCATCTGGATGTCGCGCCGGATCTGAAGGTAGACACCCATGGCAGCGCGGTGAGCGAGCCGGTCTGGGGGTTGCTGGCGCTGGCCTTCGACCTCCACGGCGTACGCCCCACCCTGCTGGAGCGCGACTTTGGTTTTCCGCCGCTGCCCGAGCTGCTGGACGAAGTAGCGCGCATCCGCCGCATCCAGGCCGCCGCCACGCCCGGGCGGCCGCGATGAACCAGGACACGTTGCGCCGGCAGCAGTTGCAGTTCGCCCACCATCTCCGCGACCCGGACCATGCGCCGCCACCGCCCGGCATCGAGGCGCGGCGGCTGGCGCTGTACCGCGAGCTGGTCCTCGGCAACCTGCAACGCATGCTGGACGCCGCCTTCCCCGTCTGCCGGACCCTGCTCGGGGAAAACGCATGGCAAGCCCGGGTACGCCACTTCCATGCCCGGCACCGCTGCCAGAGCCCGCTGTTCGCCCGGATCCCGGCCGAATTCGTCGCCTACCTGCAGACCCCACAGGCCGAAGCACCGGCCTGGCTGGTCGAACTGGCGCACTACGAAGCAGTCGAACTGACCCTGCAGACCGCCGACGATCCGGCGCCGGCGCACCTCGCGGAGGGAGACCTGCACACCGGCACCCCCGTGTTGTCGCCATGGCTGCGCGCGCTGGCCTACCGCTGGCCGGTGCATCGCCTCGGCGGGGATCGGCTGCCCGAGGACACGCCCCCGGCCATGCCGACACTGCTGCTGGTGTGGCGTGCGCCAACCGGCGAGGTGTGTTTCGCCGAGCTCAGCCCGGCCAGTTTCCGCCTGCTGGAATGGCTGGCCCAGCCACGACCGCCGAGCGCGGCCGAAGCACTTGCCCGGTTGGCCGGTGAAACCGCCGCGCCCGATCCCGCCGCATTCATGGCAACCGGGTACGACCTGCTGCGGCACTGGCGGCAGCAAGGCGTCGTGCTCGGCATCCGGCCCGACCCGGCCGATTGACCGGCGCGGGTTTCGACGCCGCGGGCGCCCTTGTCATCCGCACGGCAGGGTGAAGCGCAGGAGATGCCGGATATGCCCGCACACGTCCGCCCGGAACGGCCACGACCCGGTGAGCAGGTGTGCTTGCGGCCGCGGCAGCGCCGCGGCGTGCTGCGCTTCAGCGCAGGAAGAACTCCACCGGCACTTCCAGTTCCACCGGGTCGGGCAGCGAAGCCGGTGGCGCTGGCAGCGGCTGCGCGCGATGGAAGGTCTGCAATGCCTCCTCGTCGAGGGACGCATGGCCGCTGCTGCGTTGCAATGCCACCGACAACACGCGCCCCTGCCGGTCGATGCGCACGTGCACGTAGGCCACTCCTTGCTGCCGCGCGACCTGTGCCGCGCGCGGATAGTGGCGGAACCGCTCCAGCCGGGCCAGCACCTCGCCGGTCCAGTTCGCCTGCGTTCTGCCGGCATGGCGCGGCGCCGGCGGCAGCGAGGGTGCGGGCGGCGCAGCCTGCTGGCTGCGTTCGGCGGTTTCGTCCGGCGACGCGGGCGATGAGGACGGCTCCGGTATCGCCTCGGCAGCCATGTCGGGAAACTGCGCGGCCGCAGGCATGGCCTCGGCCAGCACCCGTTCGGAGGTCGGCGGCGCCAGCGCGGCGGAGGAGCGCGGCGGCGACGCCGTGCTGTCGGGGGTCGGCGTCGGTGCCTGCAACTGCGCCACCGGCATCGCCGGGGCCGCGGGCGGCAGCAGGCTCAACTGCACCCGCACGGCCTCCTCCGCAACCTTCGCCGGCACCGGCATCCGTGCCCAGCCCCCCAAC
>Ga0209930_1005454_pt1 | contig 10344 bp, 9 predicted proteins | sample ThiBiot_500_biof_2_FD_183948 | JGI IMG/M metagenome (GOLD analysis project Ga0209930, IMG submission 183948) | Wastewater bioreactor microbial communities from Cape Town, South Africa - Thiocy_cont_500_biof (SPAdes) | ecosystem: Engineered > Bioreactor > Thiocyanate-remediating >... | reverse complement strand
CCTTTGCCGATGAGCCAGAGCCGGTCGCCTTTACCGCCGTCTGGTCGCCATTCAGCCGCAGCGCCGCGTTGAAAAACCTGCTCAACCTTGCAAACAATATAAGGCGTTTCGGCGATTCGCCCGGCCAGTTGCGCAGCGGCGATCACCCGGCCGGGTGTCGGTGAAGGCAACCCGTCCTATTTGCCGCCGATAGTATCCGGCAGCCCTCCGGCAGCCTCTTTCCTGTTGCCCGTCCCGATTTTGCCTACTCTCTGATCGGCTCCGTCTCTTTTGCCGACTGGAGCCTGCATTGCGCGGAGGCCGAATCCTTTGGGGTCAGATCGCTGTCGTCTTCACCATCGTTCTGGTGATGACGTGGGCGGCGACGCAATGGGTAGCGTTCCGCCTTGGCTTCCAGCCCCAGCTTGGCAATCCATGGTTCGAGCTGGCGGGCCTGCCGATCTACTACCCGCCGGCCTTCTTCTGGTGGTGGTTTTCGTTCGACGCCTACGCGCCCACGATCTTCGTCGAGGGCGGCATCATCGCCGTATCGGGCGGCTTCCTCGCCATTGCCGCCGCCATCCTCATGTCGATCATCCGGGCACGGGAGGCGCGCAACGTTGCCACCTATGGCTCGGCCCGATGGGCCGAGAACAGAGAAATCCGCGCGGCCGGATTGCTCGGCCCCGATGGCGTCGTGCTTGGCCGTCATGCCCAAGACTATCTGCGCCATGACGGTCCCGAGCATGTCCTATGCTTCGCCCCGACGCGCAGCGGCAAAGGCGTGGGGCTGGTGGTGCCGACGCTGCTGACATGGCCGGCATCCGCCATCGTTCACGACATAAAGGGCGAGAACTGGACGCTGACAGCCGGCTTCCGCGCGAAGCATGGCCGCGTCCTGTTGTTCGATCCGACCAACCTGAGTTCGTCGGCGTACAACCCACTGCTGGAGGTGCGACAGGGCGAATGGGAAGTCCGCGACGTGCAGAATATCGCGGATATTCTGGTCGATCCCGAAGGCAGCCTCGACAAGCGCAACCATTGGGAAAAGACCAGCCATTCGTTGCTGGTCGGCGCGATCCTGCATGTTCTCTATGCGGAGAAGGACAAGACGCTGGCGGGCGTCGCCAACTTCCTGTCCGATCCCCGCCGCCCGGTCGAGGCGACCTTGCGCGCCATGATGGACACGCCGCATCTCGGCGAGGCCGGCGTTCATCCCGTCATCGCGTCGTCGGCCCGCGAGCTGTTGAACAAATCCGAGAACGAGCGGTCGGGCGTGCTCTCTACCGCCATGTCGTTCCTCGGCCTCTACCGCGATCCCGTGGTGGCGCGGGTAACGGCGCGCTGCGACTGGCGCATTGCCGATCTGGTCGGCAGCCGCCAGCCCGTCACGCTCTATCTGGTCGTGCCGCCGTCCGACATAAACCGCACCAAGCCGCTTATCCGCCTGATCCTCAACCAGATCGGCAGGCGGTTAACGGAGGAATTGACCACCTCCGGCAAGCGGCATCGGTTGCTGTTGATGCTGGACGAGTTTCCGGCGCTTGGCCGGCTCGACTTCTTTGAATCGGCGCTCGCCTTCATGGCGGGTTACGGCATCAAAGGCTTTCTGATTGCGCAGAGCCTCAATCAAATCGAGCGCGCCTATGGCCCGAACAACGCGATCCTCGACAACTGCCACGTCCGCGTCAGCTTCGCCACGAACGACGAAAGGACGGCGAAGCGTGTTTCAGACGCATTAGGCACCGCGACCGAGCTGCGCGACTCCACCAACTATGCAGGGCACCGCCTAGCCCCGTGGTTAGGTCACTTGATGGTGTCACGGCAGGAAACGGCCCGGCCGCTGCTCACGCCCGGCGAGATCATGCAGCTACCGCCCACCGATGAAATCGTCATGGTCGCGGGCACGCCGCCGATCCGGGCCACCAAAGCCCGCTATTTCGAGGATGTGCGGTTTCAGGAACGCATCCTGACCCCGCCCGATCTGGTCGCCGCTCCGCTGGCGCCCAGCCCATCCGCCGATGATTGGTCCGGCCGCGTGGTCGCGGCGGAAAGCGGTTCCGCGACCGACGCGGCAGACGGGACCGAGGACGATCCAGCCAATGCCGGCATCCGCCGCGAGCCGGAATTGCCCGAGCATGAGGAAGTCGTCGCCCCGCCGCCGTCGCCCGAACAGGAGTTCGAGTTTCTGGACGACGAGCCGGACGTTGACGCGGCCAAGGCCCGCGCCATGCGCCAGCGCATGAGGATGGTGGCGCGACAGGTGGCGATGAACCCCGATGATGGAATCGACCTTTGAGGAGACGCCCATGGCAACCAGAACCCGCCTGAATCTCTATTTCGACCCCGCGCTCATTCCGCAGATCGAAGCGCTGGCTTTACGCCGCTCGGTGGCGTTGCGCCGCAATGTCTCGAAATCCGCCATCGTGGAGGCAGCGGTCATGTCCTATCTGTCCGGCGATGCCGACGACCAGCTTGAGGCCGCCATGTCACGCCGCCTGGACAAGCTCGGCCGCCAGATCGACACGCTCGACCTGGATCTCGCCGTCCTCGGCGAGACGGTCGCGCAGTTCATCCATTACTGGATGACGATTACACCGCCTTTACCGGATGCAGCGAGACAATCAGCCCGCGCCAAAGCAGCAGAGCGGTTCGAGGGCTTCATGCAGAACCTTGGTCGGCGTTTGGCGACGGGAGACAGGTTCCTCAAGGAGCTGTCGCGTGACCTCGACTCACTTCCCGACGATCCGGTGCCGGAAGAGGCACAGACCAACGGCGATCAAGAGTAAGTATTCGGACCCATCCTATTTACCGCCGTTCGCCGCCGATCACCGCACAGAGCTAGATACTTGTTGAACCGGCCCAATTCCGGGCTTTCTTAATCGACCCCGATCCGGGGATAGCCTGTCGCGTCCCCGCCAGAAGCCGGGGCCGACATGACCACCAACCACCAAAGACCGGAAGCCATTGCGCGCGGCGCACGCATGTTGCGCACGGCATTGGGGCCGGCAATCGCGCGACTGCTCGAAGACCCGGCCGTGGTCGAGGTGATGTTGAACCCGGACGGGCGGTTGTGGATCGACCGCCTGTCCGAAGGGCTTTCCGATACGGGCGAGCGCCTGTCCGCCGCCGATGGCGAACGCATCGTTCGGCTGGTCGCGCATCATGTCGGTGCGGAGGTTCACGCCCGCAGCCCTCGCGTCTCGGCCGAGCTGCCGGAGTCGGGCGAAAGATTCGAGGGCCTGCTGCCGCCCGTGGTCGCCGCCCCGACCTTCGCCATCCGCAAGCCCGCCGTCGCCGTGTTCAGCCTCGACGACTATGTGGCCGCCGGCATCATGAACGCCGATCAAGCGGAAACGCTGCGCGAGGCCGTCACGGCCCGCGCCAATATTTTGGTCGCGGGCGGCACCAGCACCGGCAAAACGACTTTGACCAACGCGCTGCTCGCCGAGGTGGCGAAGACGGCGGATCGCGTCGTCATCATCGAGGACACGCGCGAGCTGCAATGCGCCGCGCCCAACCTTGTCGCCATGCGGACGAAAGACGGCGTGGCGACGCTTTCCGATCTGGTCCGTTCCTCGCTGCGCCTGCGCCCCGACCGCATCCCCATCGGCGAGGTGCGCGGATCGGAAGCCCTCGACCTTCTGAAAGCGTGGGGCACCGGCCATCCGGGCGGGATCGGCACCATCCATGCAGGCACCGGCATCGGCGCGCTGCGCCGTCTTGAACAGCTCATCCAAGAGGCTGTCGTCACCGTCCCGCGCGCGCTGATCGCCGAGACTATCGACCTTGTTGCCGTCCTCTCCGGGCGCGGTTCTGCGCGCCGGCTGGCCGAGCTTGCCCGCGTCGAAGGGCTGGGGCCGGACGGCGACTACCGCATCACCCCCGCCATCCAAACCAGCACAGGAGAATCTTCATGATCCGCACGATTCCGTGCGGCTATCGCAACCTTGCGACCGCCGCATTCACCGTTGCCGTCAGCCTCGTGCTCGCCCCGGCCGCCCATGCGTCTGGTTCGTCGATGCCATGGGAACAGCCCTTGCAGCAAATCCTCCAGTCCATCGAGGGGCCGGTCGCCAAGATCATCGCCGTCATCATCATCATCGTGACCGGCCTCACCCTCGCGTTCGGCGACACCAGCGGCGGCTTCCGTCGCCTGATCCAGATCGTATTCGGCCTGTCCATCGCCTTCGCGGCCAGCTCGTTCTTCTTGAGCTTTTTCAGCTTCGGCGGCGGGGCGCTCGTTTGATGGCGGGCGGCCTCGAACAGCTCGACGCGGTGCCGGGCTTCACGATCCCCGTCCATCGGGCGCTGACCGAGCATATCCTGCTCGGCGGCGCTCCCCGCGCCATCGCCATCATGAACGGCACGCTGGCCGGGGCCGTGGGCCTCGGCCTGCGCCTCTGGCTTGTCGGCATCGCCATCTGGGCCATCGGGCATTTCGCGGCCGTGTGGGCGGCGAAACGCGATCCCCAATTCGTCGAGGTCGGGCGGCAGCATATCCGCATCCCGGCTTTTCTGTCGGTGTGAGGGCGCGGCCATGATGAACCTTGCAGAATACCGCCGCACCGCCACCCGGCTCGCCGATTATCTGCCATGGGCCGCATTGGTCGGCTCCGGCGTCGTCTTGAACAAGGATGGGAGTTTTCAGAGGACGGCGAAGTTTCGCGGTCCCGATCTGGATTCCGCCGTGGCGGCCGAACTGGTCGCCGTCGCCGGCCGCATCAACAACGCCGTGCGCCGCCTCGGCTCCGGCTGGAGCATCTTCGTGGAGGCGCAGCGCAGCGAGGCGGCGACCTATCCCGACAGCACCTTTCCCGATCCCGCGTCGGCGCTGGTCGATGCAGAGCGGAAAGCCGGTTTCGAGGAAGCGGACGCGCATTTCGTGTCCGGCTATTTCCTGACCTTCCTCTGGCTGCCCCCGGCCGAGGAAGCCGCGCGGGCGGAAACATGGCTCTACGAGGGCCGCGAGAAGATGGGCGTGGACCCGTGGGAGCTACTGCGCGGCTTCATCGACCGCACCGACCGCGTGCTGGCGCTGCTCGACGGCTTCATGCCCGAGTGCCGTTGGATGGATGATGGCGCGACGCTGACCTACCTGCATTCGACGATTTCCACGAACCGGCATCGCGTGCGCGTCCCCGAGGTGCCGATGCACCTCGACGCGCTGCTCGCCGACCAGCCATTGACCGGCGGGCTGGAGCCTCGCCTTGGCGACAAGCATCTGCGCGTGCTGACCATCGTGGGATTCCCCACCGCGACGACGCCCGGCCTGCTCGACGAAATGAACCGGCTGCCGTTTCCCTATCGCTGGTCCACCCGCGCCATCCTGCTCGACAAGACCGACGCGACCCGGCTGCTCACGAAGATCAGGCGGCAATGGTTCGCCAAGCGCAAGAGCGTCGCGGCGATCTTGAAAGAGGCCATGACGAACGAGGCGTCCGCGCTTGTGGACACCGACGCCGCCAACAAGGCGCTCGACGCCGACATGGCGTTGCAGGAGCTTGGGGCGGACGTGGCGGGCATGGCCTATGTTACGGCCACCGTCACCGTTTGGGATGCCGACCCGCGCCTTGCCGACGAGAAGCTGCGCCTGGTCGAGAAGATCGTTCAGGGCCGCGACTTCACCGCCATGCCCGAGAGCGTCAACGCGGTTGACGCATGGCTCGGCAGCCTGCCCGGACACGCCTACGCGAATGTCCGCCAGCCGCCTATCAGCACTTTGAATCTCGCCCACATGATACCGCTTTCAGCGGTGTGGGCGGGGCCGGAACGGGACGAGCATTTCGGCGACGCTCCATTGCTATACGCTAGGACCGAAGGCTCTACCCCGTTCCGGCTAAGTCTCCATGTCGGCGACGTAGGCCATACCCTTGTCGTCGGCCCCACGGGCGCGGGCAAATCCGTGTTGCTTGCCCTCATGGCCTTGCAGTTCCGGCGCTATGCGGGATCGCAGGTCTTCGCCTTCGACTTCGGCGGCAGCATCCGCGCCGCCGCGCTCGCCATGGGCGGGGATTGGCACGATTTGGGCGGTGGCCTCACGGAAGGGGACGAGGCGTCCGTTTCGCTCCAGCCACTTGCCCGCATCCACGACACCTATGAACGCGCATGGGCGGCGGACTGGATTGCCGCCATCCTCATGCGCGAGGGGCTGTCGATCACGCCAGAGGTGAAAGAGCATCTTTGGACGGCGCTGACCTCGCTGGCGTCCGCGCCGGTCGAGGAACGCACCATCACCGGCCTCGCGGTCCTGCTGCAATCCAACGATCTGAAACAGGCGCTCCGGCCGTTCTGCGTCGGCGGTGCCTATGGCCGGTTGCTCGACGCCGAGACAGAGCATTTGGGATCGGCGGACGTGCAGGCGTTCGAGATCGAAGGGCTTGTCGGGACCGGCGCTGCCCCCGCCGTGCTCGCCTATCTGTTCCATCGCATCGGCGACCGGCTCGACGGGCGGCCGACGCTGCTCATCATCGACGAGGGCTGGCTTGCGCTGGACGACGAGGGATTCGCCGGCCAGCTCCGCGAATGGCTGAAAACGCTGCGCAAGAAGAACGCCAGCGTCATCTTCGCCACGCAAAGCCTGTCCGACATCGACGGCAGCAACATCGCGCCCGCGATCATCGAAAGCTGCCCGACGCGGCTCCTGCTGCCGAACGAGCGCGCCATCGAGCCGCAGATCACGGCCATCTATCGCCGCTTCGGCCTCAATGACAGGCAGATCGAAATTCTCGCACGGGCCACGCCCAAGCGGGATTATTACTGCCAAAGCCGCAGGGGCAATCGCCTGTTCGAGCTTGGCCTGTCCGAAGTCGGCCTCGCGCTCTGCGCCGCATCCTCCAAATCCGGCCAGACCGAAATCGCGCGCATCCATGCCGAGCACGGCCGCGCCGGTTTCCTCGCCGGCTGGCTACGCCATCGCGGCGTCGAGTGGGCGGCCGACCTGATCCCGAACCTCACCAATCTTGCCGACCAGCCGGAATCCGCCGCGCCGGCCCGGCTCGATACCCACCCCACACAGGAGATTCTTCCATGACCTATCCCAAGATCGTCGGGGCCTCGGCCCTCGCGCTGGCGCTCGCCGTGCCTGTCGCGCTTTCGCCCATGCTGGCAAGCCCGGCCCATGCGCAATTCGGCTTCGGCCGCATCGTCTATGATCCGAGCAACTATGCGCAGAACGTGCTTACGGCCGCCCGCACGCTGGAGCAGATCAATAACCAGATCACCAGCCTTCAGAATGAAGCGCAGATGCTCATCAATCAGGCCCGTAATCTGGCGAGCCTGCCGTATTCGTCGCTCCAGCAGCTCCAGCAGAACGTCCAGCGCACGCAGCAGCTTCTCGGCCAAGCGCAGAACATCGCGTTCGAGGTCGGCCAGATCGACCAAGCGTTCCAGAGCCAATACGGCAATGTCTCGCTGTCGGCGACCGACGCCCAGCTTGTCGCCGACGCGCGCGGCCGTTGGGAAAATACGGTTGGCGGTTTGCAGGACGCCATGCGCGTGCAGGCTGGCGTCGTCGGCAACATCGACAGCAATCGCGCCGCGATGGCCGCGCTTGTCGGCCAGAGCCAAGGCGCGACCGGCGCGCTGCAAGCCACGCAGGCCGGCAACCAGCTTCTCGCCCTCCAGTCGCAGCAGCTTTCCGACCTGATCGCGGTCATCTCGGCAAATGGCCGCGCCGATGCGCTGACAGAAGCGGAGCGCGCGACCGCCGCCGAGCAGGGCCGCATCCAGCGCGAACGGTTCCTGACACCGGGCAGCGGTTATCAGCCGGGCAATGCGCAGATGTTCAACAACGGCAACAACTGACCGGGAGGCTCGCCATGGACGGCAAGATGCTGGCCCGGCTCGGGGCCGTGGTGTTCATCGCCATCGCCGTCACGGCGACCGCAATCGACATGGCGCGGAAGGATGAACCTTCCGCGCCTCCCCCTGCGCCGGCCTTCCAGCCCCCGGCCGATCCCTTGCGCGAAACCCTGCGCCGCTGCCAGCAGCTCGGCGAGGCAGCCGCCAGCGATGCCGACTGCCTCGCCGCGTGGGCGGAATCCCGCGACCGCTTCCTCGGCCGTGATCGCAGCGAGGCGCGCTGACCATGGGCAACACGGGCGTCATCGACAATTTTCTCGGGGTCTTCACCTCCTACATCGACTCGGGGTTTGGCCTGCTCGGCGGCGAGGTCGCCTTCATCGCCACGACGCTGATCGTCATCGACGTGACGCTCGCCGCGCTCTTTTGGGCATGGGGCGCGGATGACGACATTATCGCGCGGCTGGTCAAGAAGACCCTGTTCGTCGGCGTCTTCGCCTACATCATCAGCAATTGGAACAACCTCGCCCGCATCGTCTTCGAGAGCTTCGCCGGCCTCGGCCTCATGGCGTCGGGCACCGGCTTTTCCGTCACCGATCTGATGCGGCCGGGCCGTGTCGCGCAGACCGGCCTCGACGCCGGCCGCCCGCTGCTCGATTCCATTTCCGACCTGATGGGCTGGATCGCCTTTTTCGAGAACTTCATCCAGATCGCGTGCCTGCTGTTCGCATGGGCGCTGGTGGTGCTGGCCTTTTTCATCCTCGCCATCCAGCTTTTCGTGACCCTGATCGAGTTCAAGCTGACCACGCTTGCCGGCTTCGTGCTGATCCCCTTCGGCCTGTTCGGCAAGACCGCCTTCATGGCCGAAAAGGTGCTCGGCAACGTAGTGTCGTCCGGCATCAAGGTCTTGGTGCTCGCCGTCATCATCGGCATCGGCTCGACCCTGTTCTCGCAATTCACGGCCGGTTTCGGCGGTGCAACCCCGAGCATCGACGACGCCATGGCGATTGTGCTCGCCGCGCTGTCGCTGCTCGGCCTCGGTATCTTCGGCCCCGGCATCGCCAACGGCATCGTCTCGGGCGGCCCGCAGCTCGGCGCGGGCGCAGCGGTGGGAACCGGGCTTGCGGTCGCAGGTGCAGGCGTCGCCGCTGGCGGCGGGGCCATGCTCGCCGCCAAGGGTGGTGCTGCTGCGCTGTCCGGCGGGGCCGCTGCCGTCCGCGGCGGGGCGACGGCCGCGGGCGCGGCAACCGCAGCCTATAGCGTCGGCGCGCTCGGCCAGTCCGGCGCGGCCGGTGTCGCTTCCGGCCTTGGCGGTGTTGCCCGCGCCGCAGGCTCGGCCGCCGTCTCTCCCTTGAAGCGCGCCGTCTCGAAAGCCACCGAAAGCGTCAAATCCAGCTTTTCCGGTGGCGCACGCGCCGCCTTCGGTGTGACCGGCGGCTCATCCACCGCAGGCACGGTCAGCGGCGGGAGCACCGCCCCCGCCACATCATCCGCATCGGCCGGCACCGCTCCCGCGTGGGCGCAACAGATGCGGCGCTCGCAGGCCATGAACCACGGCACCACCATGGCCGCCCATGCGGTGCGCTCCGGCGACAGCCACGGCTCCGGTTCTTCCATCAACCTTTCCGAAAGTGACCGCACATGAGCATATTCAAACGACCAGCCACCCATTACGGCAAATCGCCAGAACCCGAGACGCCCTATCAGAAGGCCGCGCAGGCGTGGGACGAGCGTATCGGCTCGGCCCGCGTGCAGGCGAGAAACTGGCGGCTCATGGCCTTTGGTTCCCTGATCCTGTCGGCGGGCTTCGCCTCGGCGCTGGTCTGGCAGTCTGCACGCGGGACCGTGGTGCCGTGGGTAGTGCAAGTCGATGATCTCGGTCAGGCGCAGACCGTCGCGCCCGCCAATGCCGACTATCGGCCGACCGATCCGCAGATTGCTTTCCATCTCGGCCGATTCATCGAGCAGGTCCGCGCGATCCCGGCCGACGCGATCATTGTCCGCCAGAACTGGCTTCGCGCCTATGAGTGGACCACGGATCGCGGCGCGGCGGCATTGAACGACTACGCCCGCGCCAATGACCCCTTCACCAAGGTTGGCCGCCAACAGGTCGCCATCGAAGTGTCATCGGTCATCCGGGCATCGCCGGATTCCTTCCGCGTGTCGTGGGTGGAGCGGCACTACGAGAACAGCCAGCTCTCCACGACCGAACGATGGACCGCCATCCTGACCATCGTGATCCAGACCCCGCGCGATGCCGAGCGACTGCGCGCCAATCCTCTTGGCATCTACGTCAATGCAATTTCGTGGTCGCGGGAGATGAGCCAATGAAAACTTCAGCTTGCATCAATCACCTCGCTGATCTTTCCCTCGGAGATCATGAAAAACGAGGTGCCCGTCATCTCGATCTCCTGCCCGGCCTTCCAGCCATTGGGCAGGTCGGTCTTGACCTTGGCGCGATAGCCGATGCGCACGGCTGCACGGTCGTCTATCGCGATACAGTCGAGGATCGTCTGTTCTCTTTCAGCAAACAACTGGACGCCCTGTTCCGCCAGCGCGCGG
>Ga0209930_1005449_pt1 | contig 10355 bp, 20 predicted proteins | sample ThiBiot_500_biof_2_FD_183948 | JGI IMG/M metagenome (GOLD analysis project Ga0209930, IMG submission 183948) | Wastewater bioreactor microbial communities from Cape Town, South Africa - Thiocy_cont_500_biof (SPAdes) | ecosystem: Engineered > Bioreactor > Thiocyanate-remediating >... | reverse complement strand
GCACTGAAAAAAGCGCCGCCGAAAAAAGCAGGGAAAGCGGAAGCGAAAGTGCGAAATGTTCGGTATCGCTCCTTGGATTGAGTTCGAGCATCAACAGCACCAGCACCAACAGCAGCACCAGCACGCCGTTCATCGATCTGGGATCAGTGCCTGTCGGAGCATCGAAGGTCGGCGAAGGAGTGGTGTCGAACATCGGCAACGCAGTGCTGGATCTGAGCGGTATGCTGGTCGATGGCTCGTCGTCGACATGGCTGTCGGTGCTGTCGTCTCTGCCGAATCAACTGCTGCCCAACGCCTCACTGACCATCACGGTGGAGTGCATGCCAGCGAGCACCGGATCGTTCTCGACCTCGATGATCTTGTTGTCGAGCTCGCCGTTGTATCCTGAGCTTCCGATCTCGGTCTCTTGCACAGGAACGGCATCGTGCGGCGATGGATATCGCAACCAAGGCGAGGTCGGCATCGATTGCGGAGGTCCATGCGAGCCATGCTTCATGCTGCCTCCTCCGCCTCCTCCTCCTCCGCCATCGCCTTCACCATCGCCATCGCCGTCGCCATCGCCGCCGCCACCACCAGGCACAGCGTCTTCGAACTCTTCGTCTCCTCTTCCAGCAGCGATCCCGTCGAACTCATCATCGCAAGCGGGAGTCTCTCTCGATGCATCAGCAAGCGGCAACAACGGCACGAGCACCAACAGCGGGCAGCCACTTCCTCCGCCAGTGATCCAGCCTCTCGCCACTCTCGACACGAGCACGTCGGCTCCGACGATCGCGACTCAAGTGATCCAACCACTTCCGAGCAACGGCTCGAGCACGATGGTGGTCGTGACGTCGCCGTCAGGCCTCTCGGCGTCGGTGACTCTGAGCTCTGGAGCAGCAGGAGCCGGAGCCCAAGCAGAATCGACAGCATTGGTTGTCGCACCAGTGAGCGCATCGGTGCTCCACGCTGCCACGCAAATCTCGAACGTTCGGCTGGGCTCGTTGGCGATCGATGTGACGCTGACCAACGGCACATCGCAACTGTCGTCAGCGGCTCAGTTGTGCTTCTCGATCAAGCAAGCCACGAGCTATCACTCGGCGTGTCTCGGTTACATTGACTCGAGCGGTCGTTGGCAATGCGAGGACAAGTGTCTCTCGATGAGCAACTCGACACACATCTGCGGCTCGACGAGCCACTTTACGAACTTTGCAGTGCTCTTGTCAGGAGGAGGCGGCCGACAGTGCAGCTCGTACATTACTGGATCATGGAGAAGCGACCTTGGATTGGCAGCGTCTGTGGCCGGCTTCTTCATACTGATGTGCTGTGTGATAATGGCCGTCGGATATACGCCATCAGGTCGACGGCTGATTTCGGGTCCTGAGGGCTCCAGAGTGAGGGATCTGCAACGCCACTCAACGTCTTGGGCCACCGATCAAGAGCGTGCTTCATTGGACTAGCTAGATCCTCTGCCTGCGCAACAGTGTACCAACGAGAGAGCCGCTCACAAGAATTGAAAGATCTCGAACAACAACTCGTTCGGCATCAACGACACGATCGACGAGTGCTCCAAAGATCGAAGCAAGACCATGGTTGTGATAGCGGCCTTGATGCTCTCCGGAGCTCGAAAGTGTTTCTCGATCGTCCAAATGTACTCTACAATACAACAGTTTTGCATTAGATACATCATGCTAGATTACAGTGGATCACGGTAGATCACGGTAGATAGATATCGAATCGTGTACCTGCTCGTTCGATGAGTTGCTTCAACTGAGGCATCTCGGCCAAGTCCCATGCGGTGAAAGGTTCCTCATCACTCTGCATTATGCCGCGTACATCAACAATCGATCCAGCTACTCGTGAGGTTGGCGATGGTGTGCATACCAGCAAGGCTTGCTTGTCAGCGCCATTGGCAATGAGCAACCGCACGACCTTGTTCTGGTCGATCTCCTCTTGATCAATGGCTCCCTTTCCAGCGTTGCATAGAGTGTTCAGGATTGTGTTCGAATTGCGCACCGCCATGTGCAAGGGAGTGCCACTTTTCTTGGCTAGTCGATCGTTGACTGAGACGCGATGGTCGATCAACAAGCGCACGAGCGGCTCGAGCACACGAGCGCGCGTCTCGAGAGCCAGATGCAAGGAGTTGGCCGGATCGACATCTCGATCGAGCTCGAGCACACGCATGTTGGGACACGCGCCATGATCGAGGAGTAATCGTACGTGCTCGAATCGGTGTCGTTGTACGGCGAGGTGCAGTGGCGTTCGACCTTGGAGATCGGGCTTGTTCGGGTCGGCGCCAAGCTCGCACAGCAGAGCCACGGTGCTCGTGTCGGCCGCCACATGCAAGGGAGTCGCCAGGGTGTCGTTGATACACGCGGGATCGATATGACGTCTCGTGATGAGCGAGCGGATGCGATCGAGATCGCCCGCTTGTGCTGCTGCGTGGAGTGGGAAGCGGTCGTCATCGAGGAGGTTGGGGCCACTGTCGTACAATGACAGCAGATCGTTGTCGTTGTTGGAGCAGGTTGTAGAGTCGTCGTCGAAGGTATTGAAGTCAAAGATGGCAGTGGTTGGTATTGGCGCTTGTCGTACTGCGAACGGGTTGAGATCCATGTTGATTCTGTTGGTGTTGGTGGTGGTGTTGTTGCCTCGCGGGTAAGAAGGAAAGAACAGTGGCCATCGCTCCTTCGCCTCGTTCATTCGCCTTCTGTCCGATGCATATCCCGACCTCTGAGACTGAGATCAATGCCGAGTGGTTCTCCGAGGCTCTTCGGTACGTACGATCGCGATCGCAACCGCACCTACCACAGCCACCCTTGCAGTGCGGAACTCACCACTACCAACAAGAGCTGGCGGACATCTGAATGCCTCGAGCGTGACCGAGGTGCTGCAGCAGAGCATGGGCAGCGCTCCTGTCGGTTTCAGTAGTCGCGTGCGTATGACGCTCGCCCACATACATCGATCGATCGATCACTCGACTCACTCCGCTACCCAACAATCTCCAGCTGGCATGCTTCTCGTTGACCTACAACGATGCAGCCATCACTCTGCCATCTCGATTGTTGGTATACCTCAACTGAACGATCCAAATGTCTCTCTCCCCATCAACAATCGACCCTTACTTGAGGCTTCGAATCTCCCGCGAGTAGGTCAAGTACGGATTGCCCGATGGTGCAGGCCAAGAGTTCGCCAAGGCCATGAGGTTCTACTCGAACGAGCCGCTCTTCTATCGTACCGTGGCGCCGGAGCTTCTCGGTAGGTCGATTCGATTCGATTCTATTCAAGTCGATTCGATTCATGCGCTTGGCGTGAGTGTACCAACTCGAACCAACTCGATCACAGAGTATCTCAAGGAGCACGGCGTCACTGTTCCGATGACGTATCACTCGGAATGCAGCAGTGATAACAGCAAGTACTTTGTGATCATGGAGGATCTCAGGCTGCGAGTGCCGGCCGTGATTGCAGGCGATGAGGTTCGAGTGCTCTGCCTGCGTTGGTGCCAATCGATCGATCACTCGATCACTCACGGCTGATGATGATGCTGCAGCTCAAAGGAATGAGCGAGGTTCAAGCAGAGACTGCGCTACGATCGTTGGCATTGTATCACTCGTTCGCATGGGGTCGTGATGCGGACTTTGAGCAAGGCGGCAAGTGGTCGTGGCTGATGCATGCACCCGATGCCGTACCGTATCGAACACAATTACTCACACTCACACTCACAATCTCTCGCTCGTACTGATGGATGAATCACTGCGAGTAGCGTATACCCTTGCGTCAGAGCATGGTCGACCTCATTGCCTCAGTGTGGGATGAGACTCAATTCACGCCCTTCTTGCACAGTGTCTTTACGAGATGGACCGCGTGCGAGAACGATGTGGCGCATGAATGGGGTCTTGGACCTCAGGCCTTGGTGTACGATGCAATCGCCATGAACGAGCGAGTGCGTGCCATCCGTATGACGATGAACTCATTCACGAGTTCACGATGATGACGATGATGACGATGATGATGGCAGCCATGGAGATTACCGTACCGACAACTTGTTCTTCTCCGATGATGCGTCTCGTATGGTGATGGTGGACTTTCAGCTCGTTCGACGCGGTGGACCGATCGCGGTCCTTCTCGACATTGCCTTCCTGTTCGTCATCTCGTTCTGTACGTGCGCGATGATCCGCCGTTCGCAGGCAGTAGTGATACATGCTCATTACAACGCGTGTACGTGGGGCTGGTGTGTGTTGATGTCGGCTGACACAGCCACAGAACATCGAGTCCAACGCGAACAGAGATTGCTCTCGTTGTACCACAGCACGTTGCTCTCGACCGGCATCCAGAACTTTTCGTTCGACGATTGTATCTTGGCGTATCGAAAGGTACATGGCAACCGTGACTCGCGCATACCCTTCCTGTGATCGATAACACTGACGCGAGAGAAACAATAACTCCCGTGCGTGGCGTAGGCGCTGCTGCACTTGACTGGATTCGTGATCGTGGGTCCGACAATGCCTCTGCTCGTGGAAACCGAGCGAGGTCGAGTCGTGTATGCGCAGTGGCTCTCTCGCTTGGAAGCGGCGCTGCGAGACTGGAACGTCATAGAGTTGCTTCCATGATCGAATGGATGTAGGTACAACTACAGGATTTCATTGATTGATTGATTCGATTGATTCGATTGATTGATTGATTGATTTGTAGATTGGTTGATTGATTGATTGATTGATTGATTGATTGATTCGATTGATTGATTGATTGATTGATTGATTGATTGATTGATTGATTGATTGATTGATTGATTGATTGATTGATTGATTGATTGATTGATTGATTGATTGATTGATTGATTGATTGATTGATTGATTGATTGGTTGGTTGGTTGGTTGGTTGGTTGATTGGTTCTGATCGAAGGGCTGCAAGCTTTTCTATCTAAACCGAATACAATTATGCGTAGATGAGAAGTCGTTGCTGGCTACTGCTGCTCGAGTGCCGGCCCTTGTGAGGCAGGCTTGGGGAGCTTGGTGGCACGACTCGAGGTTGGGCTACGGTTGGACTGCAGTGGTGCCAATGGCTCGGAGCGCTGGCGCTTGTGACGCTTGTGACTCTTGGGGCTCTTGTGTTTCTTGCCGACGTTGGTTTTAACGTGCCAAGCCCCGTTGTGATAGACAAAATGCTGGCAGCGATCGTGCGGTCCGAGGCGCGCAAGGACCCTCAGATCTTGCTTTCCTGTAGGCATCAGATAATAGAACCTGAACCGGAGCACAACAAGAAGAAAGCGAGTATTGTGGAGGTCATCTGATCAGTGGTGTTCGAGGCCGAGCGACCGAAGCATACTTGGTACGTACTGCTCAGTGAGTGGCTCGTTGGGCTCCAAGTGTCGGTGGCCCGTCTTTGGGTCGTAGCTGAAGAGCCTATCAGGTTCCCACAGCGGACCTTCTCTCGTGCCTTGGAAGGCGTGCTTCGACAAGTCGTGGCACTCCCGACACGAGCGATAACGGAGCCTTTCGCACACTTTGCATCTGATCGTCAAAGTGATTCTCTGTGTGCCATCTTGTTTCATTTCCCATGGCGCATTGCTGCATGAGCAAAGTGGCGCTTGTTGATCGACTGTTGGATTCGGTTGTTCAATGTCGTCTGGCGAAGGTGTCATCGGATTCGGTTGTTCAGCCTCGGGTAAAGCAGGTGTCGTTGCAGCGCTCGGTGGCCCCTCGGACACGTCGCTGTCATTGGAGTCCACCTCGGACGAGGCAGTGTCGAAGCTTGGTGTCTCGCGCCCAGCGTCACTTCGGGGCGAGACCTCACACGGTGCGGGGCCAGCTGCTGGGCCAGCTAACAAAACCCAAACGTCGCCGGTTTTTAGTGCTTCTGTGAGAGCGCGTGCCATCGCGAGCTTGGGAGGTTCTCGTACCTACAAGGCCGTCCAATACCGAACGAGATGAATATCGAGAACGAGGATGTCGAAGTACTGTTGTCTCCGGGAACAGTTGCTGATACCCTGTTGGAGTTGTGGGTCGGTAAGGAGGGTGAGATATTTTGTGGGACACCAGAGGAACCTTTCCCGCCAAAAACAATCTCCTACCGCGCGCCTACTGTCCCGTACTGCCGCCGTACTGCCGCACACCACGACGCCTCCCTCCCACACACGCCGCCACCCTCGCGCGTCCTCTGTTCTCGAAAACGAATATTCGGAACGATAGAGCGCTACGGCTACTAAAAGATAGTAGAGTTAGAGTGGTGGCTGTTCACGTACTTGCTGCTAGAATCGCGTCGGTTTGGAGCAGGGTATAAAGACGACGCACAAGCTCACGCTTCGGCAGGACTTCCAAGGAGCGGCGAAGCGCATCGGCCATCGAGGAGCGGGAGCCTCGAGCGACACTCGAGTGAGGCGTGCAACAATCTTCTCCCCGAGAGCAACAAATCGAGCGATGCGGGGAGTGCCGGGAGGAGTGCTGGTTGGGTGGGAAGAGTGGCGCTGGTTGGTGCGGAAGAGTGAGGGGTAGTAAAGTACAGCGATTGGCGATTGTTGAGAAGTGGCTTTTGTTGTGCGTGGGTGCGTGGAATTGCATGGTCCGTGCGCCGGAGCGTACCGTGCGCCGAGCCGGAGCGTTGGGTACGCTCGTTGGCGACGAGAAGGTGCTGAGAACAACAAACCAGCGCCGTAGGTGGCGTGTATTTCGTTGAAGCAGCTCGAAGCTGGAGAGTAGAGTAGAGCAGGAGAGGAGTAGCAAACACTGGATAGAATAATAGATAGGTTAGAAGGATAGAAGCGTGCGTCGTTTCAGACATACACAAGAACATTTCACATCATACATAAGGCAATGCAAACCAAACAACACTACAAATACAAACGATAAATCGAGAGAGAAATAGAGAACGAGAACGAGAACGAGAACGAGAATATCAAAGCGGATGCGCGAGGGAGGGAGAGAGAACCTAGTCCTGCGACCACTGGGAAGAGATGTTGGTATCGGTGATCGAGTCTTGAGCACTGTCGGTCGGGCACAAAAAGTCCTGAAGGAGGTTGGTGTCCACTTGCTGGCGTTGCTGTTGGCTCGCGACTTGCGCAAACAGCGGCGGAGGTGGCTCTGGCCGAGCGTCTTCAGCCGAAAATAGCTGTCGTGCAACGGGCAGCATCGGCAACGGCGGAGCGGGCACGAGCTGGCTCGACGCGCGAACGTGAGGGGGCACCTGAGGGCTCGTGTCGACAGGTGCGTCGAGGTGGCGAGCCTTGTCGAGCCTGGGGCGCTTGGCGGGCGTCGTCGACGCGCGATCGCTCAAAGTATTGTTGGTGTCTGCGGCGCTGCTGTCACGCTTGCGCTTGTTGACACGACGGACGTTGCTCTTGACGAACCAGTCGAGCTCATGCGTCTTGCCCGTAGGCCCGTACTCAAAGTGGCTGCACTCCGAGCCGGTGCCCAGTCGCACGAGCACGTGTGAGACCAGCTTTGCATCGCCGACGGAGACATAGTAGCGCCTGTATCACACGATCGCGGCGTCAGTCTCGTTGGCGACGAAGAGACAAACAACACGAGTAGTAGAAGAACATACTGATTCGAGAGGTTGTCGGTAGACTGCACTTCCTGGCCATCCTCGGCGTACAGCACCATGGGGCGCTTCACGACCTGCAAGAATGGAGCGATCTTGGCGAGGTTGCGGCACTCGCTGCACGATCGATAGCGAGTGACGTTGCACACGGTGCAAACGAGTGTGATGGTGTAGCGACTAGCGCCAGACACGCTCATTCGGCACTGCTTGCTCTTGCACGAGCATTTGGCTGCAGAAAGGAGGCGAGCAAGCAGGCGAGTGAGTCTAGGAGCGCGCAAGTACGATCGGAAGTGAGAGACGAGTACGACGCGACGTACGATATGCTGGATTCGCGGCAACAGCCACGGGCACGGTAACGGTGGCCGTGATCAAGGTCGCGGCATGGGCCTTGGACTGCGCCGGCGCAGGCTTGGCAGCCTCCTTGCCACAGGAGGCGTCGAGCAGGCAATCGAGAGCGGCGGCAGTCGGTGGCTCCTCGGCCTCGCTGGCACTCACGAGTTCCTTCTCGGCGTTGGTAGCGCTGCTACTTTGGTTGTTGTTGTTGTTGGGGGCGGTCTTCGAGCTCGCGATAACATGGTCGATCGGTAAGCAGCCGCTCTTGGATGAAGGAGCCAACATCGAGCTTGAGAGGCTGCGGCTGATCATCGACGTTGAGTTGGAGTTGGAGTTGGAGTTGTTAAAGTTGGAGTTGGAGTTGAAGTTGGTGGGCACAGTCAACGTGCTCGGAGAGGTGGAGGTAGAAGTGGAGGTCGAGGTCGAGGTAGGAGTAGAGGTCGAGGTGCAGCCATCCTGCTCGACGACCACGGGCTCCGCAGAGACCTCCTCGACGACCACGGGCTCCTCAGTGGCAGGAGAAGCGATGTCGCTGTAAACTATTCGGTCGAAAGCGAGATATTTGCGCGCGATATTAACATCTCGAACCACAATGGAAATATCTCGGGCACAGCATTGGGAAATATCTGCGTAACGAGAACGTACTGTTGTCGATGGTCTTGGGGCTGATCTCAGGGAGCATTAGGGCCACCCATTTGGCGAGCGACGAGGGATCGCCGGTGATCGACAGCAGGTGGTTTTGTATCTCGCTGAGCTTGTCGGCGTGCGTCTTGCGCGAGGTATCAGGCGGCGTGATGGTGGGGCGAGACTCCATGAGGAGGAGGGAGTTGTCGGTAGGGCAGAGTCAGCGATGAGAGAGGGGAGGATAGGAGTAGGAGGATACGAGGCTCATCAAGACCACGAGTACTCATTGGGAGGTGGGGGAAGATTCACACACACGCAAGAGAGAGAATATCTCGCACGCGATAGGAAAGTAACCGACAGCGCTGCTTCAACGAGTCTCTCGCTACGCGCCAGTTCTATCACGCCACACGAAAGAGGGATTTCGATTTCGATTTAGCGATACACACGACGACACGAAACTCACGTTCTTCTCAAGATCTCACGCGAGAGTCGGCTCGAGTGAGTAAGCGAGAGCAGGAGAGCAAACAACTGCGCCTCCTCTCCTCTGGTCGTGCCACACCGACCAAAAAACCCAAACTCCTCCTCGAATAGATAGGCCCTCGATGGACTTTTCGTCGCGTTGACTGGCGCACCCAACAACTTCTGCGCTGTCAATCATTCCTTCACCTCTCGGGCTTGGTAGATCGCGCCAACCACACGATATCAACCACCGCGATATCCAAGACGTGCCACCTCAGCACCACCGCAACGAACGAGAATCTACGCGAGCAGCACTTGATAAAGCAATTCAAGCTCCAATCCACTGGAAAACCCTATCTTCTAAGCCTGTTTTGGCTTTAGAAACCGGGGTACGAATCTCCTTACCTCTCGTTCTATCGATTCTCATTCGTTGGTGTCCTCCTCCTCGCTGCTGCTGCTGCTGCTGCGTCGCTCTGTGCGTGTTAGAGTCGATATCCATCGATCGAGTAGATCGAGAGGCAGGATATCTATTCGACTGGGCAACGATTTGAGTGGCGATTTGAGTGTACTCGATCGATTGATCCAGCGCGCACGCTCACAACACAGCGCGAGAGATATTATCCAAGCACACGTGCACGTGGGCCACAGATTCGCTCGACAATGCATCGGGTCTTGCAAGCTCGAACTCTCGTGCGTAACACACCATGTACCATCATCTCCACGACCACCAAACCTCGAGCATCGCAACGACGGCATCTCGCTCCAACACAGCGACATTCCATCACGACAGTCAGTGGCGCAGCATCAGCATCAGCATCATCGTCCGACTCCGAGCTACATCTCGATCGATTACCGAATCGAACCTTCAAGCCGATCTTTGGACAAGCCAAGTTACCACATGATTCATTGTTACCTCGCACGATACTCATTGCCACCAAGGAACGATGTCTCGAGACCTCCTACGCTGCCAAGCGTATCATCCAGTAAGTCGCAATGATCTCCATCCATCCATCAACAATCCACCATATCTCGACCATTCTAACCCAATCCAATCAATCCAATCCCAAATCCTGGTCCCATTCAATCGAATCACACGTTTGGTCAATCTATCTCTCTCTGTCTATCGAATCCTTTAGATGGCTTCGAAGTAACGCGCCCAATGCCATTCTCTTTCGTGATTCTGCTTCGGTCGGTGTTGGTTCCGTGAGCGAGCTCCCCTCCTTCAAGGTCGAAGGAGCCTGCTATCGCACTCGCGTCGGTATGCCCATCTTCCTTCTATCGTGATCTATCGTGATCTATCGTGATCTATCTATCTATCTATCTATCTATCTATCTATCTATCTATCTATCTATCTATCTATCTATCTATCTATCTATCTATCTATCTATCTATCTATCTATCTATCTATCTATCTATCTATCTATCTATC
>Ga0209930_1005446_pt1 | contig 10358 bp, 10 predicted proteins | sample ThiBiot_500_biof_2_FD_183948 | JGI IMG/M metagenome (GOLD analysis project Ga0209930, IMG submission 183948) | Wastewater bioreactor microbial communities from Cape Town, South Africa - Thiocy_cont_500_biof (SPAdes) | ecosystem: Engineered > Bioreactor > Thiocyanate-remediating >... | reverse complement strand
CCGGAGAAGTCGATTACGACGGCCATATCTCACGAAGAGGCGACAATCGTCTGCGGGGTCTGCTCTTTGAAGCCGCGACCGCTATGCTAACCCGCACCACCGCCAGGACGGAGAGCAGCCTCAAAGATTGGGGCCTCAAGTTGCGCGAACGGCTGGGCTATCGACGCCCCGCCGTGGCTGTAGCGCGCAAACTCGCAGTGATCATGCATACCATGCTCAAGACAGGAGAAGCCTTCAACGCATCGGCTGGCGCCGTCGCTTAACTGCGACCATCAGCCCCCGCTCTCAGCACGCCGCTATGGCGCGTCGAGGCGTCCCTGCTGTGGACGTGGGTCGGGCTATTCCGGATGACAGGCGGCAGCTTGAAGAAGACTGCGACTGAAACATAGGAAGGCTCTACCTGCGAAGACCCATCGTGCGGCGGCTTATGCCGACCGCGGAGACAACCCTGCTCCCGGCAAACGACGTCCCCTCGCGCGAAGGCGGCAGCTGAAAATAAACCGTGAGAACGCGATCGTGCCGGTCACCATGCTGGCGCTGCCCTCGACTTATACGCCGACGCGCTTGACCAAGGATATGCGATTAGACAAGCTGCCGTTCGCCGCAGGAGCCTCGTCGATAGAGCCGAAAGGCCGGGTCCGGGACTTTCCTGCCCTACGAGGCGACCATGTTGAGTGGCAGCTTCTAGCGAAAGCGGACCCCGCGCGTCCGTTGGGAGGCGCCCGAATCCGCCCTCTCCTCTAAGCGGTCGGAACAGTCCCGCCGTCTATGACATATTCGGTGCCGGTGATCGCAGCCGCTCGCGGGGAAGCGAGAAAGGCCACCAGGTCGCCGATTTCGTGCGGTTTAACCGGGCGGCCGAGCGGAATGCCGCCGAGCGAATCCATGATGATCTTCTTGCCACCCTCATAATCCGTGCCGGCGTCGTGAGCGAGGCGCTCGGCCAGCGCCACAGCTGCGTCGGTCTCGATCCAGCCAGGCGATACCCGGACCACCCGAACGCCTTTCGGCGTCACTTCCTTCGAGAGGCTCTTGCTATAGGTCGAAAGTGCCGCCTTGGCCGCGGCGTAGGCGGTCGTCGATTCCGGCAGCGGCAGCTCGTGTTGGATCGAAGTCACGTGGACGATGACGCCGGAACCTTGCGCGATCATCGACGGCAGCAGCGCCCGATCGACCCTGACCGCGGGCATGAGGTTGTGGTTCAGTTCCTCGAACCACTCCGTATCGCTCAGCGCGGCGAATCCGCCCGGTGGGGCGCTCGACCCGCCGAGCATGTTGACGATGATGTCGACGCCGCCAAGTCGATCGAGGACGGCCGCAGCAAGCACCGCGCAGCCTTCGGCAGTCATCAGGTCGGCGGCGACATAGTCCAGCCTGGGCGGCGCTTCCGCCGGCACCGTTCGCGCGGCCGCTACGACCTGCACGCCCGCTTCCAGCAGTGCTGCGACCACCGCCGCGCCTGCGCCCTTGGTGCCGCCGGTTACCAGCGCGCGCTTGCCTTTCAGGCCCAGATCGAAGCTCATGGCACGATCTCCAGCCGTGCGATGGCGCCGTCCGCAAGCGTGAAGGCATAGCGCAGGTCGACGGGACTGCCCGGAAAGTTCCCGACCAAGTGTGCGGTGACGATCGTGCGATCCTCGACCTTCTCGACCATGATCGGCTCGCTCGTATATTGGTACTTCGCCACGGCCTCGGAGCGCCAAGCCGCGATCGCGTCGCGACCTTGATAGGTCTGTTGTTCATCGACCACGATGGCGTTGGCAGTGAAGCAGTCGGCGACGGCAGCGCCATTTCCTGCATCGGCGGCGAAATAGGCGGCGATTGGCTTCGGTAAGACAGGGGGCATGTCGATTCTCCTCTTGCGCAGTAGACAGATCGGCCGTCGCTGGTTCATGGGCAAGTACTGACGAAAAAGTAGGGTACTTACCTCAAGGTATGGGACACGATTACACCCGCGAGACCGCGGCCGAGGGCGTCGAGAAAGCGCTCAAGCTGCTCGAAGGCCGATGGAAGCTGGTGATTCTCTTCCATCTCTTCGGCGGTCGCGTGCTGCGCTTTTCCGAGCTCGAGCGCGCGATTCCCGCGGTGTCGCAGAAGATGCTGATCCAGCAGCTCAGGCAGCTGGAGCAGGACGGCATCGTCCGCCGGACGATCTTCCACCAGGTGCCGCCCAAGGTGGAGTACAGCCTGACCGACTGGGGCCAAGCGCTGTGCCCAGCACTGGATGCACTGCTCACCTGGGCGGCCGAGCGAGAGGCGCCCGACGGCGGATGAACCAATTTCACAGCTCGATGCCCGCCGCCCGGATGATCAGGTCGGCGATCTCGCGTGGCTTGGTGACCATCGACAGATGGCCGGCGTCGAGTTCGATCGTCGTCGCGTGCATCCGGTTCGCCAGATAGCGCTCGAACTCCGGCGCGATGGTCCGATCCTGGCGCGAAACGGCGTAGTAGCTGGGCTTGGCTGCCCATGCTGTTGCGCTGGTCCGGTCGCCGAACAGGCTAGCGGCGGTGGCCCCTTGCTCGGCGAAGAGTACCATGGCTTCGCGCTTCGACACGCCGCTGGCAAAATCATCGAGGAACGCGGACTGCGACAAGGTCGTGTATCCAGCCATCGTCACGATCCCGGCGCGCGCAGGCGTGTTGGGAAAGTGCTGTTGCAGCGTCAGAAAGTCTTCGCCGGCAGCGGGTGCCCGCGCGGCAACATAGACCAGCGCGGATACCTTGGGATCGTCGCCGACGTCGCTCACTACGGTGCCGCTCCACGAATGGCCCACCAGCACGGTCGGTCCATTCTGCGCGGCCAGCGCGCGGCGCACGTCGGCGTCCGCCTGCTCGAGCGAGGCGAGCGAATTCTGCACCGAGGTGACGTTGAGCCCGGCGGCCTGGAGCAGCGGGATCACCTTGCTCCAGCTTGAGCCGTCGGCCCAAGCGCCATGCACCAGCACGACGTTGCGCGCGACGACTGGGGTCTCCGTCTGGACCGGCGTGGGTGCCGGCTGCGCGATCAGGGAGGTGGAACTTGTCAGCAGCGCCAGTGTAGCGATTGAAAGCATTGCACGCATCGATTTTCTCCTGTGTCGGCGAGGCGACGGCCGTCGCCTCACGACGAAGCTCAGGCCCTGATGAAGGCGAGCAGGTCCGAGTTGATGACGTCGGCGTGGGTGGTGAGCATGCCGTGCGGGTAGCCCGGATAGCGCCGGGCCCGCGCATCTATGCGCGCCTGCTGCCGGCGACCCAAGGCGCAGCGCCCGCGGTGGACGATGGATTGTTTCCGAGCTGGGAGCACCATCTTCGTCCGATCGGGGACCGGGAGCTTGGCGGACTATCCGGCGGCCGCACCGCCAACGGTCATGTCCTCTCGGCCGCGATCGGGGAAGACCGGACCACCAAGACGATCGTGCGCTGGTACAAGGACAATGGTGAAATCTGGGCGGTGTCCGCCTGGGCTTCTACAAGCATGGCGACCATAGCCATGTCGCCTACGATGAAGTCATACGCGATCTGGTCCGGTGGCTGGAAAAGGCGGTGCAATCATCGCGAGCAACTGGGGGCACTGGGCCGTTCAAGATCCGGCTCGGCGCGGGTGGGCTCCACGGCGTGCATTGGCAGCACGGCAGGCCGAGCCCCGGTTCGAACCTGTTCTTCGCGCTCCGGCACGGGGTGGAGAGCGAGGCGACATTGGCTGACGATTCTCCGGATGCGATCCTGCCGGAATTCGCCCGCCGCTGCGGCGCAGATGTCGCGGACGACGGCGCCTACAAATGCGAGAGCAAAGCGAGGCGCTCAGGCTCTTCGAAGCATTGTATGAGGTCGAGCGGCTGGGCGGTCATCCGCGCGATTACAGCCACTTCATCCGTCTGAAGTGGACGTAGAGCGTGGCGCAGATCACCCCGATCGCCACCAGCACGACGAAATAGCCATCAGTCCCCAAATCACCAGCATGCCAATTTCCAGCACTCAACGAGCCAGCTTTTGCCACCAAACCGGGGAACGGGAAGGCCGAAGCGATCCGCCTGAAGACTCGAACAGGGGGTGACGAAGCCGCAAGCCGGTCGACCTCGACGCGGATACGCGTCACGCGCCATATCGACGAAAGAACCACAGTTTCACGAAATGGGTAAGGACGCAGTACGCGAGGAGATAGGCGAAGATGAACGGCCAGTAGAGCGGCGGGAGCGGTTTGAACCCCAGCGCGCCTCCGATCGGAGAGAACGGCAGGATTGCCCCGATGAGGCAAATGACCATGGTCGTCACGATGAGCGGAGTGCTAGCACGGCTCTGGACGAAGGGAATCCGTCCGGTGCGGATGATATGGATGATCATGGTCTGCGTCAGCAGCGACTCTACGAACCAGCCAGTCTGGAACAGCGCTGGATCGTGCCATGCATTGAAGACAAAAAGCATGAGCGCGTAGGTTGCATAGTCGAAGATCGAGCTCATCGGCCCGATGAACAACATGAACCGGGCGATGTTGCCGATTTCCCATTTGCGCGGGCTCGCGAGATATTCGGGATCGACATTGTCGGTCGGAATGGTCGTCTGCGAGAAGTCGTAGAGCAGGTTGTTGGTCAGTACCTGCAGCGGCGCCATCGGCAGGAATGGCAGGATGATCGAGGCGCCGAGCACGCTGAACATGTTGCCGAAATTGGAGCTCGCGCCCATGCGGATATACTTGACGATGTTGGCGAAGGTGCGCCGACCCTCGATGACGGCTGCACCAAGCACCTGCAGGCTCTTTTCGAGCAGAATGATGTCGGCCGATTCCTTGGCGATGTCGACGGCGCTGTCGACCGACACACCCACGTCCGCCGCTTTGAGCGCCGGGCCGTCGTTGATCCCATCGCCGAGGAAGCCGACGACGTGCCCGGCGCCCTGGAGCGCGGTGATGATCCGCGCTTTCTGGGCGGGAGATACCTTGGCGAACACCTGGGTGCTAGCGGCCTCGCGCGCAAGCGCGGCATCGTCGAGTCCCTCGATATCGCTTCCTAGCAGAATCCGCTCAATTGGCAGGCCGACATCGCGGCATATCTTTGCCGTGACGAGATCGTTGTCGCCGGTGAGGATCTTTACCGCGACGCCCATGTCGCGCAGTTCCCGAAGCGCCGCGCCGGCGGTCTCCTTGGGCGGATCGAGAAAGGCTACGAAACCAATCAGGGTGAGTTCGCGTTCATCGGCCACGGTACAAGCGCCACGCGCGTGATCGAGCGACCGGCAGGCGATGGCCAGCACGCGGAAACCGTCGCGATTGAGCTTGGTGGTGCGATCCTGGATCGCATGAAAATGCGACTGATCGAGCCGGTGATCGGCGCCGTCCTGCCGGTAAGCCGTGCAGATCGCGAATATTTCCTCAACCGCGCCCTTGCAGATCAGCAATGGCGGCTCGCCATCCCGACGGACGGCGATCGACACGCGGCGTCGTTGGAAATCAAAGGGCACCTCGTCGAGCTTTGCATAGCTGCCGACTGCGACCGGATGTTCTGAAATACCGGGATGCGAGAGGATCGCTTCGTCCATCAGGTTTCTGAGGCCGCTCGCGAAATGCGAATTGAGCCAGGCATAGGCCAGGGTTTCCTCGCTGTCCTTCCCGGCGACATCGAGATGGAGCTTCAGCACCACCTTGTCCTGGGTGAGGGTGCCGGTCTTGTCGGTGCACAGCACGTCCATCGCGCCGAAGTTCTGAATGGCATTGAGGCGTTTGACGATGGTGCGCTGGCGGGACATGGCGATTGCCCCGCGTGCCAGGTTCATGGTCACGACCATGGGAAGCATTTCCGGCGCGAGGCCGACCGCAACGGCCACCGCGAAGAACAGCGCCTCCAACCAATTGTGCTTTGTCAGGCCGTTGATCAGGAAGACCAGCGGAACGAGTACCATCATGAAGCGCAACATCAGCCAGACGAACTGATTGATGCCCTTGTCGAAGTTCGTCGCGCTGTCAGCGGCCACGATACGCTCGGCGATCTCACCGAAATAGGTGGCGCGGCCGGTCTGGAGGATAATTCCGGTGGCAAACCCGCTAACCACGCTTGTGCCCATGAAACACAGGTTGGCCATCTCGAGCGGGGGTTCGTCCTGGCTGGGTATCTCAGCCTGTTTTTCGACAGGCATCGCCTCGCCCGTAAGCGGCGCCTCGTTGACGTAGAGGTCATGTGCTTTCAACAGGCGCAGGTCGGCGGGAATGAGGTCGCCGGCCGCCAGCCTGACGACATCGCCAGCAACGACGTCCTCAAGTGGAATTTGGCTGAATCCATCAGTATCGACGCCAGCCGCACCAAGCCTTCGGACGCTCGCATGCACCTGCACCATCTGCTTGAGCCGCGCCGCCGCCTGGCTGGAGCGGTGCTCCTGGATGAAGCCGAGCCCCACACTCAGCACGACCATCACCGCGATGACGATCGCAGAACGGACGTCCGACAGCAGCCAAGACGTGATGGCAAGCCCGAACAGCAAGCCATTGAGTGGCGTCCGCAAACGCCGCCAGATTTCGCGGATCAGCGAATATTGTGTTTCCTCGGCTATTCGATTGGGGCCATCGGCGCGTAGGCGCTTCTGCGCCCTGGTCGATTCCAGCCCCTCGACACCGGAGTTCAGGCGGGCATACAGATCGGCATCGGCCATTCGCGCCATGCCCGAGAGGGCAGAGAGCGATCCCGAGCAGTCGGATTGCGCGCGCAAGCTATCCCTCCCCGTTGTGCGGCCAGTGAAAGATTTGTCGATCAACCAACACAAGCGTCATGTCGGCGCTTCCCGCCAGGCCAATGCAGAACAGAGGAATGCTTACACCTGAATCGTTTGCTGTTCCCCCTTGCCGTGCGGTGACCTGCTGAACGGCACCCATTCCTTGTTCAGGTCCAAAAATACAGGAGGGCGGCAAGTCACAGAAACGCGGCGCCTTCATGCCAGCGATTGATCCCCGCGCCGAGCGGCGCCTCGGCGAAGGCCGAGGCGGCGATGAAGCACCCGTCCGAGAGCAGCAGGCACAAGGCAGACGTCGCGGCGACAGGAGAGTAGTAATGCGTTGACGACAGCAGGGCGAACGCAACCACAACCAAGTCGAAAGGCAAAGCGGAACAGCACTGCGGTGCCTGAACGAGGCTGCACTGGGTCTTGCCGCCGCATAAGCGCCCCATCCACGTGAATGCCCATGCCGGAACTCTCCATGGCGGAAGGATAGGCCGCGTTCGAACACCTCGTGATGCGTAGAGTCCCGGATGTACCGGACGAGGCTGCGCCGCTCCGGGAAGAAGGATCGCAAAGCGATCCGAGGAGACGTCAATCCATCACAAGTGCCAACTGTCCATCAGGATTGCGCGGGACAGGGGACAGAACAATGTTTGCCACGCGTAAGACGCAGGGGTTTTCTCGCTTCTCCGGCTGCGCGGCAATCAACGCCAGCGCCGTGCTCAGCCCCAGCTCACATCCATTTTAGCTTTTGTGGCGGATTCGAGTGCCTTTAGGACGGCCGCACGGCACGTCCTATCAGGCGGCGAACCTCGGGCGGTTGGGGTCTCACAAGGAATAGGAGCGTGGGCGGAGGCCGCCGGCCTCATTTTTGCGGTCGCGGTTCCCGCGCCTTCCGGCTTTTGCTTCACGGTAGTCGGCCGGGCGTGGACCGCTAAGCCTTTGATTATATTGATATCTATCGATGACGCGGGCAGCGCGCGGAGCTATACCAGCGTTCCGATTGGAGACCGTCCGACAGCCTGATCGTGATAACCGATATGCAGATAGCGATCATCAAACCCTGCGACCGTGCGGAGCAACGCCATGTCGGGCAGTGTAACAAGAGCCCCTACACGGCCGATATAGCGTTTGCTCGTCATCTGCTTGAGTGTCCGATTGACATGCACCGAGGTAAGGCCCGTCGCCTCCCCGATCTGTTGCTGCGTCAGCGGGATTGGCGACTGGCGCACATCTATTCCCTGTACCTCCAGCCTGAGACCGAGCTCGCACAGCAAGTGGGCGATCCGCCTGACCGCATCGCGCTGGCCGACGTTCAGAATCCACTCGCGAAATATCGACGCGTCGACCAGCATCGACGTGATGACCGCGTCGGCGATTTCCCGTTCGCGGCCCAGGAGGTCGCGCAATGCCTGGGACTCGATGCGAGCGATGGTCGATCCCTTAATCGCCTGAAGGCTGTCGTCAGCCACTGGCAGATAGAGGCGATCGAGATCGATCGGATCGCCGCGGACATAGAAGGCCGATATCTGGCGCTCGCCATGCGCCGTCAGCCGAAAACGCTGGATATAGCCATCGACCAGAATGGTGCAGTAATTTGTGTCGTCCCCTTCCCGGGCGAGCCATTGGTGCGCGCCGAGAAGCGACAAGCGGTATGGCAGCGCTTTGATCGCATCAGCGCCACGCTCCGTCAGATTGGCATGGAGCCTGAGACGCTTGATCAATCCGACCAGCGGATGGGGGTCTTTGCCTTCATGCATAGCCTGCCCGTAGCATCCCCGCCAGGAATCATGACTGCAATACGTAAGACACCGAATGGTTGATTGAGGTTAAGTTTGGTACGGCGTAAATTCGAAGGAGGTCGCGTGTCCCGCTATTTTTTTCATCTGTCGGACGGTGAAAGTCGGCTGATCGACCCACAAGGTACCGAAATCGACGACCCCGCTCAGCTCCCTGCGCAAGCGCTTCGGGAGGCACGGGCGATAATCGCGCATGATGTTCAGGAAGGGCGTATCGATCTCAATCAAAAGCTGACGATCGAGGACGAGCATGGAATGGTTGTTCATGAGCTCAAGTTCACGGACGCGGTTGAGGTCCGGGGTGCGGCGAGCTAGCTGACCTCACGACGGCGCTCGGGATCGCAACGAGTACCGGGATTAAGCGGTGCCTGCGAGTGCTGCGTGCCGCACGGAGGTACGGCGACGATTTTGAGTTATCGGCGTTATTCTCGGTAAATAATTTACCAACGCCGCGCTCGATATGGGCGGCAAACTTCAAGCAGTTCGAAAATGTCTGGCGCGCGCCCTTCCGCGATGCATTCGACGATTTCGTCCGGAATGGTGCGCAGTCGTGGGAGCATAACATTCCCTCTTGAAATCGTTCAGATTTTTGTGTGCGCGATCGTGCCTGCCTGGAAAAACCTGCGGCGTTCCCGCGGTTCGACGCTCCAGTGGAGCGTAGCTTCCGGAAACGCCGCAGGCGGCATCAGTCCTCTCATCACAGATCGTCGAACCACGACCGCCATAGCGGCCCAAAGCGATCCTCTGCTCCTGACTGACGTTTGCCATGTAACCCGCCGCCAAATTCGCGCATATACGCAAAGAGCCGGAGGACCAGGCCGAACGGGTCAGGGGAAACAGCAGGTCCCGAAATCGCAAACTTCCCCGCGCGTTATATGATGATAGGAAGGCGCGGCGTTAAATTGTCGTCCTGAAGATCAGCGGAGATCCTTTTTCCGATCGCCGTGCTTTTGCACGCCGCGCAAAAAAGTTGATCTGTTCCAACGCTTTGTTCGATTTCCGTCAGGCGACTTGTAGGTTGGGCTTTGCCGCGTTTTCACCAGCCGAGTCGAATTGCTCCAGATTGAATTAGCATAGGCTGACCTCTTGGATTCTCACGGTTTTCTTAACCCATGTTAACCGCGTGAAGTTTGGTTTATGTAACTTCGTCTGTTTCCGTTGCGTAGCTCAGAAGTCAGGTTCGGAGGTTGCGGTGGAGAGATTTCGAGCGGTTCACATCGTTGATGATGAACCGGCGATCCGGCGATCGCTCAGTTTCATGCTGATGACGGCCAAGCTCGAGCCCATTCCTTGGGTCTCGGGGGACGCCTTGCTCGAACATGCGCATGATCTCGAACCCGGGTGCATTCTGCTCGATGTGAGGATGTATCGCACGTCGGGGCTCGACGTGCAGCGCCAGCTCATTGCGGAAGGGGTGAGCCTTCCCGTCATCGTCTTGACGGGACATGCCGACCTTGTGACGGCGCTCTGCGCGATGAAAGCCGGGGCGATCGATTTCCTGTACAAGCCTGTTGAGATGAAGGTGCTGCTTCGCGCGCTTGATGACGGATTTCGCTTGTTGGCAAGCGAGGAAGTAGCTGCTGATCGCAAGCAGTCCGCGCGGGCGCTCCTCTCGCACCTCGACAGGACGGAAATCGAGATATTGCGGAAACTGAGCAACGGCGCGGGCAGCGGTACCGTCGCCGAGCAACTCCACATGCCGAAGCAGGATGTCGATCGCTGCCGGGCCAACGCCATGGAGAAGCTCGGTGAGTTGGCCCCCGAAATGACCTGACAGGGTCTCGCTCTTAGATAAGAGTGAGCCATATGACTGAGCATACGACTAGGCGCTACAATGGCGGCGAGGTCCTCTCCGGGGTTCAGCGCCGGAGGCGCT
>Ga0209930_1005445_pt1 | contig 10359 bp, 12 predicted proteins | sample ThiBiot_500_biof_2_FD_183948 | JGI IMG/M metagenome (GOLD analysis project Ga0209930, IMG submission 183948) | Wastewater bioreactor microbial communities from Cape Town, South Africa - Thiocy_cont_500_biof (SPAdes) | ecosystem: Engineered > Bioreactor > Thiocyanate-remediating >... | reverse complement strand
TTTTTTTCCTTTTCCATTAGTCATTCTCTTTTTCTTTTCGTTTTTCTCTTCTTTCTCATTCTCTCTCTTCGTTCATTCTGCCATCTGTTCTAGTCTTAACGTTCCCATATCATCGTCATCGGTCAATAATTTTCTGCAGTGTATATCTGCTGACGGTCAAATCGGTTTCGTTTATAATACGGATGTTGAACCAGTACATGTTATATCAATATCGAAGCCAAAACATTCATCATCAACAATGAGCAATTTATTTCAACGAAAACCAGGTTTGAATTTCTATCGTTTTGTTTTGTTTTCGTTGAAATAATTTGTGTGTGTTTTTTAGACATGAAAAAAAGTCTCGGAAAAGCTAAAGGCAAATCAATATCGAAGGATATGATTGGCTTACCACAAGCTGATTTTATACATGCATTTCATATTGGTGTGTCAGGTAGATTCAAACGGAAATTAACGATCTCTATTCTTTTCTAATGATGAAACTTTTAGGCGAAACATTTGGCGATGTAACATGTCTTGCTGGTATCGAGAAAACGGATATTATTCAATTGCCTATAGAAAAAAGTGCATCGATAATGACTAGTAAAAGAAACTAGATTTTATTTAAAAAAAAACAAGCGAAAATTTTTATTTTTAAGATCTCGAATCCAATTATCAGAAACCAGTTGAAGAAGATGTGACTTTAAATAATCAAGAAACATCGTCGTTACTCGATGAAGTTCTTCAAGCATTTACTGAAATCTATTCTGAACCAACGAAACTCGACGATTCCAATTCGAAAATTCCACCGCCCAAACCCGAACGAAGTACACCCACATCACCCAAATCACCTACGCTAAACGTAAGTCACATGATTGATTCTTAAAAAAGAGGAGGAACACAAAAAACAACAACACGAGATTTAATATTGATTTATTTCCAATAAATTGAATCTTTTCAAAATCATTTTCAAGAGATTTATTTTCATGAGAATATAAAATCTTGCGTTCGTTTTCAGGTTCAAATCTCATCCAACGAATTCAATCAATCATCTTCAATTCAAATGACAGGTCTACCTAATCCGATCGAAAGGAGAAAGGCAACGACATTCATCGTCTTCTCTCATCCTTTTCTAGATTCTAATCAACAATCTCCTCAATCGAAAACGAAATCCAACGATGATACATGTCGATTTACACGTGAACTTGAACAACGCTTACAAAATGGTTTGTTTATTTTCGCATTATCTTATCGAAACAGAGAACTGCGAAATAGAAATGTGTAGTTTTTTTTTAATCTTTTTTTGTTCTTTGTGTTCAGGTGATATCAGTGAAGAAGCTAAAAATGCGTATAATCTATTGATTAATGGACAAAAAGCAAATTGTTCTGAACAGATCGACACACAAACAAAAGAATCACCGACGAGAACGAACTTTTTCGGTTCATCATCATCATCATCATCGACAAGTATATCGACAAGTTCAACGAGTAATCCAACACAATCGAATACATCATCATCATCAAATCAACAGAAATCAAATCGAAATTCACATTATTCATCGACATCAACCGATAATGACATTAGTCTAGATCTCAAACCACAAAATGATCTATCGCCATTAAAGTACAAAGAAAAAATTATTTCAATATATAGAAACTAACTCGATTTCGTTTTTCTTTAGACTCTTGCGAAACGGTATACATCCAACAAAATCACCTATCTCATCGACATCAAATACTCTCAGTAATCTTTCATCAAGTTCGCCATTATTCAATCATTCATCATTATCAAATATCGATGATAATCGTTCAATATCGAGTGTCAACTCTCGATCATTATCAACAGGCAAACAAGATCAACATTCGTTGACCGGTCAACCATTACCACCACCGCCAGATCTATCCAGTCTTGGTAGTAAATTAACAACAGCTACTCATACGCAAACATTGAAAATTCCTGTTCCATTAACATCGAATACATCTCGATTAAAAAGTAAGATTTTCTTTATTCAAGAAGTAAACTTTCATTTTTCTTTTGTGTGTTATAGAACGATTTAATCTATTTACTTGAAAACGAAAACACAAAATCAATGTTTTGAATGGTTGATCAACTAGTCAAATGAATAACAGAACCAGCTCGTTGTTTAGTTGATAAATGATCCGTCCCCAAAAAATGGATACTAACGACTAACATTTCTACATAAATATCTCTATTTTTGTTCTTCTACAATGAACTTCTGTATTACCAAAACGAAAAAAACACAACAAACTAATGTTTTCCTTTCTTCTTCTTCTTCTTTTTTTACTACGAACAGTGTGTTATTATTCATTCGCTGTTATTGTCTTCTCATACAAATATTAATCTTGATTTTTCTTCATTTCTTTTTTTCATGTATGTATCACAAATAATAATAATAATAATATTATGTGTCATGTCTTCTTTATTTCGTTCTTCTTCATTTTTTTTGTGTGCGTTTGTTCTTTGATTCTGGATTGATAAAAAAAAACACGAGAAAGAGAAAAAAAATATATCCATACTTATTATGATAAAAATCGAATATTATTGTATATTAAATAAGACGAAAGAAAACAACGGATCGAATTCTTATTAATAATCAATCCTATTTTGAATACGTGCGATGTGTATTGTACGTAGTCAACTCTGCATTTATTTCCTTGATAGAAAAGGATTTTTGCTTAATATTCTAGCCTGATATCTGCCCGTGTTCAGATTCATTAGATATTTGTTTATGTTGTTTGCCATTGAATTTACTTTGCTGTTGTTTACCATGTTGCCAACAACCTCGGTACGAAAAAGAAATCAAATTGATTTTTCACATTTTTTTTTATATTTTAGTGAACGAGTAGTTTATGTTCCAGTATCGCAACCGGTTTATAACCAAGGTGGTTATGTGATTCGTGAACCTGTTGGACGTTATTGAAAATAAATATTCCAGCGAACTCTTTTTTTTTATTCGACATTTGCATGTTTTAGTGTAATTATCTAAGGACAATTAATCGTTTTCAAGAAATTCAAATTATATTTGACAAGAAAAGGAATTTTTCTTTTTTCTTCTCGTGAAGAAAAAAAAAGGAATATTCGTCAGAAATAATTTCAATCATCGTTTCTTTCTTTTTCTTCTTTTTTTTTTAAATAAATATGATACATAACACAAAAAAGGAACCTACGTCTCTCACAGTCTGTCAGCTTTTTTCCTTCTTCTTATTCTTCTTCTTCTTCTTGTTCTTCTTCTTCCGCCTTTTATACAGAATATTTCTATTGGTAAATGAAGATAAACCAATTAAATCCTATGCAATTCGATTTGCCTTCGAACTTCTTCGTCAGAGAAATAAAAGATTTTGATTTTGTTCGATAGGAACAAACCCAACAGAATTTTATTGAAATATTAACACGAAGATTTTCCTTCGCCCTTGTTGCTGCTCGAGTCAAACACAACTAACGACATGATAGTTTCTAATGATAGCTTTTTTCGTGAGTGTGCATTCGTGTGTATCCCTAGCGGCCATTCCACTCTTTCTTTTCCTTCCTGTCTCTGACTGGCTAAGCATCGTCTTGAGTTTTTTTTCCTTGCTTTCTGCGACTGCTGTTATTTCTTCTTTTTTTCTTCTTCTTCGCTCAGTCTGTCTTTTTTTCCTTCTTCTTTTTCTTCTTCTTTTTTCTCTTTCTCGGTTTCTCTCCACCTGAATCGACATCGGGGATCCTTTGCTTCTGCGTATGTGTGTCGTCGACCAGAAATAAGCTTCTTCTCTAGTTGCTGCTGCTCCGACTATTACGACAAACAACAAGAAGAATCTTGTTCGGTTTTTTTTTGTCGCATTTATACAACAACGATCTTCTCATCATTTCTCTTGGCCTTTTTTCTGTTGTTGTTATAGATTGAACCGTTTATTCGTCATTTTCAATCGATTAATTCATCATGACTCAACGTCCACCACCATTATCGATTAATTAAAAAACTAATCTTCGAACAAAAAAAAGGCTCTAATTTGTTGTCTCTTTATGAGTGAAATAAAACGAGATTGCCTCGTGTTCACTGTATGAAATATAATAGTGCTCTATTAAGCAAATTTTTCAATAATATTAACAATACAAACGACAGTATTAAAAAGGATAAAAATATAAAAGTGTCGCCCCCAACAACAACAACAACCAGCACAAGTTCAACTACAAGCATGGCTGCTGTTAATAATAATACTCCGATATCGAATTCACTTGTAACATCGACCCGTTTCACTGATGAATATGATTTAAAAGAAGAACTCGGCAAGTAAGTGAACAAATATTTATCGATCTAATCATGAGTAAATATTGTGTCGAAGCACAGAGAAAAACAGTATGTCAACTGAGAAGAACATAAACTGAATTCGACTTTGTGTTCAGATTTATCTTATTTTGATTAATTTTAATCAACCATTTTTTTTTGTTACTATTTTGGTAATACGGTTCAACCTTCATATATAAAAAAAGAAAGCCGCTCTTCTTCTTCCTTCTGATTAATCGCGTTTGCATGTCGCGGATATTATTTTTCTCTCGTTCTCTTCATCATCATCTGCGTCGTTGTCCTATCGTCATCATTGCTACTGCTGCTGTTGTCGTTATTCTCATTCGTATTCTGACTTCATCTCTCTCGCTCTTCTAAAAAACGAGATAGCTTTAGATCACTGTTATATCTTTTCCTTTCATCGTCGTCTCGTTTAAGTCGAAGTCTAAACGTATATTATCATAATTGGACAAACGACAAGATCAGGAAAGAAAAAAAAAGTCATTATTATCAAGCCGGCATTCAGCTTCAATCAATTGTTTGAATACGCATTTGTTGTTTGTTTGTCGTTGACTAACTGTTCATCCATGCAAAAGTATTGATAAAAGAAAAGAAGAGAAAAGAAACGAAACGAAGAAGGACGTGCGTTGGTGGTTTTCTAGCCTCTAGCGAGAAATAATATTGAAGAAAGAAAGCAAAATTTCATTAATAATGGATTATAATCAATTATATACTATTAACAAAACGAATGTGTATTTTTTTTCTGTCTCGTTGTAGAGGTGCATTTTCTATTGTCAGACGATGTATACAAAAAAGTTCCGGACAAGAATTTGCTGCCAAAATAATCAATACGAAAAAACTATCGACTCGAGGTAAAAAAAAAAGCCAAAAACGAAATGTTGTTTTTTTGTAAAATTTGAGCTACTTTTTTTTTAAAGATCATCAAAAACTCGAAAGAGAAGCTCGAATTTGTCGACAATTAAAACATCCAAATATCGGTAAAAATCATCAGTAATTTATGTTTGAACAATTTTGAATGTCTTGTTTCTAGTTCGCCTTCATGATAGTATTTCTGAAGAAGGTTTCCATTATTTAGTCTTTGATTTGTAAGTCTTTTTGAATACAAAAAAAAACAAACTTTAACGAGTTACCGTCGTCGTCATCGTTCTTTTTTTTTTATAGAGTCACCGGTGGAGAACTATTTGAAGATATTGTTGCGAGAGAATTCTATAGCGAAGCGGATGCAAGGTAATGGAAAATAGAATAAAACAATGCAACGCTATGATATATTTTCTAGTCATTGTATTCAACAAATCCTTGAAGCTGTACGGCATTGTCATGAGAGTAATATTGTACATAGAGATTTGAAAGTAAAATGAAAAAAAAGATGATAATTTCGTTGAGTTTTATTTGAATTTGATTTTAGCCTGAAAATCTTTTGCTTGCAAGCAAAACCAAAGGAGCAGCTGTCAGTAAGTTATTATTCGAGGATCTTTTTTTTTCTTCTTTCTATTTAATAACAACGAACATGATGAATGATGTTGATTTATTTCCTGTTGAGAAAATTGAACGGAACTACTTTTTACATGAAGAGAAATAAAATAGAAAATGTCAGATTTAATTCAATTGCATTGTCCTTCGTTTTAGAATTAGCTGATTTCGGTTTGGCTATTGAAGTCAATGGAGAACAAACACAATGGTATGGTATGTATTAGCAAATTTAATGACAAAAAAACAATGAAAGAGAGAGAGAGAAATATAAATGTATATTTAAGGTTTTGCTGGCACACCTGGTTATCTCAGTCCGGAAGTTTTAAAAAAAGAACCCTACGGAAAGCCAGTTGATATTTGGGCATGTGGCGTTATTTTATATATACTTCTTGTTGGTTATCCTCCGTTTTGGGATGAAGATCAACATCGTTTGTATAATCAAATTAAGGCCGGCGCCTATGACGTAAATTCATTCAACCGAATAAGAAAATAATTATCAATTGTTGTTTGACTTTCGAATGTTTTAGTATCCATCGCCCGAATGGGATACGGTGACAACTGAAGCTAAACGTCTCATTGATTCAATGTTAAATATCAATCCTAGTCGACGTATAAGCGCAGCTGATGCACTTAAACACCCTTGGATATGTGTAAGTTATCAGAATAAATTGCTTCCATTCGATTTCCTCAATTATCGATCACTAGTTTAATCACCGGTTGTCGTTCGTTCGATTTCGGTTGTTTATTCACCAAATATAGAAGAACTATTCTTGACATTTTGAATGTTAATTGAACTGACTATTAGACTATTTCCCATTTCTTTTCAAACAAAAGCATTGATGCATCTCATTTCTTTTTCTTTTCTTCTACAGACTTTCTTTTTCTTCTTCTTCTTTCTTCTTTTCTTTCCTCATTCTTATTTCTAGTTGCTATTTGAGGAGAAGAAGAAGAAGACTCAAGTATTCTTCATTCATGATTTGATTAAAATCTCTGCAAACAGATCTAATAAAGACAAAAAAAAATAAGAAGAAAAAGCTGTTTTTTTCTCTCTTTCTTTTCTAGCAAAGAGAACGTGTTGCTGGCACAATTCATCGACAAGAAACTGTTGATTGCTTACGTAAATTCAATGCACGACGAAAATTAAAAGTATTTCGATATCATCTATCTATTTCTCAATTTCAATCATTGATTTCTTTTTTCTTCTTCTTCCAGGGAGCTATTTTATCGACAATGTTTGTCAATCGTACATTAATACCTAGTAAGTCATATTTATTCATCAATAATGCATGAATGTTTGATTAGATTTGCTTATTTTCGAATGCTTTCAATGGTTCTACCTCTCTATCTTTCTCTTATCTTCTCAGCCATTTAGTTTTCGATATCGGATCTCATATTTGTTTCTGCGAAAAATCTTTTTAGTTTTTCTTTTTTCCTGTTGAATTTCTGCATTTATTTAGAAGCAGATACGACATGAAAAATTCGACTAGACTTTCCACACATCTATGTCAGACAGAAGAAAGCATCTTGTATCTATGGCTTTCGACGAAATCTTTGCTTTTTTTTATTGTTGAAAGAAAAAAAAAAGGACAATTCAAAAATATCTCTCAAAACACATAATCTTCTTTCTTCTTTTCTCATTTCCAAACTTTGTTCGTTTCGTTTGTATGCGGTTTGTTCCTGCTTGATTTTTTTTCTTTGTACCAATGTGTCCATCTTTATTCTGATCTTATACCTGCTCGAATTTAAATAGATATTTGTATGTGTGTGCATTTTCTTCTCTCTCAATTTTTTGAATCTTTCGCATCCTCACTGATGATATATGGGCACCTTTTTTGACTTGACTTTTGTCTCGAATTATGCGCATGTAAACGGAATGTTCAAAAATAAATGGCCGTATGCAAAACATTTAAATGTTGATCTCATTCATCGTTTTTTGGGTCTCTCTTCCAATCAATGACAAAAAAAACATTTTTAGATGCAGCTATCTCTGCTACAGCAACTAATGGGAAAAAATCGACTTCAATCGGAACGACTTCACCTATTACAAGTCCGATTCTCTCAGCTTCTGCTTGCGGAGGTACGCGCGCGTGTTTGTGTGTGTTTATATAAATATGCATATATATTACATGTAATAATATATTTTTCTTCGCACATGCTCGTGTATTTGTAAATTAGGCAAAATTATTTGAACACTGTACCGAACAATTTTCTTTTTCTTTTCATTACGTTTTTTTCTTTTCCAACAACACTATTTGCTTCTATACTTCTTCGCTTGACTTCAACTAAATAAGCACATTGATGATTTTTTTCTTTTATTGAATTTAATTTGATTGGATTTTTCCTCGTCTCCTTCAGGTACTCGTTCTCGACCAACAACTCAAAGTGGTAGTAGTGCAATTAAAGAATCAGGCGATAGTAATAGTGCAACCATCGATGATGCAAACGATCTCGAACGTATCGATCGAATCAGTAAGTAGTTATCATTCAATTATTTTCTTTGTTCGAAAACAATCTAACTAACACAACAGGCAATAAAACTACCTCATCGAACCATCTAAGTAAGCAAGAAAGCGTATGAAAAAACTTTAATTTATTTAACACACGCCTCGGATTGCTTACATATTATTTAACACATTTTATTTTCTTCTTCATTTATTTTGTTCTCTTGCTAAATTAATTTTGTATATTTATTTAGCTTTGGAAATAACGAAAGCTACCGAACAACTTTTACAAGCTATTGCAAATAGTGATTATGAAATGTATAAGTAAGTCAATAGCAGAAAGTTCGTTTTCTTTGATTCGTTATTTGTCTTTGTTTTGTTCAAAGGGGATTATGCGATCCGAAGATAACATGTTTCGAACCGGAAACAATAGGAAATTTAGTTGAAGGTCTCGATTTTCATAAATTTTACTTCGATACAGGTACGTTGAAGCTCATATCGAGCATGAACAGAGATCTCATTTATCTTAGTGATCCGAATTAGTATCCCCTTATATTATTTTCTTTTCTATTTCCCATGAACAACTTCTTTTTTTTGTATATCTACAGGACGATTTGCTCGTTCGGATACAGGTAGAAAAGCTAATCTGTCGATATTGTGATGTTATTTGTAAACTTGTTTTCTTGATGAAAAAGAAAACGATGTCATTGAATCGATTTGTATTGATTGATTGTTATTTGTTTTAGTTCTATCAACAAAAGCTAGTAAACCAACGATCAATTGTACGATGTTAACACCCGTTGTACATACATTAGGTGATGATGCAGCATGCATTGCGTATATTCTACTTTTGCAATATATCGATCGGTAGGAAATTAAAAATTTATTTTATTGAAAAAAAAAACAAAACGAATATCAATTTAGTAATGGTCAAGCGCAAAGTGTTCGAACGGAAGAAACTCGCATTTGGCATAAGAGAGATGCACGTTGGCAATGCGTTCATTTCCATCGATCTGGCATGCCGATTGCGTCTGCAATTAAATCTTCGTATTCACCAAGTTCATTTTAATCCAAAATCAAGTTTATCTTAGCTGTTGTTGTTCTTGCTCATTCATTCATTTATTTTATTTTCTTCTGACACAAAAAAAACCAGAGAGAACGTGATGATTTCTTGTTCGTTGATTACCTAATTTATTCAATGTTGTCTCAGTCCTTGGCTACCTCATTTCAATTATTCTTTCGTGCCTATGCGACACTGGATTATGTTCATTATTATTATTATTTTCTTTTTTTTGTGAAAAATTCTCTCTCATACACAAATATATTTAAATATAGGCAAAAGCGCACATAATTTGCTTTGAAATATTCTGATGACCAAAAAAAAAGAACAAATAAAAGACATCGATTTTAATGTTTGTTGTTGTTGCATTAGATATTCTTTGTTCTCTTGTTTTTTTTTGTTCTTTTTCTTTGAGCATAGTTTTGATTTACGATGGGATCGATATATATGATGATGAGATAAAAATAAAATAGATTTTTAAATTCAACTCATTGTTTGTTCAATTAGTATTTCCTGTGTTTGATTGATAATTTGACAGAAAAGGAAATCAAATATTCAATGAACTACGTCGAAAAAAAAAGATTGATCTTGAAAAATCGTTGTTTGTCTTTTTTTTTCTATTTCTTTTTCTTTTCATATTTAATATGTCATTTGTATTTCGAATTAGCCAATCGAAATTGACATGCTTTTTTTTCTCCTCTTATCTATTTACCTTAAACGAATATATCTTAGTTTCGTCAGAATTCATATCAAGATCATAGTCTTCTTTGATTTCAAGATAACAAATGGACGCTAGTTACATCGTTCTACTTGTGCTCAGCACAATTTCTGTTGGATTAATTCATGCAGATTCAACGGATCTATATCGTGGTTATGTTACCAAAACGAATAATACATTTATAGTTTATTCAGCACCAAATGATTCATATGTTCAACCGACTGATCCAGCCAGTGTTGTTGCTCAAGGATTTTGGGATATATCCTATAATACAACCGGCTGGTCAGTGTTAGAAATAATTGCAAATGGTACACACACAAATGATGATCAAGTATATGCAGTTGGATTACTTGAGGGACATATAACAAAAGGTAGATTTGAATAAAAACA
>Ga0209930_1005444_pt1 | contig 10359 bp, 14 predicted proteins | sample ThiBiot_500_biof_2_FD_183948 | JGI IMG/M metagenome (GOLD analysis project Ga0209930, IMG submission 183948) | Wastewater bioreactor microbial communities from Cape Town, South Africa - Thiocy_cont_500_biof (SPAdes) | ecosystem: Engineered > Bioreactor > Thiocyanate-remediating >... | reverse complement strand
CGAGCGTACACTAGCCACATATCAAGGCTATTGGACATTGTATTACGGAGAGCGAGAGAGCGCAAAGTGGGTGGTGAGAGGGCGAAAAACAGCCGCGCGACGAGTTCGGTTTTCCCGTGAGGCAGACCAATAATCCAACAGCTCCTCAAGTATCAATAATCCAAGAGCTCAAGCACCAATAATCCGCGGAAGAGCGGCAGTGTACCCCGTGCATCCTGCTGGGACTTGAACCCCCTTCACGCACGTAACTCCCCTGAAGGCGTTGACCGCTTTGCTACGCGAGAGATCGGGCTCTTTGGGGTCGCTCGTGCCATTCGGGTGGTGATGCGGCGCTTGCCACGTATCTTTGCTGATCGAATCATCGAATCATCGAATCATCGAATCATCGAATCATCGAATCATCGAATCATCGACTCATCGACTCATCGACTCCTCGACCCATCACGTGTTCATTCACCGGTTGCTTGGTTCCGACAGAGCAGCTCACTCGATAAGTCGCGCAAAGTGTGCATCGCCATCGGCGTGGTGCGTCAGCGCGAAGCCTTGGCGCTGATAGAATCCGATGGCGTCGCTCCACGTCTCGGTGGTCTCGAGCACGAGCTTCTTGATGCCGAGCTCTCGCGCATGCTGCACGAGTGCTTCCAGCACCAGAGACGCGATGCCTCGTCGTCGATAGTTCTTGCGCACCGACATACGCACGATACGCCCAACCGGTGCTTCCCGCCACTCGTCGCATCGCGGTGTTGTCGCTGCTTGCGTGTACTCGCGGATCAGCGCACCGGTGGCGACGACTTGTCCGTCGAGGAGCGCTACCAGCATAAGCTTCCCATCGCTGCGTGGTATGGCGGTATCGGGTGAGGCTACATCGCCGTACGTGTGTAGCACATCGTGGAGATCGGGGTTTAGTGTCAGGTCGAGCCGGCCCCAATGTTCCTCAAGCCCAGAGAGAATACAGTGCCGAGCCTCGTCAGCCGTTGCGCGCGACACGGCCTCGATGACGAGCTCCATTGCCTTTGAGCGCCAAGTGTACCGCGAATGCGAGCGCGCGCAAGCGAGAGCGAGCAGCAGACAAACGCAGCCGCCAATCGATCACTACATTCCTTCCTTTCATTTCATACAACGTCACGCGCTCTCGTGTCTCTCTCTCTCTCTCGTTCTCATTGATGTTTGATACGCAACAACTGCTGCGGTGAGTAGCCTGGCGATGCTCCAGCTCCTGAAGTGGAAGAAGCAACGGCCTCGGAGCTCCAACCGCCGCTTGAGCGTTGCATGCAGTACAGCAACGGGATACAGCAGCAGAAGCAGACGCAGAACAGCAGGCCCAGCAGCACGAAGGCTGGAATGAAGACGATCGAGAACGAGAAGCTGTCGCCATCGATCTTGGCGGCCGTGAGGCACACGAACGTAATGAAGAACGCCAGCGATACGAGCAAGATCGTGAGCGCCACGCACGAGGCGATTCGCGCCACGCCAACGTCCTCGTCGCTCTCGCCGCGCTCGGTCGCGCCGCCGATGCGCACGCGCCAATCGGCCACCGAGCCAACGATCGAGTAGGCTGCCAGCACGAACAGCGGCGTGAACAAGAGCCACGCCGACATATTCGTGCCCAGGCTGCCGTCGAGATCCAGCACCACCAGCACCCAGAATACGACGCGCAGAAGGCCGCACACGTACGACCGAAAGAGGAAGCCGACGTAGCCCAGCCCAAAGGTACTCGAGTGCGACTCGTGCACAAAGGCCCGGTAGCTGCGCTGCGAGATGTCGACCGAGAACGCGCCGTGGTAGAGCTCGATCGCGAACAACGGCCAGAAGACCCACCACCACGATGTCAGGTACCGCCCGTTGCTGTCGAGTCGCACGCACAGTAGTGTCTGGAACACCACGAACAGTACCACTGCAACGAGCGGCATGAACAAAGCGGCCCAATCGCGCAGGCCGAGTCGGTTGGCGTCTGTTGTGTTGGGCATTTCGTTCGACGACGATGACGACGGTAGTGGGGTGGTCGGTTGTGCCGAGGTCGAATCCGTGGCAGAAGTGGCAGCGGTGGCGGTATCCATATCAATCGTAGCGTGATCAGTCGTTGAGCTTGGTGAGGAACCACTAGCAGCGGCAGCGGCAGCGGCAGCGGCAGCAGAGGCAGGGGCAGCAGCGGCAGCAGTAGCAGTAGCAGTAGCGTGGTCGTAGCTGCCGCTATGCTCGCCCATCGCTTCTTGCTCTACTTCAATGATACCTTCGTCGTCGGTATTGACGGGAGACGAAGAGGCCGAAGACGGCGACGAGCCTGACGAGGCGCCGCCGGTAGCGCTCGCGCCGTTCGGCGACAGGATCGGCTGCTCTTCGTCGGGCGTCGCGTCCTTGAGCGCACGCGCTGCTTGTACCACCAAGTACGTCAGCAGCGACACGAGCGCCACCGCCAACAGGTCCAGCACCCACATGGGTAGCAGCACCACCGACCAGCTCCACTCGATCGTGCCGTCGAGCCGCAGCGTCAAGAAGATCGGCACCAGAGCAAACAGCGCAAACAGCGCCAAGAACACGACGCACACGAGGCCCGTGAGCTTGGGGTTGATGATGAGCAGCAGCAGCTTGCGCTGCGTGTCGGACAGCATCTCGTTCTCGTAGATCTCGACCATGTGCTCGCCATACGAATCGTACAGCTGCCGCTTCTCGCGGTGGCTCAAGATCTTGTAGGCGCGGTCGACTTGTTGGAACAGAGCCTGAGACCGCGCCACATGATCACGATCATCATCATCATCGACACATCGTCATCATGTTAGCGCGGTCTGAAGGCTCTCTCATTGATCGACCGAGTGCACGATACAAACGCTCTTCCAACCACACTACCCGGCCACTGAGAGCGCACCTGACCATCTGGGTTCTTGTCGGGGTGGAGCCGTAGAGCCTGGCGGCGGTACGCCTTGCGAATCTCGTCGTCGCTGGCAGTGTTCTCGACGCCCAGGATCTTGTACAGGCCCCATCGTGTGGCCTCCTCGTCTTCTGAGCCCGCAGTGGCTCCGCGGTGTTCTTCATCCTCGCCGTGCTCTGGAGGTGAAGAAGACGACCCATCCTCTCCTCGTGTAGAAACTGGCTCATACATTGGAGGCTACGGCAGAGGCAGTCGCAAGGGCGACAGAGCGAGCGACGAAGAGCGACCGAGCGAGGCAACAAACAACAAGGCAGCTCAACCATTCACTCGTTCATTCATACACTCACTCACACCCTATCAAACTACCAATCAATCTATCTGCCTGCCTGTCTATCTATCTTCATCCTCATCAATTGACAGCGCAATTCCTGTTCTACTTCGTCTCTTTGGTGCTGGTCGGCGTTGTTCGGCGGCTGTGATTGTCGATACGATCATCCGCCGTGCAGTCTCTTGATTCAGCCGCAATGCATCGCTGTTGCTGCTCGGTATCGTTGGCTGCGCCCACGTGGTCTTGGTGGTCGCTTGGAAGAAGCTAGTTGCTCGTTGCGGTCGCGGAGGAGGAGTTCGCGGCAGCATCGTGAGTGACGCGCCGCGTTGGCCTGCTTCCTCTGCCGCTTGCACGCCGTGCTCGCCGCTGTCATCGAGCTCGACCGTCAACGTCGGTACGGTAGGCGGTTGCTGGTGCGGTTGCTGTTGCTGCTCGTCTTCTTGTTGCTGTATCGCCTCAAACTCGGCCTGTAGATCGTCGCTCTCGAGATTGACCGTGTTGCGCCGATTCAAGAGCTGCGCGCGCTTCAGGCTTCGCCGCGCGAGATTCTCGGCACTCTCGTTCATCGGTTGTTGCTTGTTGGCAATCGGCGGCGTTGGCAATGCCTTCGTAGGGAACATGCCCGGCGAAGACGGCGATGGAGACCGACGCCGCCTGTCGCTAGGCGGTGCTTGTAATGACTTGGAGCACGTCGATGATGATGCTGATGCTGATGATGCTGCTGCTACGACCTCGAGCTCAGCTGCTTCGCTCTCGTCGCTTTGCTCTTGCAGTTGCATGTCCTCTTCGTCGGCTTGTGCCTCTTCTTCGTTGCTCGAAGCAAGAGACCGCGGTGGCCGAATTGGTGGTACGGGCAAGGCCTTGAGTTTGGCAAAGGCAGGCACGTTGGTCGTGGTCGTTGTTGCTGACGGTGTTGAAGGAGGTGGCGGCGGCGGCGGACTCGTACGAGGAGGTGGCGGCGATGGTACTGGTGGTGGTGTGGGTCTCAGTCGTGGTTGCGGCTTGGGTGGTAGTTGCGGTCGCGTAGGACGCTCATTCGACGCCGTACTTTCAGGCTGAACAACGGAGGGTCCCGTGGTCGTGGTCGTCGTAATGGTGCTTGACGTAAGCTCAGGCTCGTCACCACTACCACCACTCGAGAGTAAGATCGGCTCATCGAATGCATGTTGAGAATCCGACGACATGGACGATACTGGCGACGAGTCGTACTCGGTAGCGGCACCGGTCTCGGTCGTCGTATAGTCGCCAGCATCGTCGTCTTGGCGTTCGTCATCTCCCTCGGGAGGTTCCTCAGGCGCCGAGCTCGCTGCCATTTCGACCACCTGCACGACCTTGGCGAACCATTCGTCAAAGTCTGCCATCGAACTGCACCCAAAGACGCGTGAGCGATTTTGAGTGGTGATGCGAAAGGCTGCTCCCGGGGCAGGTACCACTGTTTGCGTGCATGCCGTGAGTGAAAGAACGGAGGTACGGAGAAGCGAATACAAGTGAGTGAGATCTGGATATGAGCAGTACCACCAACACGAGAGAGCGCTTGCGCGGCTTTGCTGACGGACGCTGAAAGCTCCTCCGAGTCTCGCTCGACTCGCAAGACTCCACGGAGACCGAGTGTACTCTGCACGGCGGAGCAGTCGAAGCCGTCAAAGTGCACGAGCTCAAAGACCGGTTCGGCCAATAGAACAAAGTAGCCTCTCTTCCAGATGAAGCCCTTGCCTCCGAGCTTCAGGAGCCATCCGCGTTTCAGAGCGTTGGCAGTCTTGTGCAAAAGCATTCGTTGGTGCCGCACTTTCAGCTCCTTTCGCTTTGACTCGATGCGCTGCTCGACGGCTCCTTTGTAGTCGACATTGGTGACGCGCTCGGCTGCCGCCTGTACCGACAGAGCAGACGCGCAGCCCGTCAGCATACGCACGCACACACGCAATCGCCGTCATCGGCGTCATCATAATGATCTATCACGAGTGGCGGTATTTGTTCTATTGAGTTGCACGAGACCTTGATCTTCGAGGAGCCGGCTTCTAACACATGACGAGCAACCAGCTCGTTTGCATTCGATAGCAATGATCCAACCCGAAAACCAGAGGGCTGTGCACAAACGACATTGTACCAGTACGACTATTAGAACACAAGCCTTCTGGACAAGACGCGATGCGCGAAACTCAATCACAATCGAGCGGAAGATCGATGCATCGATCATTGGTCATCGCATCGCATCGAAAGAGAGAGAGAGAGATACAAAGAGATACATACATCCTCCGAGTCACCGAGTAGCCGCGGCGAAGTGATGGGCTCGTACTGCTTGTCGAAGAAGTATCCGATGCCGTAGCGCTTCACATCGCTGTCGACCACGTAGCGCAGCTTCAGGCAGATCTCGCCCACAAGCTTGCCCTTCTTCTCGAGCCAGAACCAGCCTTCCATCTCTCGATTCTGTTGCTTGATACCATTGATCTTGAGCGTGACCTACACCGGCGGCAGCATATCGGCATCGATTGTGAAATGCAACCCGTCAGCACCCGCAACACCCCAACACATATGCGCGCACATTGGCACGCATGTGTGCGCCAATGCTCCAATGCGCCAATACGCCAATGCGCATGTACGAATGAATCACATACATATCCGACAAACGTGTCGCTCACGGCCACGTTCTTGTCCCACACTACAACATCCATCAGCACCAGCGATCGAATCACGGGGCTGTACCAACCAACCAACCAATCAACCAATCCTATGAGTACCCGATCGATACGGCAGTGCCACGTAGTTCGACGCTGCGTAATGCACGCAGCTTGCCGTACAAGACGAACGAGGCCTCCCACGACGGGTTGAGAGTCCGCCAGGCGACGGGGGTCTGGTACACGCGGTTGCCGAGGCTGACCTCGACGTAGACGTTGCGCGTACCCGAGCCGGCCTTCTTCGAGAGGCCACGGCCTTGAAGCACTGCGTGCCATCACCAAAACCAACGCCGAGATACAATGCGTCAGTACTCGGACATGTGCCACTCAAGCTCGGCGACCGACGAGGCCGAGTCGCTTGGCACTCGCGCAGCACGCATACCGCTCACATAGAGCCAACAGCACGGCTCCATCGCCGCCTCGGTGCTGCACTACGGGCAGGCAACTAATCAATCGAGGAGAGTCGAGCACAATGCCGAATGCCACCTGTACTCTACAGAGTAGTGGCACGAGGAGGCAGAGGGCAGCAGGAGGAGGGCGAGAAAGAGGGCAGCGCCAGTTGCAGGCGGACGAGGTGGCGTGGCGAGACGAGCACGAAGCGAAAGACGAGCAACCAGCCGCCGACGAGCGAGACACCCGCGCCACTCCAAGCCCGCCTCCCTCCCGCGGTGCTACCTTCTTACTCAATTGGAGCGTTGTTGGTGTGGTGGTGAAGATGATACGGGGTAAATCACTTACGTTGTACACGGGCCTTTGTTGAATGAGGTCTATCTATCTATCTAAAATACAAGAGGCGTCGAGTCGCCCAGCGCGCCATACAGGACCGCCGAAAAAGCCAGCGGCGTTGCGACGAGGAGCGTCACAACGCGCCACGAACCAGAGGTGTCGAGCACGAAGGGAATGAAGCCATCGGCGAGCATTGTGGCCAGCGAAACCGGTATACTGGCAAGGCCGTACATGAGCGGTACCAATCTGTGCCAACACGCCGCCAATCATATGGCCACATTGAGTACGCACGGCTGTGGTTCACGCACAAACTCCCAGCCAACCTCACCGTACCGGTGTGAGTAATCAAAGAAGCTCGGATAGAGCGCCGGCACGCTAAAACTTGAGAACAGGCATGCGATCATATACGCAAGCATTCGCACCAGATTGGCGCGATGGCGGCGGCAGAGATAGAAGAAGATAGCTGGGCCCGACAGCGACACCACCAACAACAGCCGCCGTAGCTGAGACCGATACAGTTCCGTCTCTCGATGTGATGCAGTCATCGACTGTACAACGTGTTCGGTCGTTAGCCTCCAACCAATCCAAACTCTCTCTCTCTCTCTCTCTCTCTCTCTCTCTCTCGCTCTCTCTCTCTCTCTCTCTCTCTCTCTCTCTCTCTCTCTCGTTACCTCTGTGAGTGAGTGAGTGAGTGCATGAGTACCTTTTTGAACATGAAATCTACAATCATTGCAACAATGATTCCAAAGTACAATACAAGCATCCACGTGATAAAGGATGCATCATGCCCGACGAGTTCGGCAAACAGATATGGCGAAGCACGCATGAGAGCAACGTGACCCCATTCGACCGCTGTAGCGGTAGCGATCAAGATCCACGTGCGAGGCGATGAAAGTAGTATGGTGAAGGCCTTTGCAACGCCAGCTACATCAATCGAATCGAATCGAATCCGAACATTTGACGAATAGTGAGTACGTGTGCTCGCTCACTCACTCGATTGTACGTACGCAATGGGAGTGCCGGGATGGTATTGGACGATAGATAAACGAGCTCCGAGCGAGTGAGTAACATTGCACCACTACTAGTTGCTGCCGTTGCAATCGACGAGATCGGCGACGTGGTGACGGACGCGGTGGATGCAGCGTGGGAGCTTAGCGATGCGTTGGCGATGGCAATGGATGAGAGGTCGGAGGCAGAACCACTGCCAGTGCCTCCTGTAGCCGAGGAGGAAGAAGAAGGCAGCGAGACCAAGGCCGAGGCCGAAGTCGTGGTGGTGGAGGAGGTAGAGGCGGCGGTGGCGGCGGCAGCAGCGACGAAGGGAGAGTCGCGCACCCAGCGCCACCACGCAGGCAGCACCAGCACCAGGCCGACGGCGGCGTAGCAGTAATAGACGTAGGTCCAGCCGAGCAGCTGCACGATCATGTCGGTGATGGAGTCCGAGCACAGCACGGCGAACAAGTACGCGGCGGCCACGAGCGCCACGGCACGCGAGTACTCGAGCCGGGGCACCCAGCGCGCCTGCAGCGCCACCATGGTGACGAGCAGCACGCCATGGCCGAAGCCGACCAGCAGCATCGCAAAGACCGACGACGACAAGTCGGTCGTGAAGCACTTTGGCGCAATGAGCAGGCCGAGCGCCGAGCTCGCGAGACCAGAGTACACGTAGGAGTTCAGGCGCACCGAGCGCAGCAGCAGCGCGCCGGTCGGCAGCATCGAGAAGGCACGGCCGACGAAGAGCGCCGCCTGGACCTTGTAGCCCTCGGTCTTGATGAACTCCATCTCCTTGTCCTTGATCGAGAGGAGATCGCGCAGTGTGGTGGCGAACGCAAGGTGTTGCAGCGTCAGCGTGAACATGAGGACGAAGCAGCCCAGCAGCACTCGTACGCGCGCCGGCGTGTACATGCGCTCGCCGGCGCCGCCAGCGCCGAAGCCCGCGCCGCCAGCGCCCGCCGACGGCAGAGGGCTCTGGTGGAGAGGGAGAGACGACTCGCGCGCAGACGCTGTCAGTTCGTCGTCATCGTCGGAAGCCATCAGCAATAAGTACAACTACACTAGAGCGACAGAGTGGAGCCGCGATGGACCCGGGTCGAGAGAGAGAGAGAGAGAGAGAGAGAGAGAGAGCGGCGCACACGAGAGATCGGCGAGAGAAGGAGGAGCAAGAGACAAGGAGCGAGGGATGGGCGGCGGTGTCGTTGTTGTCTGCTGCTGCTGCCACGTCTCTGTGTCTCTGTGTCTCTGTGTCTCGCTCGTTCTGGAGCCTCCTCGGCTGCTTGCTGTGGTATCCTGCCGGCCCCACATCCTCGTAATCTCTCGTAGCCCTGAGTGCTAGTGCTGCTGCGTGGGGACCTTGCCTTCTCCGAGATGGAGGCTGCGCAACCAATCTATCTCGATGTCGTGTGTACGTAGCCTTCCGTGCATAAGCCAGGCATTGGTCGGCTGATGGCCTCTGTGAACCGTGCGCATCTGGTGCAGTGGTCGAGGCACGCGGCATCGAGCTGGATAGTAGCGCGCAGTCCAAGCTCGCAGCGTGCAAGAAGCGCCTGAAGCGGCCGTACTGCAAGATATCGGTCGGCAACAACTCGATAGACACGGCACCGATCAAGAATGCGCGCGACCCCGTGTGGAATGATGACGCGACCTTGTACGGCGCTACGGCACACACACACGAGCGAACCAACTGGTTCGCTTGGACCTTCTTGCGGCCACTCTTCTCACCACCTACGTGTTGTATGGCGCAGCGTCTTGATGGACGAGTGGCAAGAGCTCCAGGTGGCGCTGCTCGAGAAGAACACCGGTATCTCGAAGGGCGACACCTACCATGCGCAGGTGACGGTCAAGATCAGCGAGCTCGCGTTCGACGTACAACATGACCTCTGGCTCGACTGGGCGCCGCCTCCTTCGTGTGAGATCTCGCAGCAAAAGACCTTTGTCACCGGGCGCGTACATCTCAAGCTCTGGAAGTCGTTCGAACTCTACGTACGTACCGCTCGCTCGCGTACGCTGCCGCCGTCGCCAAGATCCATATCATCACGTTGTTGAACCGTCGAGAATGCACTGCCGTCGTGATGACAGAGTGGCATCTTGGCACACTATGGCCGACCTTTGCGCGATGTGCCCATTCGCATGGATGCTGGAGACATTGTTCTGGTTAGCATGCGTGGAATCTCGCTCTCGCACACGGTCAAGGTCACGACGCGCAGCAAGTGGGACCACGTCGGCATGGTGGTGAAGCTGCGCGACAAGACGGCGCTGCGGCTCTTCGAAGCCACTATGGAAGGCGTCGAGACCTACTTTCTCAACGGCTCGTTGCAAGCCTATCGGAGTCACGCTGTGGTACGCTTGCGCTTGCCGCTTGTTCATGATGGCAATCCCGCGAGACAAACAGACACGCACACGCACACGCAAAGAGAATGTGCGAGGGAGATAATTCGTCTCATATCTTCGCGTCGTGCCACACCTCGATAGGTCGGTATTCGTCGGTTGCAGGTCGAGCGCACACCCGAGTTGCTCGAGCGCTTGTATGAATTTGTCGAGGAGGTCTCGGGTCGGCCATACAAGTCTGACTGGGTGCAGCTTATTCGCGTACGTCGAACTGTCCTGTTTTTCGATTGGATCAGCTCTCTCTCTCTCTCTCTCTCTCTCTCTCGTCGTACTCAATCGCAGCGTGATCTACCTTCGAAATGATTGAACTCGAATCGGTCGATCTCATCAGGCTGCATATGGCTCGAATGAAGAAGAGGACCTTTCGAGCTTGTTCTGTTCTCAGT
>Ga0209930_1005429_pt1 | contig 10386 bp, 6 predicted proteins | sample ThiBiot_500_biof_2_FD_183948 | JGI IMG/M metagenome (GOLD analysis project Ga0209930, IMG submission 183948) | Wastewater bioreactor microbial communities from Cape Town, South Africa - Thiocy_cont_500_biof (SPAdes) | ecosystem: Engineered > Bioreactor > Thiocyanate-remediating >... | reverse complement strand
TGACCTGCGACCGAACCGGAAGCGACGTCTACCACCGCACGCTCGCGGTCTGCATCGAGGACGGCATCGACATCAACGAAGCGATGGTTCGCGCCGGCATGGCGTGGGCGTTCGTCAAATACGCGCGCACCTACGTGGACGTGGAAGCCGAAGCGCGCGCGCGACAGGCTGGAGTCTGGCAAGGCCCCGCCGAAGCGCCTTGGGACTTCCGGCGCGCCGGATGGAAGGTCGCCGAAGCGACCGCGCCGGGCGGCTGCGCGATCAAAGGCAACATCTCATCACACGGCCATATCTATCACATGCCCTGGAGCCCGTGGTACGGCCGCGTGAAGATCGACACAGCGCGCGGCGAGCGATGGTTCTGCTCGGAAGCCGAAGCGCTCGCCGCCGGCTGGCGTCCCGCGTCGCCCGATTGATCACCTGCTCACAGCCTCACGGCCGCGACTTCGCCATCCTGGAAATCTCGCGCCGGTAAGATTTTGGGCTCGAGCCAGCCGCGATAATGCGCAAGCTGACCGATGAGCGGCAAGCCAATCGCGACGTCGAACCGGAAGCGGCCGCGATCGTCGACGAATTCGCGTGTGTCCGACTTCGGCGCGAGAGCGCGCGGCAGCGCAACAGGACCGAGACGCCAGCCGATGACCGGCATTTCGATCTGCTCGCCGACTACTTTGATTTCGAGCAAAATCTTGAACGGCCCAAAGCGCTCCGAGACGACGTTGCCGCTTTCGTGCGTCAGGCGCGATGCAAAACGCTGCCCTGCGAAGTTTCGCGTCCAAGTCTCCTGCCCCGCGCGCCGGTCGACGCTGACGGTGATCGGAACGTCACGTCCGGCAGGAGGAAACCCGAATGCGAACCGGACGCATCGCGCCAGGAGATTGCGCGAAACATCGATGTCAGCTTTCCCGGTCCAGACAGGAACGCCGTCGTTGTCGTGGAAGGCACGCAACGGACGCGGCAGCGCGCGATAGGCGTCCGCTCCGCATGCTTCGGCGAATAAACTCGAACCTTGATCGTTGACGCTACTCGCACGCGATGTGCGCAGCGACGGCGACAGCATTTCCGCTTCGATTGCATCCAACGAAAGAATCCCAACTGCGGGACCGGCGCCGCTGGCAACCTCGCCTTTGAGAAGGGCGCGAACCAACGCTAAAGCGGGCAATATCGGCACGTTCGGCCCCGCGCCTTGTTCCGCAATCAGCTTCCATCGCGCGCAAATCTGGCGGCCATCGCCATCGAAGCCCGTGCAATCGACCGTCATGCCGCCGCGATCGGAAGCCGTCACGCTCGTCAGTTTCCGTGCGGATCGGAGAAGCGGCGCAAGACGCCGCAAATCTCCGGCGACGCCGATCTGGCGAAGCTTAGCGAGACAGAGCAACCCGAACTGCTCGACGCGCGATTCAAGTCCGGCATAAAACGCGACCCGCGACGTGATCGCGAACCGGGACGGAAGCAGATCCGCGTCCGCCGTCTCGACCGGCGACAGATAGCGAACTCCGAGCCCGTCAATGCGAGAGCGCCGCACGCTGCCCCATCCGGACGTCGCGGCGCGCTGGCCTTCCGAGAAAATCGCAACCGGCGATCCGGCATAACTCAGGATCGCGCCGATCACCGCCTCGCCGACGTCGCCCGCGCCGCCCGGTGTGATGGCGATATCGACGGTATCGATGCGCCGCCAGCCGTGCGTCAAACTCGCGACGACGGCATCCGAGAGCGCCGGCGTCGAACTCGCACCGGCCCGCGCCACCAATCCGCGATGGCGCGCTGGCTCGTCGAGCGCCGCTTCAAATCCGACGAGATAATCGCGCGCATCGGCAAGATCGATCCAGTGCGCGCCCATGTCGAGAACGGCGCGCGCAAGGCGGTAATCCGCCGATTGGAATGGTCCCGAGGCATCGATGACGAGCCACGGGGAGAGAGCCCGCAATCGCTCAAGGCTCGCGGGATCATCGCGCTCGAACGCAAGAGAAATAACGGAAGCTGATGCGTGCGAGACGAGGATCGCTTCGGCCGCTTGTCGCGCCCGCGCCTCATCGCGCGACGTCACGACCAGTGCGATCTGTGGAATGGTCGCCAGCCGCTCAGCCAGTCGCCGACCGAAAAAGCCGGTCGCGCCGATCAGAACGACGCGACGCATCGGCTTGTCTTGCATGCTGCACACCGAATGAAAAAAGGCGCACCGTTAAGATGCGCCTTTTTATGGGATCAGTATCTGTCCGGCCCGCCGGGGCCTGGGCCGCCGCGGTCGTCGGGACCCTGGTCATAGCGCTCATCGTCGCGGCGCGGCGGCGGCACGGCCCGGCCTGGCGGCTCGTCTCCGCGTGCCAGCAGCGGCGTGATGCGCCGAACTGCAACGCGCCGGTTCAGACGTTCCGCAGCCTGCGTCGGCACCTTGAGATAGTCCTCGCCGTAACCCTGCGTGACGAGGTTCTCGAACGGAACCTGGAACTCTTCGGTCAGAACTTCCGCAACCGATTCCGCGCGCCGGTCTGAAAGCGAGAGATTGTCTTCCTGCGACCCGACCGCATCCGTGTAGCCTTCGATCATGAAGACCTCGTTCGGGTTGCGGGAGATCACGCGCTTCATCGCACGGGCGACACGTTCGAGCTTGCGATATTCGCCCGGATCGACCTCCCACGAGCCGAACTCGAAGTTGATGTCATCGAGGTCGATGCGGCGCATGCGATCGCGCAGCGTTGCCGTGGCGCGGATTTCGTCCAGCGTATAGCGATCGCTGAACTCGTCCACCGGCGGCGCGCTCAGAGCGTCATAGACGGCCTCGTCGCTCGCGCCTTCGTACTCGACGATGTACTGGTCGCGCGGGATACGAACGCGCGGCGGCGGCACATCGAGCATGGAGTTGAGGATGGCTGCGCCTGCCACCACGCCGATGCCGATCCCGACGCCCGCCGCAATATCACGGCCTCTGACGCCACGGCGATCGCGGTGCCGGTTGTCGATGATGATCACATCGCGACCGTCAGGCCCGCGCCGATAGCGCCGGAGCAGACGTCCGTTCGCATCCGTCTCGGAATAGATCTTGACGTTGCCTGGCCGGTCGATGACGGCGATGTTCGTGCCGCTGCGGCCCTTCTCGAAACGCGCATTCGGAGCGACGCGACGCAGACGCTCGGTCTCGTCATGCTGAATGACGAAACGATTGTTCTGCTTGAAGATCGTCCGGTTGCCGGGTTCCTTGATCTCGACGCCGCCGCCCGAAAGAGTTTTCTCGGTCCGCTGCTTGCGCAGATTGTCGAAACGCACGCGTGCGTCAGCGGCTGACGGCGGCCGCGGAAGATTTCTTGCGCGATCCGCGGCTGCGCCGAAGCCGCCGACCGATGGTCTCGGGCGATCGCCCGGTCTGAAGCCCGGTTGATTGCCCGTTGGCGAAACCGCATTCGGAGCCGCGCCTGGGCCAGCATCGGGCCTGCCTCGAGAGTCTGGATTCCGATCGCCGATCCGCTTGTTATCCCGCGCGCCGCGATCGGGATTGAATCGATCGGGTCCGCGGTCCTTGGAGAACGTGTTCGGAGGGGGAGGCGCCGTTTCTTTCGGAGCGGCGTTGTTGACGGGCGGAGCTTCTTGAATGCGCGGCTGTTTCGTAAACGAAGGCTTGTTGCCGTCTTCGTTTCTACCTGGCGCAAGCGCCGGCTTGTTTGGCTGCTGAGCGTTGTCGAAGCCCGGATTGCGTTGTGGCCGTTGCGGCTGCCCGAACTGACCTTGCGGCTTCATCTCCTGCTGGCCGCCGCCACGTCGATCTTCACGCGGCACTTGCCCCTGGCGGTCGCCGCCGCGCCGGTTCTCGCGCTGCTCTTTGCCTTGCATGCCCGCGCCGCCACCACGGCCTTCCTCGCGCGGCGCGCGCCGCTCGCCGCCCTCGCGTCCGCGATGCTTTTTGTCCTGCTCCGTTGCCGCGTCGCCTTGCGGCGGTTCCGCGAAGGATACCGTCGGCACCATGACGAAGGCCGACAGGAGGGAAGCCGCTGCAACAGCCGCCTTTCGGTGCGAAATCATTGAGTTCCTCTCGAAGCGAAATCCGAAGCCATCGCACGCCGCCGACACGAATCGGCGCGCGAGGCGCTGACCTCGCGAGCAAAAGCGCGGTCGGTACGGCAATTCTGCGGCAGAGAGCTGTCCCTGGCCTGAATAATCGATATTTACCCGGGCCGAAGCTAAGTCGCGAGCGCCGCCCGATGCGTGACCTTGATGTCGAACGCGGCCGCGAGCAGCGCCTTCGTATAATCGTCCTTCGGATGATCGAAGATCTCCCGCGACGGACCTTCCTCGACGACTTTGCCGTTTTTCATCACGATGACGTAGTTACACAAGGCCCTGACCACTTTGAGGTCGTGGCTGATGAAGAGATACGCGAGATCGCGCTTCTTCTGCAGGTCGCGCAGGAGATCGACGATCTGCGCCTGCACGCTCATGTCGAGCGCGCTCGTCGGCTCATCGAGCATGACGAACTTCGGCTTCAGGACCATGGCGCGCGCGATGGCGATACGCTGCCGCTGTCCGCCCGAGAACTCGTGCGGATAGCGATCGCGCGTGGCGGGATCGAGTCCGACTTCCTGCAGCGCCGTCGCGACGCGTTCATTGCGGCCGTCCTCATCGAGTTCGGGATTCTGAATGAGAAGCCCTTCCTCGATGATCTGCCCAATCGTCAGACGCGGGGACAGCGACCCGTAAGGGTCCTGAAAAACGATCTGCATTTCCTTGCGCAGCGGCCGCATCTGTTTGTTGGTGAGGCCGTCGATGCGTTTGCCGACGTAGGCGATCGCACCCTCGGACGAGAGCAGCCGCAACAGCGCCAGCCCGAGCGTCGTCTTGCCCGAGCCGGACTCGCCGACGACGCCGAGCGTTTCGCCCGCGCGCAACTTCACCGACAGGCCATCGACGGCTTTCACGTAATCGACCGTCCGCTGCAGCAAGCCGCGCTTGATCGGAAACCAGACCTTGAGATTGTCCGTCTCGACGACGACGGGGCGGGACGTATCGACCGCGGGCGGCTCGCCCTTGGGCTCCGCTTCGATCAGATGCCGCGTGTAGGAATGCTTCGGCGCGGTGAAAACGTCTTCGGTATTTCCGGTCTCGACGATCTCGCCGCTCTTCATGACGTACACGCGCTCGGCCATGCGCCGCACGATTCCGAGGTCGTGCGTGATGAGCAGCATCGCCATGCCCATCTCTTTTTGCAGCGCCTTGAGCAGCTCCAGGATCTGCGCCTGGATCGTAACGTCGAGCGCCGTCGTCGGTTCGTCCGCGATCAGCAGATCGGGTTGATTGGCGAGCGCGATCGCGATCATCACGCGCTGCCGCTGGCCACCTGAAAGCTGATGCGGATAGGCGGACAGCCGCTTCTCCGGATCGCGAATGCCGACCTTGGTCAGAAGCTCGACGACGCGCGCCCTGGTATCGCTGTCGGAAAGCTTCTGGTGCAGCTTGATGATCTCGCCCACCTGCACCTCGATGGTGTGCAGCGGATTGAGCGTCGTCATCGGCTCTTGGAAGATGATCGAAATGCGCTTGCCGCGGATGCTGCGAAGCTGCGCTTCGTTGGCTTTCAGAATGTCCTTGCCCTCGAACAGGATCTCTCCTGTCGGATACGAGGCGGATGCCGGAAGAAGCTGCAGGATCGACATCGCGGAAACGGTTTTGCCCGATCCCGACTCGCCGACAAGCGCGACGATCTCGCGCTTGTCGATATGAAACGAAACGTCCTTGACGACGCGCGTCGCCTCCGCGCCGTCGCCGAAAGCAACGGAGAGATTGCGCACGTCCACGAGCGGGGCGGTATCGGTCATCAATCTTTCCCCTGCATCCGGAACGTCTTGCGCGGATCGAGCGCGTCGCGCACGGCTTCACCCATGAAGATCGCGAGCGAGAGAATGATCGATACCGCGACGAAGCCTGAAATGCCGAGCCACGGCGCTTCGAGATGCTTTTTGCCTTCGAGCAGCAGCTCACCCAGCGACGGCGATCCGGGCGGCATGCCGAGACCGAGGAAGTCGAGTGCCGTCAGCGCCGCGATGCCGCCCGACAGTTTGAACGGAAGGAACGTCAGCGTCGCGACGGTCGCGTTCGGCAACAGATGCTTGAAAATGATCTGCCAGTCCGAAAGCCCGAGCGCCCGCGCCGCGCGCACGTATTCGAGATTGCGGCCACGCAGGAATTCCGCGCGCACGAGCCCGACGAGCGACGTCCAGCTGAAGATCATCAGGATGCCGAGCAGCGTCCAGAAACCTGGAATGAACAGCGACGACAGGATCAGCAACACGAATAGCTCTGGGATTGAGTTCCAGATCTCGAGCAGCCGCTGAAAGATGAGGTCGACCTTGCCGCCGAAGTATCCTTGCACCGCACCTGCGATGATGCCGAACGCCGAGGAGACGATGGTCAGGATAAGTCCGAACAGAACCGAGATCCGGAATCCATAAATGACGCGCGCGACGACGTCGCGTCCCTGGCTATCGAGCCCGAGCCAATTGGTATTCCCAAGCTCATGAAAGCGCGCCAGTTGATCCGCCGGCGCGTCGCAGAGCTTCATCGAGGACGACCACGGCGGCGGCGACGGATAGCCCAGACAAATGCCGCCGGTGCCGATGCGACCCGGATAATCCTTGTTGATCGTGTCGTAGGAATACCGGATCGGCGGCCATATCATCCAGCCGTTGGCTTTAATCTCGTTGGCGATGTCGGGAGTTCTATAATCCGTGACGGCAAGAAATCCGCCGAACTTCTCTTCCGGATAATCGACGAGAACGGGAAACAGGATTTCGCCTTTGTAGCTGACCATCAGCGGACGGTCGTTGGCGATGAACTCCGCGAACAGCGAAACCAGGAACAGCCCGGCGAAAAGCAGGAACGACCGATAGCCGAGCTTGTGCGCCTTGAAGCGCGCGAGCCTGCGGCGGTTGACGGGCGACAGATGAAACCGCCGCTTGAACCGCTGCCAGCGCGTCGTCGCAACCGGCGCGGTGCTTTCGATCGGAGAGGTTTCGGTTTTCTGGTCCATCCGGCTCAAACCTCGCGCGTCTCGAAATCGATGCGCGGATCGACAAGGGTGTAGACGAAGTCGGAGAGAATTCCGACGAACAGCCCGACCAGCGAGAAAATAAAGAGCGAAGCGAATACGACCGGATAGTCGCGCTTCTCGATGCTTTCGAACGACAGCAGCCCGAGACCATCCAGCGAGAAGATCGTTTCGATCAGCAGCGCACCGGAGAAGAATGCGCTGATGAACGCCGACGGGAAGCCGGAAATCACGAGCAGCATCGCGTTGCGGAAGACGTGCCCGTAAAGCACCTGATTTTCAGTCAGCCCCTTGGCGCGCGCCGCCACGACATACTGCTTGCGGATTTCATCGAGGAACGAGTTCTTAGTCAGGAACGTCATCGCCGTGAACGAGCCGACCGCCATCGCGATGATCGGCAGCGTCAGGTGCCAAAGGTAATCCGTGACTTTGCCGAACAGCGAAAGCTCATCCCAGTTGTCTGAGAACAGCCCGCGCGACGGGAACCACTGAAAGAACGACGAACCGGCAAACAGAATGAGCAACAGAACCGCAAACAGAAATCCGGGTATAGCATAACCGATCACCAGCACGGCGCTCGACCACGTATCGAACGGCTCGCCGTCCTTCACCGCCTTGCGAATGCCGAGCGGGATCGAGATCAGATACGTCAGCAGCGTCATCCATATGCCGAGGGAAATCGAAACCGGCAGCTTCTCCTTGATCAACTCCAGCACGGACACGTCGCGGAAATAGCTCTTGCCGAAATCGAACGTCGCATAGTTCTTCATCATCAGGAAAAAGCGCTCATGCGCCGGCTTGTCGAAGCCGAACTGCTTTTCCAGACTCTTGATGAAGGCGGGATCGAGCCCTTGCGCGCCGCGATACTTCGACGTGATCGCGTCGGCGCCTTGCCCGAGCTGCGCCGTCGCAGCATTGCCGCCGCCGAGCGCGTCGCCGCCTCCGCCACCCATGCGGCTGATGATCGACGAGGAGTTCCCCGTCAGCTGCGCGATCATCTGCTCAACGGGGCCGCCCGGAGCAAACTGAATGATGATGAAGGAAAACAGCATGATCCCGAACAGCGTCGGTATCACGAGCAGCACCCGTTTCAGAAGATAGATGGCCATCAGGGCTTCGCCGGTTGCTGTTGTTGTTGCGGTTGAGTTTCGGTTTTGCCGGACGCCAGCGCCTCGGCTTTCTTCGCATCGAACCACCACGTATCGAGCACGCCCGCATCATATTTCGGCTGCACGTCCGGATGCGAATACTTGTTCCAATACGCGATCCCGTACGACGCCTTGTACCAATGCGGAACCCAGTAATGTCCGGCGCGGAGAACGCGGTCGATGGCGTTGGTCGCATTGACGAGTTCGGCGCGCGATTTCGCGGCCGTCACCTTGTCGATCAAGCCGTCGATGGCCGGATCTGAAATACCCGCGAGGTTGAACGACCCGTCGAGCTTGGCGGCATCCGATCCCCAATAGCTGCGCATTTCGATGCCCGGCGTCAGGCGAAGCGAATAGCGCTGCGTCGTCGCGTCGAAATCGAAGGATTTGACGCGTCGCTCATATTGGCTCGGATCGACGAGGCGCCAGGAGGCGTTGATGCCGATGCGCTTGAGATTGTCCGTATAGGGAACGGTGATGCGCTCGAACGCGGCTTCGAAGTCGAGGAATTCGATCGTCAGCACCTCGCCCTTGGCGTTGTGCAGCATGTGATCCGCGCCGGGCTTCCAGCCGGCTGCGATCAGCAGCTCCCGCGCCTTTTTGAGGTTGTCGCGATTGTTGCCGCTGCCGTCGGTCACGGGCGGCACATAAGGTTCGCCGAAGACTTCCGGCGACAGCTTGTCCTTGTACGGTTCGAGCAGCGCCAATTCTTCCGGTTGCGGCGCCCCGGTCGCCTTCATGTCGGAATTTTCGAAGTAGCTCGTTGTGCGCTTATAGAGCCCGTAGAACAGCTTCTTGTTCGACCATTCGAAATCGAAAACCAGATCGAGTGCTTGCCGCACGCGCGGATCTTTGAACGCCTCGCGCCGCGTATTGATGAAAAATCCCTGCGCGCCGGATGGGCGATTGTCGGGAAGCGACGTCTTGATCAGGCGGCCGTTCCGCACGGCGGGAATGTCGTAGCCCGTCGCCCACGAGACGCTGGAGAACTCCTCGCGAAAATCGATCTGCCCGGACTTCAGCGCCTCGAGTTCGATGTTCCGGTCGCGATAGTAATCGTAGCGGATCTCGTCGAAGTTGAAGCGCCCGCGATTGACCGTCCGATCCTTCGCCCAATAATCCTCGCGCCGCACGTAGGAAATGAACGTGCCCGGCTTGAAGTTCTTGATCCTGTAAGGACCCGACCCGAGCGGCGGCTTCAGCGACGTTTCCTCGAACGGCTGCGTCGTATAGTAGGCCTTCGACAGCACCGGAAGCTGCGCGACGGTGATCGGCAGATCGCGCGTCAGCGTTCCCTGAAACGTGTAGCGCACCGTCTCCGGGTCCAGCGCCTCCGCCGACACGACGTCGTGCAGCGGCTGCGACAGCGCCGGATGACCCTTGTCCTTGATCGTCTTGAACGAAAATACGACGTCGTCCGCCGTGATCTTCGTGCCGTCCGAGAACTTCGCTTCTGGGCGCAGCTTGAACGTCACCGACATCCGATCCGGTGCGACGTCAGCCGACTGCGCAACCAGACCGTAGACCGCGTCGGGCTCGTCCATCGCGCGAACCATCAGCGCGTCGAAGAGCAAATCCAGACCTTGCGCCGAGTCGCCCTTCAGGATGTGCGGATTGAGATTGTCGAACGTGTTCGCGCCACCGGTGCCGAGCGTAATGATCCGGCCGCCCTTCGGCGCATCAGCATTGACGTAATCGAAATGCTGGAAGTCGGCCGGATATTTCAGCTCGCCGAAAACGGAAAGCCCATGGCGTGGTTCGGCGCCAGCAACGCTCGCAGTGAGCGGCAACAACAGCGCCGCCGCCACCGCACTCCACGCCGCCAGTCTCGGCGTCGCAATCATTCGCATCTGAGAGAAGACCGGCACCGGATCATTTCGCCTTTGCTGTTGCGACGGCCTTCTGTTTGTCGGCATCGAGCCACCACACTTGCAACAATGAAGCCGATTGCGACGGCAGCGTCTGCGGCCGGCCGAAGATATCCCAGTACGCAATGCGCTCGTAAGGATAGTACCATTGCGGAACGACGTAGAAGTTCCACAGCAGCACGCGATCGAGCGCGTGCGTGGCGGCGACGAGGTCGGCGCGATCCTTCGCGAACACGATCTTATCAATGAGCTTGTCGACGGCGGGATTCTTGATGCCGATGGTGTTGCGGCTGCCGGTCTTGTCGGCGGCGGCCGATCCCCAGAAGTCGCGCTGCTC
>Ga0209930_1005418_pt1 | contig 10416 bp, 9 predicted proteins | sample ThiBiot_500_biof_2_FD_183948 | JGI IMG/M metagenome (GOLD analysis project Ga0209930, IMG submission 183948) | Wastewater bioreactor microbial communities from Cape Town, South Africa - Thiocy_cont_500_biof (SPAdes) | ecosystem: Engineered > Bioreactor > Thiocyanate-remediating >... | reverse complement strand
AACGTGTCGCGGATCGCCGGATGGGTCTTGAAACGCTGGAATTCCTCGAACGGGAAGAGATAGGGGTTCTTGTAGTTCAGGTGCAGCACGAAGCCGACGGCGACGAGGTTGTCTTCCAGGTGATAGAGGAAAGACCCGCCACCGGTCTTCATGTCGAGCGGCCAGCCGAAGGAATGCTGGACGAGGCCTTGGCGGTGCTTCTCCGGCCTGACCTGCCAAAGCTCCTTGATGCCGATGCCGAATTTCTGGGGCTCGCGGCCCTCATCCAGCTTGAACTTGGAAATCAGCTGCTTGGCCAGCGAGCCGCGCACGCCCTCCGAAATCAGCGTATACTTGCCGAGCAGTTCCATGCCGCGGGTAAAATTCGGGCCGGGCTCGCCGTTGCGCTCGATGCCCATGTCGCCGGTCGCGACGCCGATAACCGCGCCCTTGTCGTTATAGAGCACTTCGGCGGCGGCAAAGCCCGGATAGATTTCGACGCCAAGCTCTTCCGCCTTGGTCGCCAGCCAGCGACAGACATTGCCGAGCGAGACGATATAATTGCCGTGATTGTTCATCAGCGGCGGCATGGCGAAATTCGGCAGACGGATCGAGCCGGCCGGGCCGAGGAAGAGGAAATGGTCGTCCGTCACCTCGGTCTTGAAGGGATGGCTGTCATCCTCGCGCCAACCGGGCAACAGGGCATCGATGCCGATGGGATCGACCACGGCGCCGGACAGGATATGGGCGCCGACTTCCGCGCCCTTTTCCAGCACGACGACGGACAGGTCCGGATTGACCTGCTTCAGTCGGATCGCCGCCGAAAGCCCCGCAGGACCAGCACCGACGATTACGACATCGAACTCCATGCTCTCGCGTTCGGGGAGGTCGAGGGGTTCACTCATGCTCTCAGTCTCCAAATTCACGGCACAGCCGATACGCCTGTTTGTTTATCTCTTGTCAAAAGCAAGGGGGTTTGTCGAGCTTGGATGCGACGTGTTTCGCCCCATTGTACGCTTGCATAATTATTTTTCGGTTTTTCCCGCCAGCGCTTGCATTTATTGCGCCAGGGGCGCTACGCCATAGCCGACGGGCAATCGGCGGGAATGGGAGACGCAGCATGGCCGAAGACGCAGCCGCAGCACTTTTCGACAGGCTGAAAACGCTCGATCTGGAGATGAGCCTGATCGGCCCCGACGACCTCTCGACGCGCGCGCCAGGGGAGCATCCGCTGAATTTTCAGGGCGGCGTCATGGCCCTGCCCCATACCGTCGAAGCCGTGTCCGACCTGGTGCGCTGGTGCGCGTCGGAAGGCATCGCCATCGTGCCGCAGGGCGGGCGCACCGGCCTTGTCGGCGGCGGCATCAGCCGGCCAGGGGAATTGATCATCTCGACGGCGAAGCTGGCGACCATCGAGGCCATCCATGCGGCCGAGCGCACCGCCGTCGTCCAGGCCGGCGTGACGCTGCAGGCGCTGCAGGAGGCCGCCGCCGAACATGGGCTGACGACCGGCATCGACCTGCCCTCGCGCGGCACGGCCACGATCGGCGGCATGGTCTCCACCAATGCCGGCGGCATCCTCGCCTTCCGCAACGGCGTCATGCGCCATCAGGTGCTCGGCATCGAGGCCGTGTTGCCGAACGGCGAGATCTTCAGCGACCTCACCCGCGTGGTCAAGGTCAGCGCCGGACCGGACCTGAAGCACCTGTTCATCGGCGCGGAAGGCGCGCTGGGGATCGTCACCCGCGTCGTCGTCAAGCTGGAAAGCCGGCGTACGGAGCGGGCGACAGCGCTGATCGGCGTGCCGAACGCGCAGGCCGCGCTCGATATCGTCGGGCATTTCCAGGCGCGGCCGGAGGTGCTGGTCGAGGGCGCGGAACTGATGTGGCGCCAGTTCTTCCGCGATGCCGCCGGTATCTTCGGCTTCGACGCGGGCTGGCTGGAAGAAGAAACGCCGGCGGTGCTGCTGCTGGAGCTCTCCGGCGAAAGCATCGAGCGGACGATGGAACTGTTCGAGGCCGGGCTGGAAACGCTGTGGGAGCCACTGGGGCTGACCGGTGGCATCGTCGCCCAGTCGCTCGACCAGGCGCGAAAGTTCTGGCAGCTGCGCGAAGAATCCGAATTCATCTACCGCCTGCATCCGGCGGCGCTGTCCTATGACATCTCGCTGCCGCCGAGCTATCTCGATACCTATGTCGCGGAGATGCGGGCGCGGCTGGCGGCCGTCGATCCGGCACATAGCGCCTATGTCTACGGCCATATCGCCGACGGCAACCTGCATCTGTCGATCACCAATACGGCGAACATTTCGGCGGAACGGGCGTTGGAGATCGAGGCGGCCGTCTATAGCGGCGTGCGCGAGGCGGCGGGCAGTTTTTCGGCCGAGCACGGTGTCGGCCAGGAAAAGCGCCACGCCTACGAGACCTTCGGCAATCCGGTCAAACGCCTGCTCGCCCGCCAGATCAAGGCGGCGCTCGACCCGAACGGGCTGTTCAATCCGGGCAAGGTTCCATTCTGACAATTTTATAGGAGTTAAGGTGATGGATCTGGGACTTCAGGGAAAACGCGCCGTCGTGCTGGCCTCGTCGCGCGGCCTTGGCCGCGGCATTGCCATGGCGCTGGCGCGCGAGGGCGTCAACGTGCTGCTGTGCGGCCGCAACGGCGAACGGCTGGCCGACAATTGCGCCGAGATCAATGCCGCCGGCAACGGCCGGGCCGACTGGATCTGGGGCGATCTCACCGATGCCGATTTCGTCGAAAACATCACGCAAGCGGCTCAGGACAAGCTCGGCGGCGTCGATATTCTCGTCAACAACAGCGGCGGGCCGACGCCCGGCTCGACGGAGGAGATGAGCGAGGAAAAGCTGATCACCTATTTCCATTCCATGGTGCTGCAGCAGATCACGCTCGCCAACCGGCTGCTGCCGGGCATGAAAGAGCGCCGCTGGGGCCGCATCCTGACCGTCGCCTCCTCGGGGGTGATAGAGCCGATCCCGGGTCTTGCGCTCTCCAACACGCTGCGGCCGGCGCTGGCCGGCTGGTCGAAGACGCTGGCGAGCGAAGTGGCGCCCTACGGCATCACCACCAACCTGCTGCTGCCGGGCAGCATCCACACCGACCGTCTCGACGAACTCGACGGCGCCGCCGCCAAGCGCAGCGGGCGCAGCATCGATGACATCCGCGCCGAGTCGGAAGCGCGCATTCCCGCCGGCCGCTATGGCCGCGTCGAGGAATTCGCCGCCACCGCTGTTTTCCTGTGCAGTCAGCCGGCAAGCTACATCACCGGCAGCGTCATCCGTTGCGACGGGGGCGCGGCTCACTCGGTCTGAGCCTGCCGTTTTTCGAGTCTTCGTCCAAGGGCGCTTGCCTTGACGGCCTGTTCATGCCAAGAGCGCCGCTCTTCATTGCGGCCGGCGTTTCGCCGGCCTTTTGCCCTGTAGGCATTTCAGACGAAACGACTTGGAAAATATGGAAAGGGCGCGGATATGGCTGGCGCACTCGGTCTCGACTTCGGCACGACGAATACGGTTCTGGCGCTGGCCGATGGCGGGACGTCCACACATTCGATGCATTTCACCAGCAGCGCCGGCGTCACCGATACGATGCGCACGGCGCTGTCCTTCATGAAGGACAAGGCCAGCACCATCAAGGCGGAGGCCGGCAAGGCGGCGATCCAGCAATTCATCGACAATCCCGGCGACTGTCGTTTCCTGCAATCGATCAAGACCTTTGCCGCCAGCGCCCTGTTCCAGGGCACGCTGATCTTTGCCAAGCGCTATAATTTCGACGACCTGATGGAAGTCTTCCTGCGGCGGCTGAAGACCTATGCGGGGACGGAATGGCACGGCGATTTCCCGCTATAACGACGCGCTGACCCGACTCGGCTTCCCGGAAATCCACTATGTCTACGAGCCGGTGGCCGCCGCCTTCTATTTCGCGCAGAACCTCAAGGCCGATGCCAATGTACTGGTTGCCGACTTCGGCGGCGGCACCACCGACTATTCGCTGATCCGTTTCGAAACCCATGGCGGACGGCTGACGGCGACGCCGGTCGGCCATTCCGGCGTCGGCATTGCCGGCGACCAGTTCGATGCGCGCATCGTCGATAACATCGTGGCGCCGCGCATCGGCAAAGGCAGCCATTTCAAGAGTTTCGACAAGGTGCTGGAAGTGCCGAGCGGCTATTACGCCAATTTCAGCCGCTGGAACCAGCTTTCGGTGTTCAAGACCTCGAAGGAATTCGCCGACCTGAAAAAGCTGGTGCGCTCCAGCCTGGAGCCGGAAAAGCTGGAAACCTTCATCGAGCTGATCGAGCATGACGAGGGTTATCCGCTTTATCAGGCGGTCTCGGCCACCAAGATGGCGCTGTCGCAGGCGGAGGAAGCGGCATTCGACTTCGCGCCGCTCGGCCGTGACGGCCACACTGTGGTCAAGCGCGCCGATTTCGAGGGTTGGATCGCCCCCGACCTCGCGCGCATCGAGGGCGCGCTTGATGAGATCCTCGCAAAAACCGACAGCAAGGCGGGGGATATCGACAAGGTGTTCCTGACCGGCGGCACCTCCTTCGTGCCGGCGGTGCGCCGCCTGTTCACCCAGCGCTTCGATGCCGACTGCATCGAAAGCGGCGGCGAATTGCTGTCCATCGCCCATGGTCTCGCGCTCATCGGCGAGCGCGACGACATCACACAGTGGACGGCCTGACTGGTCAGAAGTTTTCCGACAGGGCCGGCAGGGTGTTGAGGAACTCGTCGCGAGCGGCGGGCCCGGCCGGCTGCTCGCCCTTCCTCGCCCCGACCGTCAGGCGGGCGAAGACGACGCGGCGGTCGTCGCGTGTCGCCCAGCCGATGAACCAGCCGATCGGCGCCTTGCCGCCCTTGGCATCGGTGAGTGAACCGGTGCCGGTCTTGCCCTGCACGTCCCAATCTCCGGCCTCGAAATGCGGCACAACGGCCTTTGTCATTTCCAGCGCATCCTCGGAACCCGGCGAGATTTTCAGCGACGAGGCAAGCCAGGCATGGGTGAGCCCATTATGCTTGCCGGGATCGCCTGATATATCCTTGTTGCCGTAGTCGAAGCGCTGCACGTAATCGGAAAAGCGGTTTTCGCCGAGGCGGCGCGTCAGTTCCTGCGAATACCAGACGATGGAATCCTTCAGCCAGATGGTCGGGTCGGTCGGCTTCTGCTGCGATTTGTAGCCGTTGAATTCCGGCTTGTAATCCCAGCGCGGCGTGGTGGCGTCGAGCAGGATATCGGCATCGTAGCCCATGATGGCCAAAGGCAGTTTGAACGTCGACATCGGCGCAAAAGCCTTGTCGCAACTGCCTTCCCGGTGCAGCAGGTCGGCGCTCACCTCGTCAACGATCAGCGTGCAGGTCAGTTTTTGCGCCGCATTCGCCGGGGAGAACGAAAGATAAGCCGTTGAAACAGCGAATGATACTGCAAAGATAAAATGTCTTTTTCCGCTCATGGACAGGCTCCGTTGCATCGATGCCCCATGTCCTAGCCCAGCTTGCCGGCTTCCGACAAACGATGACATCTGTGACCAGCTATTAGAAAAATTTGGGTCTCTGCCATGGTTCGGCCACATCTTCCGCTGAATGCGCTGCGCGCTTTCGAGGCCTCGGCCCGGCATCTGAGCTTTACCCGCGCCGCCATCGAGCTTTGCGTGACGCAGGCGGCCGTCAGCCATCAGGTGAAATTGCTGGAGCAGCGGCTCGCCACCGCCCTGTTTCGCCGCCTGCCGCGCGGGCTGATGATCACGGAGGAAGGCCGGGCGCTGCTGCCGACTTTGCAAGAGGCCTTCGATCGCATGGCCGACATGCTCGACCGGTTCGAGGGCGGGCATGTGCGCGACGTGCTGACGCTCGGCGCGGTCGGCACCTTCGCAGTGGGCTGGTTGCTGCCGCGGCTTGCGGATTTTCGGGCGCGTTTTCCCTATATCGACCTCCGGCTTTCGACCAACAACAACCGCGTCGACATCGCCGCCGAGGGGCTGGATTACGCCATCCGCTTCGGCAATGGCGCCTGGCACGATACCGAGGCGGAAGCGTTGTTCGAGGCGCCGCTTTCGGCGCTGTGCATCCCCGCCATCGCGCGCGGGCTGAAAACGCCCGAGGATATCACCCGGCAACCGCTGCTGCGCTCCTACCGCGCCGACGAATGGCCGGGCTGGTTCGAGGCCGCCGGCATCGAGCCGCCGCCGGTGCGCGGCCTCGTCTTCGATTCGTCGATCCTGATGGTCGAGGCCGCAACTCAGGGTGCGGGCGTGGCGCTGGCGCCGCCGATGATGTTCAGCCGGCAACTGGCGGCCGGGGATATCGAGCAGCCCTTCCCGATCTATGTCTCCAAGGGATTTTACTGGCTGACCCGCCTGAAATCCCGGCCGGAAAGCGCGGCCATGCAGGCCTTTCGCCAGTGGATCGGTGAAATGGCGGCGAAAACCCGGGCGCGAAGCAGCGTGGGCGACTTTCCCCCGCCCGACCGATAGGATAAACAAGCCCGATGACCTCAGCCGCCACCCTCTCCGCCGGTGAACTCGCCGCCCTCCTGCATTTCTATGCGGATGCGGGCGTCGATGCGCTGCTGGAACCGGAGGCGGTAGACCGTTTCGCGGAATTCGAGGCGATGCGCGCCAGCCGACAGGCCGCCGTCCGCAGCGCGCCGCGCGCGGAAACCACCGCGTCCGAGGCCGCAACCCCTGCCCGCAATGCCGGCAATCGCCAGCCGCCCGCGCCCCGCGCCGCCGCTGCCCCCCCGCCTGCCATTCCGGACGACCAGGCCGTTGCTCAGGCGCGATTCGCCGCCGAAAGCGCCGGGACGCTGGAGGAGTTGCGCAGCGCGCTGACCACTTTTACCGGCTGCAACTTGAAGAACAGCGCCCGTAGCACGGTGTTTGCCAGCGGTGAAGCGACGAGCGGGTTGATGGTCATCGGTCCGATGCCGAACGCGGACGACGACCGCGAGGGCCTGCCCTTCTCCGGCCGCGCCGGGCAGATGCTCGACCGCATGCTGGGCGCCATCGGCCTGTCGCGCGAAACGGTGCTGCTGACCAATATCCTGCCTTGGCGGCCGCCCGGCAACCGCATGCCGTCGCAGCCGGAAATGGATATCTGCCGGCCGTTCATCGAGCGGCAGATCGCGCTCGCCGCGCCGAAATCCGTGCTGATCCTCGGCAATTTCACCGCCCGCTTCTTCTTCGGCACCGGCGAGACCATCCATGCCTTGCGCGGCGAATGGCGGGAAATTTCCGCAGGCGACCGGGTGCTGCCGGCGCTCGCCACCCTGCACCCCGTCGACCTGATGGCCGCACCGATCAACAAGCGCCTCGCCTGGACCGATCTCCTTGCCTTCAAGGCCGGCCGCGGCCAGCCGTCTGCCTAAAACAGCGGCAAATATTAACGAAATATGAAACAAGCCATGCAACTTGCGCATAACAGGAGCGCAGGCATGGCAATTGCCGAATCTTTGTTGCAGTGCAATATAGGCATTGTGTCTTGGGAGGAAATTCTTTGTACAGGAACCAAGGCCATGACCCCGCGTTTTCGCCCTATCCATTCCGGTTTTGAAACTCTGCGCATCGCCGGAAGCGCAGGCCGCACGAGCCGCGATTATCATCGCTTCGGCACGCCGACCAACGAACAGTTGACCGCGATCGGCTATCGCCACATCACGCGGCAATCCGAAATCTTCGCGGATTTTCGCGAACGCTGATTCGGCGGTCGCTACCCTCGCCCTCCATACCGCATGACGTCGCCGTCCTGCGGTATTTTGCGTTTGGCGGCCTTATCCTCAACCGGTGCGCAGCACGTCATCGCTTTGCGGCGAGAGCGCCAAGTCTACCGGCAGGGTCGCCAGGGCCTTGGCAAAAGCTTGGTCGACGGCGGCGAATTTCACCGCCTGCCAGCCCGCATATTCGCGCAGGAAATCGCTCGCAAACCACATGGCCGACGCACGCGGCGGGCCGGTCCAGCCAAGGCATCCCAAAAGCTCGGCGCGCTTGAACAGGCGTTGCAGATGCGTGCGCGACATCATCAACTGCTCGGCCATGCGGCGCGCATCGATGCGGCCGATCTCGATGCGACCGTCCCGCTCCTTTTCCGGATCGGTGCGGGCGACCAGTTCATCCACGACCAGCCCGCCGGATTCGGTCCACAGGAAGGCGGCGATGCGCGGCGGCGGATCGCACCATAGCGGATCGTCCAGGCAGGCGCGCGCCGCAACCGGCTGCGCCAGCCGCAGCAGATGCGGATGCGCCGTCATCGTCACGGCGCGGCAGCCGCCGTCCAGCCCATCCAGCGCCATGAGATTGGCGACGAACCAGCGCATCATGCCGGCATAGGTTTTCTCGGTGATTTCCAGCCGGCGATAGCGCCGCCCGGGCACGTCGACATAACGGGCGAAACGATAGGACACCATCTCGTCGAGATAGTTCAGCACCGTGTTGCGGCTGGCGCCGCCGATGCCGGTGATCATCTCCTTCAACCGCACCGTCGTCAGGCCGCTGCCCGGATCGTCGGGATCATGCTCGAAATGCAAAGCGAAGGCGGCCTGGCTGAGCAGCCAGCGTTGATGGGAGGCGAGCGCGCGCGCCAGCCGCGGCGTTTCGTCGTGAACGGAACGCAGCCCGCGCGCCAGATGTCCCAGAACGCCGATGAACGCCGGGTGGGCCGCCAGGCTCTCGGCCGTGAATGCCATGGTTTCGAACTTTCCGCTACACCACGGCGCTGCGCACGCAATGCGCGAAAATTTCGCCGACCTGGAGAACATCAATTGCAAGGCGATGATATAGCACGAGATTTCCGGGGAAAACCATCCGATTCGGCGCGGAGAATCCGCCAACGCATCGGAATTTCGCCGCGATCTGTCGTAATCGACAGGGCACCGGGCGCCGAAGCTGCGCAGACTGGCGTGACATGTCGAGGGGATTGTGATGCTGGGCAGCCTGTTTTCGATCGCCAGCTTGATGGTGTCGACGCTGTTGATGATGGTCGGCTTCGGCTTGATGAGCTACCTGCTGCCGGTGCGGGCGCTGGCCGAGCAATGGTCGACCTTCACCATCTCGATTATCGCGACCGGCTACACGGTCGGATTCACCGCCTCCTGCATCGTTACGCCGATGCTGGTGAAGCGCGTCGGGCATGTGCGGGTGTTCGGGGCATTGATCACGCTGCTCACCGTCGCCATCCTGCTTTGCGCGCTGGTCGTGGAATGGCGGGCCTGGGTGGCGTTTCGCGGCCTGGCCGGCTTTGCCATCGCCGGCGCTTACCTGATCATCGAAAGCTGGCTGAACGAGCGCGTCACCAATGAAAATCGCGGCGCGCTGTTTTCGGTCTACATGATCGCCTGCCTGGTCGGCTCGATCGGCGGGCAATATCTCGTGCCGCTCGGCGATCCCAAGACGACCGTGCTGTTCATCGTCTGCGGCATCATCTTTTCGCTGGCCATGTTCCCGACGGCGCTGTCGACCGCGAAATCGCCGGCGCCGATCGCCACCGCCCGCTTCGACCTGCCGCGGCTCTACCGGCTGTCGCCGATCGCCTTCGTCGGCGCCTTCGTGGCCGGCACGCTGTCCGGCGCCTGGGGCAGCCTTGGCGGCGTCTACAGCCAGACCATCGGCATGACGACGGCCGAGGGCGCCACGCTGCTGGCGGCGGTGCTCGCCGGCGGCGCGCTGTCGCAGATGCCGATCGGGCGCATTTCCGACCGCGTCGACCGGCGTATCGTCATGGCGATCTGCGGCGGCATCGGCGTGCTCGCCTGCCTGGGCATGGCGCTGGTCGACCCCGCCCATGTCTACGGGCTGTATGTCGCCGCCTTCCTGGTGGGAACGGTGATCTATCCGATCTATTCGCTGAACTCCGCCCATGCCAACGACCGCGCCGAGCCACAGGAATATGTCACCATCGCCAGCGGCATCATGATCCTCTACGGACTGGGGACAGTGGCAGGACCGCTGATGGGTGGCGCGATGATGGAGGCCTTCGGGCCGCGCGGCCTGCTGCTGTTCCTCGCCGGCGCCTTCGCCATCTATGGCGGCTATGCCGCCTGGCGCATCAGCCGGCGTACCGACAGCGAGGACAAGACCGATTTCCAGTCGCGGCCGCTGCCGATGCAGCACACCGAAGCCGCCACCACCGTGCTGGCGCCCGCCGAGGAATAGGATGGATCAAACCCGTTTCAGCCCGGCTGCGCCTTGTCGCCGCGCCGGCGCATGCCGAGCCGCTGTTCGCGATAGATGATGAAGATGCCGGCCGAGACGACGATCAGCGTGCCGACCAGCGTCGTCGCCGTCGGGATATCGTCGAACAGCAGATAGGAAATGACGATGCCGAGCAGGATCGAGGTATATTCGAACGGCGCGATGGTCGAGACGTCGGCATAGCGATAGCTCTCGGTCAGCAGGATCTGGGCGATGCCGCCGCAGAAGCCGCAGAGCAT
>Ga0209930_1005412_pt1 | contig 10432 bp, 8 predicted proteins | sample ThiBiot_500_biof_2_FD_183948 | JGI IMG/M metagenome (GOLD analysis project Ga0209930, IMG submission 183948) | Wastewater bioreactor microbial communities from Cape Town, South Africa - Thiocy_cont_500_biof (SPAdes) | ecosystem: Engineered > Bioreactor > Thiocyanate-remediating >... | reverse complement strand
CTCCTGGGGGGTAGCCAGGCCTTGAGCGGCCTCACCACACGAAGCACTCATGCCGAAGGCGCCACGAACCAAGCCGCCAGCCGAGAGCGAGAGCGAGAGCGAGGCAACAAGCAACAACGACGACCATCCTTCTCTTCGTTCCTCGCTCACGTCGCAAGCACCACCACCACCTGCAACAGCATTCAGTATTCGCCTGATACTTGACGAATATACCACCGTCATGGCCTCGTCGTTCTGGGACTCGAAGGCCTTTGCGCTGCTGATGGGAGTCATCGACTTTGCGCCGTTCGTTGTGCTGTGGTTCCTCGTACGTTGCCGCCTTGGCCCGCGTGAACCCATCAGCCACCTACTCACCCGCGAGAATCAGTTGGTTTGCGTCGCGCTGTATTGTACATTCTTCTATGGTGCGGGTGGGTTCGACTGGTGGTTCTTGGTGTTGTTCTTCCAGCCAGCGACGCCGCTGCTGCAGCTCGTTGGCATCTACTCGGTCTATCTGCCGTTGGGTACGAGAACATGCGCCGCACCGATCCACCGTCAAGACGTAACCAGCAATGCTCGCGCCACAGAGGTATCGCTCGTGCGGCGAGTGTCGCTCGGCCTGATATGGAGTAGCATCGCGATCAACTCGCCCATGCTGCTAGCGACCGTAGTGCTGGTTCTGTCGTGGATCGGAGGCTCGCGCACCGTATGGGTGCAGACCTCATCGACCTTTGAGTTCGTGTGGTTCGTGCTGAGTGCCATCGTGTACAATGTGGTGCTGCTCGTGTACTCGGTGCTGCTGGCAGAGTTACTGCGGCACGAACGAGCGCCGCGCAACCTCTTCCATCCGGCCATCACGTGCGGCTACGCGTACATTGACTATGACGATAGCGACGACAAGAACGCGCTACATTCACGATTGATGGAGCAAGAGGAGCAAGCAGACGAGGAGCGGCTGTAGCGAGAGTGTTCGCGCGTATCATTGTACAATAAGCTCAAGCTCAAGATAATAGACAGATAGACACGGTGTCTCTCACTGCATGTGGCACTTCTTTGCTGGCCAGATCATGAGATCACGATGATGATTGAGTCGCTTCATGTTGAGATCGATCACGAGAGGCTCGAAGAATTGAGCCGAAATCGAGAAGCTCGAAGATCAAGAACAAGAGCTCGTTCGGAAGAAGAGAGATCGACGACCATGCTGCAATCGATCGAATCATCGTCATCGTGAGCACGACATCCTTGACGGCCTTGGGAGCGTGTGCATGTCGCTCGATGCTCCATCGAATAACTTTGATGGCATTCCAATATGCACACACACGCACATCAAATGGAGAATGATTGGAAATGCAGATCAAGATCCAACACATTCAATCGAGTGAGAATCAGCCAATCATCATCATCTTGATCTCTCGTTCCATTCCATTCCATTCGATGGATGGATGGATGGATGGATGGATGGATGGATGGATGGATGGATGGATGGATGGATGGATGGATGGATGGATGGATGGATGGATGGATGGATGGATGGAAGGATGGAAGTACCATGGTTTTGGATCAATTCAACGATGCTTGAATCTTTGGCGCATTGAGCAGGAGTGTGTCCTTGGTTCTGATGCGATATCAAGGAGTGAGAATGATGCGTTGGGATTGATTGATGGTTGTTGATGCATTCATGAGAGAGATGCTTGCATATGCTGAGAGAGAGAGACACGCACATTGATCAATGATTTGTCGGCACCATAATCAAGAAGGATCTCGATGCATTGACGATTACCTATCGATGATGCAAGATGGAGAGGTGTGATGTTGTTGTATCCTTGGATATTGGCTTCGGCTTGTCGATCAAGAAGGATCTCGATGCATTGATGATGACCATTCTGTGAGGCATAATGGAGAGGTGTTTGGCTGTTGTAGCAGTCGAAAGCATTGATATCGGCATGTCGATCAAGAAGAGATTGGATATCTGCCAACGATCCTTGCTCGGCTGCTTCAACAAGAGCATGATTGAGCTGTTGTTGTCGGTACCGCTCTTGGTTCGATGCCATTGGTCAGTCTCGTTGATGTTTGCTCAATATCGCCTCAATCAAATCCAATCAAATGTGCAACGATATTCGACAGCCACGAGATCGAGTATCGTGGTATTCCAAACACATTCAATTGCGAGCAACGAGGTGATTGCGAGAGGGACCGAGGGAGGGAGGAGATGCGAGCGAGGGAGAGGCAGCGAGCAACAACGAGATGGAGAGATCTTGTGTGGCTCTCTCTCTCTCTCATATCTTGTGTGCGTGTCTCGATCAATCGATGATTCACATGATTCATTGAGAGAATGATCGAGTGCTGCATTGGTGTGTGTGACTGACGAAGGAATGAAGCATCTCGCTCATATATGTGTGCTTAGTGTGTGGGGCATATCGTGTCGATCACATCATTTGGCACTTCGTCTTCTGCTCCTTGATGTTCTTGTTGTCGTCCTTGAGATCTTGAGATGATGTTGATGAAGATTGATTTGATCTCTCATCTTCATCTCGAGAGCGACGTTGTCTTTCTTGTTCTTGTTCGAGTTGATGATGGCGATGTCGAGATCGATCACGAGAGGCTCGAAGAATCGAGTTGTAGTCGAGAAGCTCGAAGATCAAGAACAAGAGCTCGTTCGGAAGAAGAGAGATCGACGACCATGCTGCAATCGATCGAATCATCGTCATCGTGAGCACGACATCCTTGACGGCCTTGGGAGCATGTGCATGTCGCTCGATGCTCCATCGAACAACTTTGATGGCATTCCAATATATGCACACACGCACATCAAATGGAGAATGATTGGAAAGGCAGATCAAGATCCAACACATTCAATCGAGTGAGAGTCAGCCAATCATCTTGATCTCTCGTTCCATTCCATTCCATTCCATTCGATGGATGGATCGATGGATCGATGGATGGATGGATGGATCGATGGATGGATCGATGGATGGATGGATGGATCGATGGATGGATGGATGGATGGATGGATGGATGGATGGATGGATGGATGGATGGATCGATGGATGGATGGATCGATGGATGGATGGATGGATCGATGGATGGAAGTACCATGGTTTTGGATCAATTCGACGATGCTTAAATTTTTGGCACATTGATCAGGAGTGTGTCCATTGATCTGATGCGATATCAAGGAGTGAGAAGGATGCGTTGGGATTGATTGATGGTTGTTGATGCATTCATGAGAGAGATGCTTGCACATGCTGAGAGACACGCACACTGATCAATGATTTGTCGGCGCCATATTCAAGAAGGATCTCGATGCATTGACGATGGCCTCTCGATGATGCAAGATGGAGAGGCGTATACTTGATGTAGTCACGAGCATTGATATCGGCATGTCGATCAAGAAGAAGTTCGATGCATTGATGATGGCCGCTCGTAGCTGCATAATGAAGAGGTGTGTAGTTGTAGCTGCGTTCCAAAGCATTGATATCGGCATGTCGATCAAGAAGGAGCTCGATGCATTGATGATGGCCACACAGTGATGCAAGATGAAGAGGTGTGTAGTTGTGGTTGCGGCCCAAAGCATTGATGTCGGCGCCATAATCAAGCAGGATCTCGACGCATTGATGATGACCTTTCATTGATGCACGATGGAGTGGCGTATAACCGCTGTGGTCACGAGCATCGATATCGGCTTGTCGATCAAGAAGCATCTCGACGCATTGATGATGCCCTCTCGATGTTGCATAATGAAGAGGCGTTTGGCCATGGATGTCTTCAGCGTTGATATCTGGGCCATATGCAAGAAGCGTCGCGATGCATTGATGATGACCTTTCCATGATGCATGATGAAGAGCGGTGCTGCTGTTGCACCCACGAGCATTGATATCGGCATGTCGAGCAAGAAGGAGCTCGATGCATTGATGATGACCATACTTTGATGCAAGATGAAGAGATGTGTACTTGTTACTATCAGAGGCATTGCTATCGGCATGTCGATCAAGAAGAGATTGGATATCTGCCAACGAGCCTTGCTTGGCTGCTTCAATAAGAGCATCATTGAGCTGCTCTTGGTTCGATGCCATTGGTGTCTCTCGTTGATGTTTGCTCAATATCGCCTCAATCAAATCAAATCAAATCAAATGTGCAACGATATTCGACAGCCACGAGATCGAGTGTCGTGGTCGTCCAAATACACTCAATCGCGAGCAACGAGATGATTGCGCGAGGGAGGGAGGGAGGAAGGAGATGCGAGCGAGGGAGAGGCAGCGAGCAACAACGAGAGAGAGATCTTGTGTGGCTCTCTCTCTCTCTCTCTCATATCTAGTGCGTGTGTGTGCCATCGCATCAAGCTCGTCCGATGCTGCAGCGTACGGCGGAGTTAGTCATGAAGCAGCCTTCACCCGTCACGCTCTCGATGGTCGTGGTGCTTGTCGTGCTGTCGTTGGTGGCGCCGATCGACGGCAGTGCTCGCTCTCGCGCTGGCAGACCGACGCGACCGCACCACAACATAGACGTGCGAGCTGGCTCTCCCTCGGTCGACGTACTGACGCAGAAGCAGAGGCCCGACGCGATGCCCGTATCGCAGCAGAGCACTGGTCCCATGAACGAGTTGCTGCCGTACGATCCGGTCGCGAACGCGAGCGCCATCGTGGTCTCGGGCAACGCACGCTTCACGGTGCTCACGGCTCGCTTGATTCGCATGGAATGGAGCGCCAATGGCGCCTTCGAGGACCGCGCTGTACGTCGGCCGTGTGGCTCGTCGCGGTCGTGCTGGTCCCGATTGACGTGATTGGACCTTTGATTGATGGTGCCACATCACTCGATCGATGGGCGTCGCTCTCTCGCGTGTGCGTGTGGGCGTGTAGACCTTGGCATTCATCAATCGATTGACGCCGGTGCCTGCGTTCAACGTGACGCGCAACTCGACCATGGTGACGATCACGACCGACTCGGTGCAGCTGCAATACGTCGTCGGACAGCCACTGAACCACACGGGCGCCGTGCGAGTGCTCGGCCTCGATCCGAGCGGCACCGGCTTCCGCGAGTGGAACGCCTCGATGACCAACAACAACTCGCGCAACCTGCTCGGCACCATCAGGAGCCTCGACCAGGAGGGCGTCATCTCGCTCAACTGCACCGAGGTCGCCAACGTCTTCGTGCACGACGAGAGCCTCCATTGTGCATGGGCCTTGATGTCACGCAGCGGATTCGCCATCGTCAACGACACGTACAACTGGGCGCTCACTGCCGGCGCCGCGTGGTGGGACTCGCCCAACGTCGACCTCCACGACTGGTACCTCTTTGCGCACGGCCTCGACTACAAGGCCGCGCTGCGGGACTACACGCTGGTCGGTGGCAAGATCGCGCTGCCGCCTCGCTTCGCCACTGGAGTGTGGTGGTCGCGTTGGTACAACTACAACAATCTCCAGAGTCGCAAGATCCTCGAGGACTACGAATCGCGCGACATTCCGCTCGACGTCTTGATCTGGGACATGAACTGGTACTCGATCGATCGAGCACTGTGGCATCTCGCTCATGCACCAGCGAGCTCACTCGTTAGTGCTCATGGCAATGGGTGTTTGTCAGGCATACGAAGGACGCTTGGGGAGCGTACACATTTGATGGCAGGTCCGAGATGCCGTTGCTGCAGCGTCGATTGGCCTTGTTACCAGTCTGACGTGGGGCCTCTACCCCTGTGTATACGATAGGCTGTTCCCATTCCCAGCCGATACGCTGCAATGGATCACGTCGCAAGGCGTGGGAACCTCGGGTAACGTGCACGATTACTCGGGCGTTCAAACAACCGAACGAGTACGACGTGTGCCAAGACCACCGTGCACGACATTCGGTGTTGCTAATCGTTGGTTCGATGGCAGTACTACAAGGAGTTCGTGACGGCGCTCGGCCTCAATCCAGCAACGGCTGGCAACATTCCATTCAGGTCGGTTCCAAACGAGTGACCTCGAGCTCGATCTTGATCTTGATCTTGAGCTGACCGTGTGTGTTATGTGATTGCATGTTCGGTTGCACAGTGCTGTGAACCAGACCTATTTGCTGAATCTCGAGGATATTATCTTGAAGAAGCTCGAGCAGGTACGACCCCTCTACTCACTCTCTCTCTCTCTCAGTCATTTGTTCGATTCGCGATTCACACAGAGTTGTGTGATTCAATTGTAGAATGGCATGTACTTTTGGTGGATCGATTGGTACGATGAGATGGCTGCTTGGATTCGAGAGTACTTGCATCGCTCACGTACGAGAGTCGTGCTCGAGGGTCTAGGCAACAAGGAGGAGCCACCGGAGGCTGCGAGGGCTACGCGCAGAACCCGACCATCTGGCTTAACAAGATTCGAGCCACCGACCATCTCCGACGTGGCGAGCCGCAACGAGGCCTCGTGCTCGGTCGCTGGGGCGGCTTGGGCAACCATCGCTACCAGGTCGGCTTCTCGGGCGACGTTCGATTCATCACGTGGAAGCACCTCGCGTTCCAGCCGTACTTCTCGCTCACGGCCGCCAACGTCGGCTACGGCTTCTGGTCGCACGACGTCGTCGGACCGCCGTTGGATCACGAGCTGCACACACGATGGGTGCAGTGGGCATCGTTCTCGGGCGTGCTCCGTACGCATGATCGAGGCCTCTCGTCTGGCTTCTGCAACGACTTGATTCAGGGCGAGGAGCTGTGCTACATTGTCGAGATCTGGAAGACGCCCGACGTGTACTTTGTGGCGATGCGAAATGCCATGCGCGATCGCGTGGCGCTGACGCCGTACATCTACACGGCGTGGCGACAGGCGTACGACACGGGCCTGTCGCTGCTGCGGCCCATGTACTACGAGTATCCGACGCTCGAGATGGCGTACGCCGCGTCGCCCAACGGCTCGTTCCCGCAGTACTTCTTTGGCGACGACATGATCGTGTCGCCGATCGTGCAGCCGGCCGGCGCCGACCAGATGGCACAGACCTCGATCTGGATTCCTCCGGGCACGTGGATCGAGCGCGACACGGGCGTCCTGCACGACGGCGGCTCGAGCGGCACCGTGCTCACCAAGTCGTTCGCGCTCTACGAAGTGCCCGTGTTCGTGCGGGCGGGCGCCGTCATTCCCTCGATTCCGATGCGCCGTCGCGGGCGCGTGATCGGACTCGCGTCGGCGCAGTACAACGAGCTCGAGTTCGCCTTCTATCCGGGAGCCACCAACGGCTCCTGCTCCGTGTACGAGGACGATGGCGCGACGACGGCGTACGCCTCGCGCCCGGGTTCGTGGGCCTGGACCGTGGCGGCCTACACGCGCGTCGACTCGGCCACCTACAGCACCATCACGATCAACATCACCACGACGCCGGCCGATGGCACGCCGTATGCCGGACTGCCGGCGACGCGAAACTACCGCCTGCGCCTGGTCAACTCGCTGCCAGCTGCCGCGAGCAACGGCGTCATGGTCAGGGGCGAGCCGCTGCCGTACTCGCGCTTCGGAGCCGCCGACCACTGGAGCTATGACGGCAACAACGCCGAGCTCGTGATCGAGCTCGCCTCGGTGCGCACGAGCTCGTCGCTCGTGGTCGTCATCACGACGGCGCAGCGCATCAACGACAAGCAGCTGTCGGGCATCAAGGGCGCCGTGCACCATGCATTGCTGGCCAAGGAGAACCTCGATCTCGACTTTACGGCGCCCGGCTCTGCGACCAACGCCGGTGGCTACCTGTCGTTCGTCGCCAGCGCCGGAGACTCGCTCTCGTACCTCGCCGGCACCAACTCGACGGCCTTCTTCGAGCTGCTCGACAGCGTGCCGGGCCTCTTTCAGCAGGCGCTCAAGGAGGTCGAGGTGCTCAAGAAGCCGATCCCGCTCAACTCGCTCGTGCAATTCTACCACCAAGACCAAGACAGCCACGACAATTGTCTGTGTGGCGTCGAGCAATGCGTTCGACGGGTCATCTACTACCAAGCTCTACGAGTCGAGGCTTACATGGTACGGGCGCGTTATCAGGCACCATCACTCGCTCACTCACTCGCTCACTCACTCGCGTGCTCGCATATTGCATAGCCACCATCCGGAACGCCAAACACGGTGCCTCTGCATCTCTATCACTCGGCCAACAACAAGGACCACCTCGCCTCGACGCAACCGTCACCTCCCAACAACTATCGCCGCGAGCTTGCCGACAATGGCGTCGTATTCTCGCAGCAGCAACCCAACGTATGTCTGCTCGCTCGCTGTCGATCAACTATTGTAGTAGCATCCGGAGGTACTGATTGCTGTTGCGAATCTCGTGTCCCAGACGGTACCGTTGCAGCTTTGGTACTCGGCCGAGCACCTCGATCACCTCACGGTCGCCAGCGATGAAGGGCGCAAGTTTGCCATGCAGCGCGGCTACACGCTCATCAACGGCACGCTGGGTTTCGTGTATCCGGTCTCGTCGAGCACTACGGCAGCACGCTCGCTGCAAGCACCGCCCCAGCAGCGCCACAACTCGCAAAGCATCACGCCCGTCTATCGTCAGGCGTACTCGCAAGCATTGCTCGAGTCCGTGTGGGTTCAATAGATGGCTTGGTAGATTGTTTGATTGATGTTTGCTTGCTTGCTTGCTTGCTTGGTAACTTACAATATATTGGTGACCGCGATGTCGCTCCCTCTCACTTCTCGTTACTGGATTTACCAATCGTCAATGGGGCTGCTATGAATCGTTGAGGCTCGTAAGAACGTCGTTGAGGGCTTGATGCGTTGCAATCCAACCCGTTGGGCTGTCGAACTTGACTCGCGACGAGAACTCCAAGCTGCTGCAGTCCTTTCCTTGCTGCACGAGATCGGAGAGACGTGAGTTATCGTCGTATTCACACGCTCATCCATCCACTCATCCATCTTGATAACATACGCAGCCACGAGCCTCGACGTAGAATGCCTTCCAGAACCAGAGCAGGCTCTTGAGATTCTCGATCGGGTCCAAGAAGGCGGTCGCTTCGCGTGCGCAGAACTGGCGTCAGCGAAGGCGTCCTTGCGTTCCACCAGCGAGCCAAGAGCAAGAGCGACGTACCTTGGTGAATGGAACCAACTCGCCGTGTCGATTGGCAATGATGAAGAACAAGAGTGCCGAGTTGAGACAGCACACGTCTGGCGTTTCGACGACAACAAACACAATCAAGCGATACATCAGCCAAGGAGTAGCTAACGCATGCCATCACGGCCTCAAGGCCACGCACTCTCTTGTGTAATCTCTTCGACTGTCACGGATGAGATCAGGTCTCGTGTCAGAGGGAAGCGGTTGGCAGTGATAAAGTGAGCCAGTTTGCTGTTGAGGCACGCTGTGTATAGTGACGCATTTGGCGACAGCGACGAGGAACTCGAGCTCGAGCTCGTCAGTTGCGACTCGGCAGCAAGTCGCTCTCGAAACTCCTCGAGTGACAGCACGATCGCTCGCAGGAACACATTCGAGTCAATGAGATTGTCGACCACGATATCTGCGCCATTCATCAGTTCACGCAAACTTGATTGCCGGCCGCTCGCAATCTATCCTTCGTTGCACGTACCCATGATAAAAGTGAAGCCGGCCTCGTCCAGCATGTCATCCAGCATCTTGAAGACCTGCGGGAGCGAATCGACAGTGCGAATGGCTATCAGAGAGTGGCAACCATTATCGTCAGCTATCATTCCTGCGAGTGCCGTACACGTGGATTGAACTTGATGAGCTCTCCCAGCAGGTCGAACATTGCTTGCAGCCCTGTGGCTTGGTAGCCGCCGCTCAGCAGCTCCTTTAGTGAATGCTGTCACCAATCGAACTGGGTCAGCATCCGCGACATGCCGCGAGTGTTCACTTGGCCATTCAAGCGGGCGTACCTCGAGCACTCCCGCGTGTGCAATGAAGAGTTGGTTTTCGGGTAGCCATCCACGTGCGAATGCCTCGATGCAAGACGAAGCCCAAAATCTACCAAGCCCAGCTCCAGTCAGCATCGAGGTCCACCGTGGTGAAAGCAATTCGCTTCGTACTTGTAGCACGGGATACCCTGGTGATCCGATGTGGCTTGGATGAAGATGTGCGCCAGTTGCGACATGAGCCCGAACGACTGCGCACGTTGGTGCAGCAGGGCGCTTGCGAGCATGAAGCGGTTGCCTGCCACCATCTTTGCAGGCCCCGAGCGCGCATCGGCAACCAGCTTTCTATCCCACGAATCGTCTGCAGAGTGCGTTGCGTTTCCGTGAGTTTGAAGCAACAACAAGCGAGCAGGCGAGTGCATGAGTGAACGTCGTACCAGCAGCAAGAATAGCTGCAATTTGTTGATCGGTCTCACTCAGGAGCATGCGCTTGTTCTGTTGGTTGTCGCTGTCGCGGTCGCAAAAGTTGAGAATCACTCGCAGGTACTGAATCTTCAAGGCGTTGTCTATGTTGCACTCGCATCCCACGCCATGAAGGGGTGTCGTCTTGACGGCTGGCCGATGTCGCCACGAGATCTTGCGGAACAGCTCCTCCAGAG
>Ga0209930_1005410_pt1 | contig 10433 bp, 10 predicted proteins | sample ThiBiot_500_biof_2_FD_183948 | JGI IMG/M metagenome (GOLD analysis project Ga0209930, IMG submission 183948) | Wastewater bioreactor microbial communities from Cape Town, South Africa - Thiocy_cont_500_biof (SPAdes) | ecosystem: Engineered > Bioreactor > Thiocyanate-remediating >... | reverse complement strand
ATATATACATATTGTGTTTCTAGATCATAAGTGATTTATTATACGTACGTCCAGTTCGATTGACTGGGAGAAAACCGGCAATAATACCTTGGTTACCATCGTAGTCAACAGCGAAAGGCATAAATAACTCCGAAGTGAGTGCGCTATTTTCATGAACGATCAGTTCGTTCGTAGCAGCAGTATACGAGAACGAAAATAGATTTGAGAAACCATAAGCAACCAGACCAAAAGGATCAGTTGTCATTATTAAATGCTCTTGATGTACGAAAGCATTCTCAACAAATTGGTATTGCAAACTTAAATTATCACAATTAATTGTAGTAAGAGAGCCTGTGTAACTAAGAACGCCAACAAATGTACGGCCGGTTAGATTGGCAGACATCTCTAAATCAGCAACTTCACCAACAATGAATATATTGGATGCTGATTGATTTTTACCAAGAGCAACCGCATACACGTACCACAGTTCATCGTCAAAATCCTTACTACAAAAGTGATCACTATCACTATTAATATGATCCATATCGGATAAAAATTCAATAAGAATGGTACTCCAGTAATTATTTACTGCAACTAACATTACATCATTGATGGCAATTAACGGTCCGTATATATCCAAATCATCTCTATTGGGCGAAAAGACATCACCAAGACATAAACCAAGTACGAATGATACCAGTATGTGAACCCGCAAGAAAAACATTTTAACGAGTGATTTCAAAGACAAAGTGAAACAGATCTAAAATGTTCGTCAATACATGTTAAGGTGCGAATAATGCAAAATTCAAGTAAACTTTTTTTTCACATGGTTGCATAGAGCCTGAAAAACTGATATCGAAAATCGAATTTCTCCTTCATAACACATGTATTGGCGATTTCATTGAAATATGAAATTCGGTTTTATCCTTAATCATGAAAAACTAGATAGTTTTACATGAACCTCTCCCCCCCTTACGGATGCCATTTTTTCAAACTCTATGCAACCATATGAAAAAATTCACTTGAATTTTTCATTATCTGCAGGTTAAGAAAGAAGAAAAAGAAACACAAAAATACAAATGTATTGCTTTTAAGTGCAGTAGAGAGAATATTTATTCCTGGTTTCTTTAGATACAGAATGTAAACAATCTTGTTGATCATGGTTGCCTTGAAATGAAAAAATTCGGTTAAGTAAATAGAAGCAGAAAATAAAACTTTTTATTTTTACTAATTTACTTAGTAACACTCGTGTTAGAATTACCTGGAGTAGTTCGGATCAAAGTTCGAAAATTTCGTCTTCTTTTTTTCTTCTATTCTCTTCGCTACTTCAAGTAACGATCTGATTCTTTTATCGTAAGTAGAACAACATCAGCTCAGCAAAAATGGCCAGGTGAGGGTGATTGTTTTTTCGAGAGTGAGAGAGATGGTGATTATTTTTTCGAAAGTGAAAGCAGGATTCCCAAATCAAAATCAGGAATTTGTTCAGAGCTTAAAATTATGCGAATTTCATTCACAGATTCTGCGATAGAATTTAATTACTATTGCTGGAATAACCAGAACGATAGGCAATATGGATTTCTTTTCAAATAAACACACGTGATTAAATATGAAGTACCGAATTCTATGAATTTTTATTACAGAGAGAGAGAAAGAATTGAAAGTTCTTTTTTAAAAACTAAAATACTCGCTGTTTCACAAGCACACCGTATGATAACAACTATAAAGATAATATACATGTTATCGTAATGTTAATATTTACGAACAACATTTCATTCATCGAAAGAAACAATGTCTGTTAGCTGCTTTGAAAATTTACCGAATGAAATTATTCGTCAAGTATTTTTGTATTTTTCACTACAAGAACTACTCGAAGTCTGGATAAATATGAACGATCGAATGGATGGAATTATTGTTTCATTAGATCAGAAGGTTTCATTTATTGGTAATAATGTAACTTCACAAGCATTGAAAGCTGCTTATATCTTACGAAAACATGTTGTATCGTTAATGGTGTCGAAGCGATGGTGTAATATGATTCCATATTACCAAGATCTTCAAGCATTGAAGGTCATAGGTATAGCACCTCAGTTCTCAATGTCCAAATTGACTCCTGAAATGTTTCCTCGCTTAAAATATGTAGAATATGGATTTGAATGTTTTCATTGGAATGAATTTATGGAAAGAAGTGATTGTTATTATGCTCGACAAATAGTTCAATGTTATATCCGTAGCTTAAGTGAGTCTCCCAGTATCGTCTGTTCGACTCTTCGTTCTATTCGCATAGCAACATGTTCGAGTCAATATTTGTCTGCAGTTCTTCGTAGTGCTCCTAATCTAGCCAATATGGATATTGGGATATGTATGGATATTAACTTTGATCTTGCTAATATTGAAATACTCAGTATTGAAACACCTACAGAAGAAAGTGAACATCTACCTGACGTCCTATCACCAATGCATCACTTCGATGATATCTTACACAATCAACTACGCCATGTCAAGCTCCATTTTCATTATGACGTAGATTTAGGATGGATTGACGAGTTTCTTCGTTCGACGCCCAACGTCACACATTTCAATTTAAGTATTGGAGGTGCATATAAAATATTTTCTTTCGAAGAATTCTATCATATTATTGCATGCCGACTACCTAATCTAATTCCTGAAAAATTTCGTCTTGAATATTCCTGCATTGCAAAACCATTCGATCTCGAACAACATCGACTCATTGCACCGTTATTTAAAAATATGATAGCTGAAACCAAAACATACGAACATCAATATCCGCCACTCTCTCTACTAAATATAAGCGTAAACTGGAAAAATAACAATGATTATGATGATATCTACGAATATTTTGATGATGATGATGATTTTTAAGAAGATCGAATGTATGGTGAGACAACCTAAACTGTTTGGCGACATAAATTTCATAATGTGTTTAATAAAAAAAATAATATAATGAGATAGTTTATTAGAAATCAGTAGAATTAACAGTTAGATTTCACTATTTAAATCCTATGTTACATGAGATGTGCATACAGATGAATCATTTTGAGACTTTGCAGCATCGATCGAATTGGACATTGTCGACCTAATGAAACGAAGAAAGCTGTTTGTTCGCGTACGACTGTATACGACATTTCAGTTGAAAGTATTGGCTATAGAAACAGCTTGTATATGTTTTTTTTTCAAATAAACACATCGAAGGAAGTTCAATTCTAAGTGATTTTAGTTTAACTGATTGGCATTCGGACAAAACCGTGATTCATTGAACGTATCCTAATAAAAAACAAGATATCAATTTTCTTTCTCAATGAAATGAAAGCTTATTTATTAAAAGAAAATTAATTATTAATCCATATAGAAAACATGCTTTGCTCCGATTTTTTATTAATTTGAGTGGTCTTGATTTGAAATGAATGATATTTCATTCGTGTATGTTTTTGAATCAATTGAATACTTGGAGTATCTTCACCTTTCTGTAGACGTAAATTCATTTCTTGTAAATAAAGAAAAGTATTTAACAAATAATAAAGATATTCTTTTGAAAAATATTCTGTTGTTAAATAATTCAAATAAGGAAATAAATTATATAGATCACTGAAGAATTTCTTAATACTATTTATTTTATAAGAGAATAGTACGAGATGTCGAATTGTATGCGACGGATGTTCGATTAAACTAAATAAATTATCAATATATTTACATTGTAAATCAAGTGATGATAAATTTGTTGCCTGATTAATTAAACGTGCAAAATTTTCCAGATTATCTTCTTCTGAAATAATTTTAATATGACGAATTTTATATGTATCTATATTAGTTATTAAAATTTTGAAATTTTCATCTGTTAAATCTCCAGTCAATGAAATTGTGTTAACATTGGGAAAATAACATTGATTTTCATCTGTACAAAATAAATTTAAATTCAACTGCCTTGAATCCAATTCTAATTGTGAAATATTCAAATAATAAATACGTTGATTTGATATCCACTGAATTACTTGTAAATATTTATTTCGAAAAATTTTCGAAGAGAATGTTGGTATTGTTAAAATTGCACGTTGCTCATAGCTATATTCAATAAACCATTCTTTTTCGTTTAACCACCAAACTGTTTGAAAAGTTTGCAAACGATTTCTAATCTCAATACCAGAATTTGAATTAAAATCAAGAGGAAATTGAAAATTGAATTTTTTCAAATAAATTAATTTGCATGATAGAAATAATTGCCAATGATTGCCATCGAATATTTCATTGGAAATATTGATTTTTTCGGTTGATATTAATGTTAAATATTTAAGTTTAAACATTGGTGATAACATTAGTTTGAGTCCTCGAAAATTGATAACAGATATTTCTAATTAAAAGAGAAAGAAAACATTTAGAAACAAAAAAGAATTCTATTAACTTGGCAAGTTCAAATTCAATTGAATTAGATTATTCCATTGATAATTTTCGAATAATGAAATGACTCGAGTGACATCAACATGTATCGAATTAAATCCAATTCCAAGCGATTTTAATTGATTGGCATTTGGATCAATAAAACAATGAAGATCATCAAATGAATTGAAGAACATATGTAAAAATATTAAATGACTTGGAATATTTTTAAACATATGACGGAAGTGTGCGCTTGAACATCCAACAAGATATTGAAGGTGTTCAAATAAACAGTTCGAATCGACAGATGAAAGATGACTAATTGAATCAAAACGAAATGAAACCAAATTATTAAAATCAAGTAATCTCAAATTGAAAGCTTCCTTTTGACAATTGTTGTTTATCCAAAGTGAACGAAGATTAGTCAATGTTTGTTGAGCATTGTTTTTCAATAAAAATCTATTTGATACGTTATATCGATCGTGACCCATTTTTAATTTGATTATTTTGTTCGAGTCGATTTTTGAATAGATTAAATCAAATTCTTTTTTGGTTAAATTATTTGATGTTAAATCAACTAAATACATTGGATACTGAAGTACCACTTGATTAATGTGATTATTAATTCCATAAAATGATTTCAAAATATCATTACAAGTCAAATAAACGAAGATTTCATCGAATAATTCAATTGGTAAAAGATCTAAATATGTTTGACCTATTGGCATTGTCTTTTTATTTATCTACAAAAAAAAACACTTGCAAAATTATCGATATCGATTAGTAGAATTTGTTTCATCATTAGAACCGATTAGTTCAATCATAAATTTCCAGAATCGATCCATCCTGGATATCAATCCATAATGATTTAGAATTAAAGTGATAAATAGAATTAAAGTAAGAAATATCACGACACCAGGTACACATAGATTCATTATTGCTAAAATATATACAGCTTTATAATAAGTTATGGAACATGGTAAATCATCGATTATTGATGAATTATTTATTATGTTATTCATTTTATTCATGTCTGACCCCATGGGAATGCATCCAAATAAGAATGTATAAAAGAGTATCGTACATAATGTTCTTAAAATGAAGCCAGAATATTGTAAGGCATCTGGAAATGCTCTTGTCTGCAACATCATCATAATATATATGAATATACCGAATAGAAATGGAACACTAAGAAATAATACGAAACGTATTGTACTAAATGTATTCCCATCATATTTACAATTGAAACAAGCTAAAATCAATTCGAATATTAGAAATAAAATAAAAACAAACATTGGAATTAATTTTGTAAATATTTTTCTGTATGTTCGTAAACAATATTCCTTATCATTGGGTTCAATTCTTTGTGGAATTGAGATTTCATCTTCAATTTCAACCAATAAATTTGCTTCATTGAGAACATTGAGCGGATCAGCATAGGATGGAGAAGAAAGCATCGTATCTCTTGCCATTATTTTATACGAATAATATTTATTGACGTGTTACTTTTTTTTATACTACTACACCAACGCAATTAAAATTACTCGGTATTTACCAAGTTTTAATCAACCGTAACGATAGTCATGAATGATTACTCATTTATTTTGTGTACATTTTTTTTAATCTAAATTTCAAGATTCTTAAGTGAAAATATGTAATACACATTGGGTTTTTTTTTGCAATGAATCATTCTTTCCCAATCTTTTATCACACGTATATATAAAGTCGCGTATTATTCAATGCTATTCAAAATGGCAACCGCTGAAAAATCTGTCTCGTCGGCTGATTCAAAGAAACTCTCTTGCAATGGTCATGTTTGCACAACATGTAGCAAATGTTGTGATTGGCGTTTTACTGGCGATGCAAAAACTGGTAAATGGATAAGTAATTACGAAAAATGGAATAATGATGATTGGAAACGATGGCGTCGCAATCGTATGTGGACTCTTTATCAACGTAAAGATGATGCAACATGTACAAGTGTTAGTCGTGGACCTGGCAATACTTATGATGATCCTATTTTTGGCGGTCATAGTGTTACTCATAACATTACTTTCGGTTGTGGTGATATGACTGTTCGTACTAGCCATGATTTTATTTTTGTTGGCGATCAAATTTCATCAGAGAATTCTATTGTTTCTTCTGTTGGCAATTTGTGTGTTTGTAATATCGATAAAAATTAATATCAAAGTACTAAAATAAAACTCGAAACGAATTGAAATATCATGTATAAAGGCTCCATCTTTAATGTTCTCTTTTTATTGCTCATATACTAGCACCCACGTTTTCATCATATTACGAATACGAAAACAAAATGAGTAAAACACTGACACAGCTTTTCGCTCGAGTAAATGAGCTGCGACGATTTATTTATTTGTGGTAAATGTCATACCAACTTTACGGATTTAAATATTTTTCTGACGCATCGATCAACATGTGCTGATCAACAAACAACAAATCTATGTCCAATAAGTAGCTGTCCATTGTCAACTTTAGTTTCCTCGGACTTCGAAACACTTGTTGAAGATATTTCATCAAATTTACTTTCACCTTCGATATCTACGGATATACGTCAATGTCCAGTTTGTAATGAACAATTTGAGTCACAAGCGATCCTAGAAAATCATGTTTTCGAACATTCAATTTATGGCAATTTAATTGACGATACATCGTTTGAATGTAAACAATGTGACCTTACATTTACTTCAAAATCATCATTGGCTGCACATAATACAACGCGTATACGATTGAAACACATTTCCACACTTTGAATAAGCGTCTGTATTGTTTTAGAACATGGTCTCAATGCTGAATTCTGTTGTTTCAATAAAAATTGCTCTCAATTATTCGAAAAACCTATCGATTATATTCTTCATGCTCAAGTTCATAGTCAAAAACAAATTGTTGATTCTCGTCATCATCGTAATCGTCAACTTCGACGTATTTATCGATGTAAAATTTGTAAAATAACATTTCCAACATCTGATCGATTGGAATATCATATGAAATATGAAAAACATCAATTGTTTTGTGAAATATGTTCAATCGAATTTGAATCAAGTAATTCTTATCATAATCATTTAGCCAGACATGGCCAATTAGCTCCTTATCCATGTGCTAAATGTACTAAAGCATTTCAAAAACGAGCTGATCTCTCTCGACATATTGTTACTGAACATAAAGACGACATATCTGATGACAAAACGTGTTCAATTTGTGAATTAACATTTACAGCACGTTTTCATTTGAAACGACATAATGCAACCAAACATTCCGATATAAAACCGTATAAATGTAAACAACAAGGCTGTGAAAAAACATTTGCTCGGTAAATAATATAAAACAAGAACAATTTGTTCATTGATAATTCCGTATTTTAGTAAAGATAAATTACAACAGCATGAAGTTAAACATGATGCATCAGTTAGAATGAATCAATGCCAAGTGTGTAGTAAAACATTTGTTCGACCTGAACATTTACGACATCATACTATTATAAAGCATTCACATCAATATCCAATTAGGTATGTGAAGTATAGTTTTATCATCGAAGAAGAAAGAGATAAAACCTTTTTTTATTTTTTAGTTGTGAACATTGTGGAAAAGGTTTTCTTCATCAAACTCAATTATATGATCATTATAAGCACTATCATTCAATTATAGATCAAACAAGGAGTTGAATATACGTATATAGATGAAATTTTATTTGATTTTTTATTGTTGAAAGAAAAATAAGTGTAGAAAAACACGAACGAGTTAGTTTTTTAATCTTCTATCAAATACAAGAATAAGTTTATTTCATAATAAGAAGAAAAGATCTCAAAGTCCCATTTTAATCAAAAGTTTTTGTCCATTAGGACTAAATAATAAATAAGCATTGAATAAACTTCCTAATATTCCAGCAGCAAAACCTTTTGAAAGAAAAAATACCGGGTAATTAATTGAGCCATAATAATCAAAATGATGATCCAATCGAAAACATAGAATGTTGCATGTTCCAAATACAAGTAAACCCAACAATGTCGTACCAAAGATTGCTTTCGAATTAAAATATTGATCAGTAATAAACATATTTACTAATGTTCCCATTGTTGAACCCATTCCAATACCACAAAAAAATAATGTCCACATGATTTTATAAAAAATGTCTTTAAATCCCGAAAAGAAAAAGATACTAATCAATAGAAACATGAATTCAGCACCCATCGATGATAGAATAAATAATTTCATTGGTCTCAAATAATATTGTCGTCGTTTTTGTGTTAATAATAATGATTCTTGATCGTTTTGATCCATTTTTTTTTCTTCGTTAATTTCGTTAGAAATATTAAAGCCTATCGAAAGAAAAACAACAATACGAATAGTATACACAGACGTCAATTACGCATTTCTTTTATATCGAATCGCGAAGAAGAAAGAGAAAAGAATAAATCCAGGTCGAACAATATATTCACATTGTTTTGCCTTGTGACAGATAGTCAACATTTTAACAATATCATGTAAATTGTTCATATTTCTAAAAAAAACGAGAGAATGCATATATTTCCTTCGATCAAATCTATTGACCGTCGAATTCGAACAGAAATAGGAACAATGCTCGTCGATAAACGCTGTTGCTATATTTATAAAGGTGCAAATGGAATTATATAGACTTTCATGTGATGGAAAACACTTTAGACAAAGATTTAATCAGTCCACAGGTGAGAAAATGAAAAAAAATATTCTATTTCATATATGATCTTTGTTTTAGAAGAAAAGACGAATCGAATCGATTGTTACTACATTTTCTAGTCTACCTGATGAAATTCTTTTACAAATTTGTGGTTATCTATCACCATCTGATGTTCTTCGTGCATTCCATGACTATGATCAACGTTTATATGATTGCATATTCGAATATCGTCAAGTAATAGTTTTAGCTAATTATTCTTATTCAGATTTAAAACAATTTCTTAATCAATATTCGAAAGAAGAATTACAACCCACAACATTGATACTGAGTTTTAATCTATTTGAATGCGGCAATATGTCAAGAGAATCGCAATCAACGAATGTCAATACCTAAATCATCATCGTCTTCAATGTTAAATTTAGTCAAATTTATTCTAAATACAAATAAAAATGTTCGATTAACTCTCGAGCAATTGTATGCTATTCTTATGCCATTAAAACAATTAACTAAATTGACATTAAATATAAAAAATTTCATAAATGAAACTCAAATGGATATCGATATCGAACAATATCTACCGAAACTAAAACATTTCTCTTGTTCAATTTACACCACATTGAATATCAATAAATTATGTCAACAATGGCCAATGACAATATATCATATCAACGATTCAAAAAAGCATTTCTATACGATCACCAATTCATTTGAACATATATACTTGTCAATGATATCTATTGACGCTATGCCAAATATTCGACATTTAATTGTTGATAGACCATCTGTGATGATTTCGCATTGTTTTACCAATTTACATACACTGACAATTACAGTTGATGATGGTGATTTTTCTAATTATACTGTCAAACAATTTCCTACAATTCGTCGTTTAATAATCAAACGTATTGATATGATTTGTCCATCAATTTTACAACGTATTTCAACGTTAATGTTGTCAACTATTGATGGTTTATTTAATCGTACAAGAATTTATTCGAATATTCGATATCTAATTATCGAAAACTCCTCTCTTCGATCACCGGAAGAACTTATTCGTCTTCTTAAATATTTTCCAAACATTCATTCACTTGAAATTCCACTTGAATCGAATGATCTTTATTTTTCAAATCTCGATATTCTTATCAATCATGAATATTTACCATATCTTTCGTGGTTAAAAACAAATTGGATAAAAAAATCAGATGGTCTGCCAATTATTAAATTGCAGATCTGTTCAAATATATCGTTAAAATGGCGTCAAACTAACACAAAATCTTTATAGAATGGAGGAATAAAAGATCATGTTGAGTTTATTGTCAGAATAAATATTTGATAGAAAAAAGTCATTTGTTTTTTTTTCAATGTTTTTTATCAGGAGATTTAGTAGGTTTGC
>Ga0209930_1005408_pt1 | contig 10434 bp, 18 predicted proteins | sample ThiBiot_500_biof_2_FD_183948 | JGI IMG/M metagenome (GOLD analysis project Ga0209930, IMG submission 183948) | Wastewater bioreactor microbial communities from Cape Town, South Africa - Thiocy_cont_500_biof (SPAdes) | ecosystem: Engineered > Bioreactor > Thiocyanate-remediating >... | reverse complement strand
CCATCCATCGATCCATCCATCCATCCATCCATCCATCCATCCATCCATCCATCCATCCATCCATCCATCCATCCATCCATCCATCCATCCATCCATCCATCCATCCATCCATCCATCCATCCATCCATCCATCCATCCACGCACCGGCAACCCAATGTCATCTCGTGGTGGTCGCGGAGGCCATGCGAGCAAACCTCGAGGTCACAGCGGCCTGGTCCGCGGAGTGACAGGCGCGGTACTGTCGGCACCTCGGATGCCATCGGTACTGCGTGATGCCATCGGCTCCACACGAACCGAACAACGCCATCGATCTCGCGGCCATGCTCGCGGTGCCTCGACACGTGGACGTGCTCAAGCACAAGGCCTCGTTGGTCGCAGCAACGACGCCGATGAAGATGACGATCGCGTGCCTCGACAGGAGAAAGCCCTGCCCCAACAGCAGCAGCAGGAGCCACGACGTCCCGAGCGATCTCTCTCGCACAAGCAGCGTCGCAAGCTTGCCAAGGAAGAGCGCAAGCAACGCGGACAGATGCACCTCATCACGCTCCAATCACGCGGCTCCAAGTCCAAGGACGTCGATGCGTTGGTGCACCAGATGCGATCTGGATCGTCTCAAGCATCGAGCGTGCCGAGCACGACCGCCAAGCGAGCTCGAGAACACGAACACGACGAGCACGAGCAAGATCCCGATCTCGCTCCTCGAGCCAAGTTGCAAAAGACCTCACTCTCGAGCGCTACTGATCGATCTAACAACGGCCGCACCTCCTCGCGCTTTCACGAGCACGACGACGATGACGACGATGATGACGATGACGACGAGATGGAAGGCGCTGGACGTCAGTCGCAGAAGCTCAAGCTCATGCACCAACTCAACCAACAGCGACAGCAAGCCAAGCAGGTCAAGAAGGCGCCATCCAAGTTCATGCAGCTGCTTCAAGAGCAGAACCTGATTCCGTACGAGAGTACCGACGGCAGCAAGCTCGACCACGATGATCTCGAGATTGCTCGACTCGAGAAGAAGCTCTCCAAGCGTGACTTGGAGATCGATGATGGACTTGGAGGTCGTGCATCGTTGCCACCATAATGCGGCTATCGAGCATATGCTCAAGCAAGCATCAGCTGATCAGAGTGTGGTTGGATGGCTGAGTAGGGCTGTTGAAAGGCATCACGGCTGGACAATCGAAGAGCAAGGGCACGCAGACTGCCGAGATCACGACCTCTCGAGAGGCCATCGCCAAGGCGAAGGCCAAACGATTGAAGCAGGATCTGTATGGCCAAGGCACTCCTGGCGCTCAGCAACATGCCGATGACGATGATTCCGAAGATGATCCATTCAATCGTGATCTTGACGATTACGAGAGTGACTCGGATGACCCGGATATCCCATTCGTCGATGATGATGATGACGACGACGATGACGACGACGACAACGACGACGACGATGACGATGACGACAATGATCAAGATTCGATCAGTAGCAATGACTTCTTCCACGATGAACTGGAAGAGCAACAACACGATCAACCGACGAAAGGGGCATCAAACCATACCGCCAAATCGCAAACCCTTGCTGCAGCTGCTGCAAGCGGACGCTATGTTCCACCGCACTTGCGAAGGGTGGCAGCAACAGCATCCAATGAGACTGGAGGTGCCGACGCCAAGAAGGCCAAGCAGCTGCTCGACTCCGATGGGCCAGAGCTTGAAGCCAAGCGCAGTGAGGCACGCCGTCGTGTGCGAGGTCTATTGAACCGCGTGGCCGAAGGCAACATCCGCATTATCGCTCAGCAGTTCCTGGATCTCTACCGAGACATTAGCCGAGCACGTACGTTCGTTCGATCGTTGGATCAAAGTATATTGCCTTGCTTACACCGATGCTCTGCGTGGACATTGCGTGGACAGTGGTGAACGAGGCAATCGCCCAGTTGATGCTGGAAGATTGTTGCGACGAACGGCTGCATCAGCGAATCTTCGTGCCAATCTATGCCACATTGTTAGGCATCTTCCATAGCTCGATGGGGGCCGAATACAGTACGTGTGGCTAGCACACACATGCTCGGCCGATTGTGGTCCATCTCATTCTCATGGTTCCGCGTGCGAATGCAACGTAGCTGGATTCGTGATCGATCAAGTGTGCGAACGACTGAATGCACTGTACTCCGAGTCACAAGACAAGCAAAGTTGCATGAATCTCGTGCTATTGCTGGCGACAATGTATAACTTTCAGGTTCGTCATGGGCCGAGCGTGCGATTGTACCAACGTGATGGCACTGACTTGCCACTTGCCCCATTCTCATGTAATCCTGTCGTGACAGATGATACATTGCACTCTGATTTACGACTTGATTCGCATCTTCATTGCGGCCTTCTCGCCATTGGACATTGAGTTGCTGTTGACCCTCCTCCGAAGTGCGTCGCTGTAGATACAATTTCTGAGTAGTAGTAGGAGCTCGCTCACGATTCGATGAACAATAGGTTGTGGATTGCAGCTTCGATCGGATGATCCAACAGCGCTAAAGGAGATCATCCTTCAAGTACAAGACAAGTACAAAGAGCAACAGCAACAGCACCACAAGCAGAAACTCGAGCAATCGACAGCAGCGTTTCTTGGCAAGGTAAAAGCTGCCGCGGCGTCCTCCTCGACGACAGCCGACGAGGCTAGCGACAGTAGCAAGGAGTTCGATGCACGTGCTCGCTTCATGCTCGACATGATCTACGACCTCAAGAACAACCGCAAGGCAAAGGGCTCGGCATCGCAAGCCAACGCCACCACCGCTCGCCTCATGTCAATCATTCACGATACCAAGCCAGCTGGTCGCGCGAAACCTGACCAGATTCGAGTCACGTGGCAGCAAGCGACCGATCCCGAGCGAGGCAAGTGGTGGCTCATCAACCAGAGCGTGAGCTTGTCAAGCAAGACTTGGAACCCAAGCTCGGATCAGCAGAGCTTTGATGACGAGGTGCGTCGTGCTCGATCATCGAGCTCGTAGCCGTATCGCGAGCCAGTCATCTCACCAGGGTGCCGATCGCGCGCGCGCGCGCTGTTCAGGTGCTCAAACTCGCCAAGGCTCAGAGAATGAACACCGACGTGCGTCGAGCGGTGTTTTGCACTGTGATGACCAGTGAGGACTACTTGGATGCCTTCGAGAAGCTGCTGAAGCTCAACCTCAAGGGAGAACAAGACCGAGACATCATCTTCGTCGTGCTGCATTGTTGCATCCATGTATGTTGATCGTAGGTAGCAATCGGCTTCGCACACTCACGTTACCATCTAATCTCGGAACGGAAACCGGCTTGCTTGTACAGGAGCGCACCTTCAACCCGTACTATGCGCACCTGCTGGCCAAGCTGTGTACCTTTAGTCGCACTCATACGGTGACCTTTACGTACAAGTTCCGCGACCAACTTGCCGCAATGGACGACATGAAGTAAGTTTCAAACCAAGAACCGAGAGACAGAGCGACAGAGAGACAGAGAGAGAGAGAGAGTTTGCTAACGTGGATTGTGTATGTGTGTATCTAGGGCTCACTCGATCACCAATCTCGCCAAGATGTTGGCAGTACTCGTGCGCGACGGCACGATCTCATTGAGTATCTTGAAGGCCATGGACTTTGTGCAGCTCCCGCCGTCGCATACCTTCTTCCTGCGCGCCTTCTTGACCAGCTTGTTGGTGGACTCGACCGAGGACCAAGTGATTCTGGCGATCCAACGCATCGCCCCCGTGGCAGCCGAGGCAGGCGCCAATAGCACCAAGGAGAGTGTGGTCAACATGCTCGCTCCATTGCGCCAGGCCTTGCAACTGTTCCTATCGCATGCTATGGCCCAAAAGCCGACTACGGATCCCGAGAAGCTGAAGCGCAACACGTTGCTGAAGGAGCGCATCCGCATCGCGAAGCGGCTACTCAAGGCTGCCGCAGCTCCACTGTTCTCGCTCGATTAATTCCAACCACACACACACACACACACGCACCGATCCTATCTATCCTCAACCATCACTAGCGGCATTCCTTCTATTCAGCGCATGGTATCTCACGCATTCGAGCGCCGTGCGACACAATTTTGGATCAATAAAACAATGAGAGTTTCATAGACATCTTTAGTACATGAGGCTGCAGCATTCTGGGCGAACGTTTCCTTCGACTCGCGCTCACATCGTCGCACATTGCGATGATCGAGATCGAGCTGACATTTGCGGTACACGAGAAGGCAGCACAGCTCGAGGTGGATCTTGAGCGAGCATCGAGAAGATCTCGAACAAGAGCTCGTTCGGAATCATCGACATCGCCGAAGACTCATCGACCAGCGATCGAATCATCGTAATCGTCAGCACTGTTTGCTTGATCCATGATGGAGCATATCGATGACGATCTGGTCGCCACACGAACGTGTCGGCAAGCCATTGATTGGCTCCAATCACATGCACTCGATGGCCTGCCGAGAAGGCGATGAGACCTCGGTACTCGTCGAACGCAACTCCGACAGGGTGTTCGCCGCAATCGAAGGACGAGATGTGATGGCCTTCGTGAGTGAATGCTTGCAATCGATAGTTGCTCGAGTCGGCGACGATGATTCGCCCTTGGTTGGCGATGCACACTCCTCGAGGATAATTGAACTGGCCTGGTTGATTGCCCTTGGAACCGAACTCGAACAAGAACGAGCCATCGATCGACGACAATACTTGCACTCGATGTCTGGTATCAGCGACGATGATTCGATGCCGATCATCATCGATCGCAACTCCCATTGGATAATAGAGCTCGCCAGGTCCTTGGTCGCTGCCGATGGAGAACAAGAACGAGAGATCGATAGACGACAAGAACACCAATTGGTGATGGCCGCTGTCGACGATGATGATGCGACCATGATGCTTGTCGATCGCAACTGCTTGAGGGCAATGGAACTCGAGATATCGAGATCCCATCGTGCCGATGCATGATAAGAACGAGCGGTTGCTCAGAGACCATGATTGTACTCGATCACTGCCACGATCAGTGATGAGGATGCGATCATGATCGTGATCGATAGCAAGGCCTTCAGGGTTCACGAACTGGCCTTTCGTGCCGAGCTTGGACACGAACAAGCCACCGTCATCACTCGAGAATACTTGCACTCGATGATTGTAGCAATCGGCGACGAGCAAGAGACCTCGATGATGGTCGAACACCAAGCCTGAAGGATAGTAGAGCAGGCCATCGCGATTGCCTTCTTGCTTGGTACCGATCGAGAGCTTGATTCGAGCATCTCGACCATCCAGACGGCCGCTCATCTTCGATTCCGTCAAACCCTGTCACACTACTGGCAAGAGCGGTTCCAAGTGGCTCCAATCAAGAGACACGAGAGAGACCAAGCAAGCAAGCAACGAGCAACAACCACTCACTCGAGTCTCTTCTTGGTCATCATCTTGATTCTTGAATCATCTTCTCTTGGTATTGGTATTGGTATTGGTATTGGTATTGGTATTGGTATTGGTATTGGTATTGGTATTGGTATTGGTATTGGTATTGGTATTGGTATTGGTATTGGTATTGGTATTGGTATTGGTATTGGCAGTGGAAGGAGAAGTTGATTGAGATTGATACAATGATTGAGCGTGAGTGAGTCTGCTGGACGATGCGAATGATAATGAAAATGAAGACGAGAACGTGGATAGGGATAGATAGTAGCGCCACATCATGGTGTTGATGTTGATGCTCTTTCGGGATCGATCAGGAGGCATCTTGCATGCTGGCGGATCAAAGCCATGAGAAGATCTCGAACAGCAGCTCGTTCGGAATCATCGACATCGCCGAATCATCGACCAGCGATCGAATCATCGTCATCGTCAAGATGGCTTGCATTATCGATAATGGTGCATATTGATGGAGATCAGGCCGCCACACGAACTTGGTGTCGGCAAGCCATTGATTGGCTCCAATCACATGCACTCGATTGCCTGCCGTGAAGGCGATGAGACCTCGGTACTCGTCGAATGCAACTCCGACAGCTGATGGACTTGCGTGGCCACACTCGAACGACGAGATGTGATGGCCCTCGTGAGTGAATGCTTGCAATCGATTATTGAAGTCGGCGACGATGATTCGACCTTGATTGGCGATGCAAACTCCATTGGGCTTGTTAAGTTGGCCTGGTTGATTGCCCTTGGAGCCGAACTGGAACAAGAACGAGCCATCGATCAAGGACAATACTTGTACTCGATGATTGAAGGTATCAGAGACGATGATTCGATGTCGGTCATCGTCGATCGCAACGCCTGATGGACAGTGGAACTCTCCAGGTCGAGGTCCTTGCTTGCCGATCTTCAACAAGAACGAGAGATCGATCGACGACAAGAACACCAATCGATTGTTGAAGGTATCGGTGATGATGATGCGACGATGATGCTTGTCGATGGCAATGCCTCGAGGATTGTAGAACTCGAGATCTCGTGATCCACGATGGCCGATGCACGACAAGAACGATTGCTCGCTCAATGACCATGATTGTACTCGATCACAGCCGGTTTCAGTGATGAAGATGCGATCATGATCGTGATCGATCGCAATGGCAGCAGGAAGTCGGAGCTCGCCTGGTTGGTAGCCATGCTCGCCGAACTTGGACACGAACGAGCCGCCATCGCACGAGAATACTTGCACTCGATGGTGTTGGCAATCAGCAACGAACAAGAGACCTCGATGATGGTCGAACACCAGGCCAAGAGGATTGTGGAACTGGCCATCAGCATCGCCTCGTTCCTTGGTGCCGATCGAGAGCTTGATTCGAGCATCTCGATCAAGAGTATCGTCTCCCATCTCTTCCACTTCAATCTCTCTCACTCTCACAACGACAAAGAGATGATCCAAGCTCCACACTGCTCAAGCCAAAGAGATGAAGATATGAACTCACACACACGAGACACGAGACACGAGAGACGAGAGACGAGAGAGACCAAGCAAGCAAGCAAGCAACGAGCAACAAGAACCAATCGATGAAGGAACAAAGAACAGCACCTCCCTCCCTCACACGAGCCTCTTCTTGATGATGATGCTCGATCGATGCTTGCCTGCCCTTCCAATCGATGTCGAGGTCTCCTTCGTTCCTGATTCCCCACTGACTCTTCATCACTTGGATACAATCCAAAACAATACAATCCAATCCAATCCACAATCTCATATTCTGGTTCGAGAGTTTCATTGTTGACTTGTTGGCTCCCTCGCCTCGCTCTCACATCGTCGCGCATTGCTTCGCTCGAAGTGTCGGTGCCTGCGGTCGGCGAGATGGCAACACAGCTCGAGGTGGATCTTGAGCGAGCATCGAGAAGATCTCGAACAAGAGCTCGTTCGGAATCATCGACATCGCCGATTCATCGACCAGCGATCGAATCATCGTCATCGTCAGCACTGTTTGCTTGATAGATGATGGAGCATATCGATGGAGATCAGGCCGCCACACGAACGTGGTGTCGGGCAGCCATTGATTGGCTCCAATCACATGCACTTGATGGCCTGCCGAGAAGGCGATGAGACCTCGGTACTCGTCGAACGCAACTCCGACAGGCCGTCCGCCACAATGGAAGGACGAGATGTGATGGCCTTCGTGAGTGAATGCTTGCAATCGATAGTTGCTCGAGTCGGCGACGATGATTCGACCTTGATAATCGACGCATACTCCATGAGGATACACAAACTGACCTGGTTGATTGCCCTTGGAGCCGAACTGGAACAAGAACGAGCCATCGATCGACGACAATACTTGCACTCGATGATCCTCTCGTTCGGTGACGATGATTCGATGTCGGTCATCATCGATCGCAATGTTTAAGGGATATTTGAGATTGCTAGGTCGAGATCCATGCTGATTGGTGATCTCGAACAAGAACGAGAGATCGATCGACGACAAGAACACCAATCGATCGTTGTTGGTATCGGCGATGATGATGCGATGATGATGCTTGTCGATCGCAATGCCTCGAGGACTGTTGAACTCGAGATCTCGTGATCCACGATGGCCGATGCACGACAAGAACGATTGCTCGCTCAATGACCATAACTGCACTCGATCGCTGCCGCTATCAGTGATGAAGATGCGATCATGATCGTGCTCGATCGCGATGCCCCAGAGATACTGGAACTGCCCTTTCGGGCCGAGCTTGGACCGGAGCAAACCACCGTCATCACTCGAAAATGCTTGCACTCGGCTATTGTAGCTATCGACAACGAGCAAGAGACCTCGATGATGGTCGAACACCAAGCCTGCGGGATTGTAGAGCTGGCCATCGGCATTACCATATTCCTTGGTGCCGATCGAGAGCTTGATTCGAGCATCTCGATCAAGAGCGTCGTCTTCCATCTCTTTCACTTCAATCTCTCTCACACAACGACAAAGATATGTTCCAAATCCCAACTGCTCAAACCAAAGAGATGAAGATATGAAGCTCTCACACACGAGACACGAGACACGAGACAGGAGAGAGAGACCAAGCAAGCAACGAGCAACAAGAAGCAACAAGAACCAATCGATGAAGGAACAAAGAACAGCACCTCCCTCCCTCAACCAACCACTCCCTCACTCACACGAGCCTCTTCTTGATCTTCATCTTGATGATTCTCGATGCTTGCACATGCCCTTCCAATCGATATCAAGAGAGAGAGAGAGAGAGAGATAGGTTTGTGTGTTTGATGGCAAAGACATTGATTGAAGATATGATGTATTGGTATTGGAATGGATTGGATTGGATTGGATTGGATTGGATTGGATTGGATTGGATTGGATTGGATTGGATTGGATTGGATTGGATTGGTGGTTGCTTGTGAGTGTGAGTTGCACGAATGACCAAGAATGATGATGACGATGATGATGATGGAGGTGCTGGAGAGTATGTCGTCACGTCATCGTGCTCTTCTTGTTCTTGGTGGTGGTGCTCTTTCGAGATCGATTGATCGCGATGCAATCTGGACTCAAAGATTCGAGAAGATCTCGAACAAGAGCTCGTTCGGAATCATCGATATCGCCGACGACTCATCGACCAGCGACCGAATCATCGTCATCGTCATCACTGCTTGCTTGATAGATGATGGAGCATATTGATGGAGATCTGGTCGCCATGTGAACGTGTCGGCAAGCCATTGATTGGCTCCAATCACATGCACTCGATTGCCTGCCGCGAAGGCGATGAGACCTCGATGCTCGTCGAATGCAGCGTCTTGCGGGTACTCGCGACCACAATCGAAGGATGAGATGTGATGGCCTTCGTGAGTGAATGATTGCAGTCGACGATTGTTGGTGTCGGCGACGATGATTCGGCCTTGATTGTCGATGCACACTCCTTGGGGATACTCGAGCTTGCCTGGTTGATTGCCTCGAGAGCCGAACAAGAACAAGAACGAGCCATCGATCAACGACAGTACTTGCACTCGATGATTGCGGGTATCAAGGACGATGATTCGATGTCGATCATCATCGATCGCAATGCCTGATGCAGAGTGGAACTGTCCAGCCTGAGATCCTTGCTTGCCGCCGACTGAGAACAAGAACGAGAGATCGATAGACGACAAGAACACCAATCGATGATTGTTGGAGTCGGCGATGATGATGCGACGATGACGCTTGTCAATCGCAATGCCTCGAAGGCCGCTGCGCTCGAGAGCTCGTGATTCACGATGGCCGACGCACGACAAGAACGATTGCTCGCTCAGAGACCATGATTGTACTCGATCATTGAATTGATCAACAACGAGGATGCTATCATGGTCGTGATCGATCGCAAGGCCTTTTGGATACGCGAACTGGCCTGGTTGGTTGCCAGTCTCGCCGAACTTGGACACGAACGAGCCATCGTCACAAGAGAATACTTGCACTCGATGTTTGCTGTAGTCAGAGACGAACAAGAGACCTCGATGATGATCGAACACCAAGCCTGCGGGATTGTAGAGCTGGCCATCGGCATTACCATATTCCTTGGTACCGATCGAGAGCTTGATTCGAGCATCTCGATCAAGAGTATCGTCTCCCATCTCTTTCACTTCAATCTCTCTCACACAACGACAAAGATATGTTCCAAACCCCAACTGCTCAAACCAAAGAGATGAAGAAATGAAGCTCTCACACACGAGACACGAGACACGAGACACGAGAGAGAGACCAAGCAAGCAACGAGCAACAAGAAGCAACAAGAACCAATCGATGAAGGAACAAAGAACAGCACCTCCCTCCCTCACACGAGCCTCTTCTTGATGATGCTCGATCGATGCTTGCCTGCCCTTCCAATCGACATCGAGAGGTCTCCTTCGTTCCTGATTCCCCACTGACTCTTCATCACTTGGATACAATCCAATACAATACAATCCAATCCAATCCACAATCTCATATTCTGGTTCGAGAGTTTCATTGTTGACTTGTTGGCTCCCTCGCCTCGCTCTCACATCGTCGCGCATTGCTTCGCTCGAAGTGTCGGTGCCTGCG
>Ga0209930_1005402_pt1 | contig 10443 bp, 9 predicted proteins | sample ThiBiot_500_biof_2_FD_183948 | JGI IMG/M metagenome (GOLD analysis project Ga0209930, IMG submission 183948) | Wastewater bioreactor microbial communities from Cape Town, South Africa - Thiocy_cont_500_biof (SPAdes) | ecosystem: Engineered > Bioreactor > Thiocyanate-remediating >... | reverse complement strand
CTCTCTCTCTCTCTCTTTTGTTGAAAAGCATTTCTTTATTGAATATTATCTCAAAAGAAAAAAAAAAGTAGATTTCAATCTGTAAAGTTAGTTAAGTGTTAATTATAGTTCGACGCGAGTCTTTGCAAAGATTAGGCTTAATGTCAATTGAATAGTTGCTGAACATTTTTTTTTGCTTCATAGAGAAAAATTTGCTTGTTTTTTTAAATTAAAGAATAACATTTTATTAACAAAAAGAAAGAAAATTTTGAGGAATATATATATATACGTATATACCTATATCGAAGTCACTTGACGAAATCAATTAGTTAGAAAATCCTTTTTCTCGCAACGACACAAGAAGAAAAAAAACCTGTTTTCCTCAGGCTGCATGAACACATTATTAAAAAAAAGAAGAAATCTTACTTCTCTCTCTCTCTTTCTCCTTTTTTTCTTCTTCTCATTCATGATTATGAGTTGAAATCTAATGAATACTAAATCATAAGAACAAATAAATCATCTCGAGTTTTTGTTTTCTGTTTTAGTTCGAATTGAAAATCAAAATCTAATGGAATATATTCTCTATTTAACAAACATCATTCGAAGTGCAACACAACAGATTCTCTATCAAATTAATGGGTAAATATTCAATTGATTTTTTGAGAAAAGCAGAGATTGATATCATCAGGGAAATCAAAAAGAAAAAAGACAAATTTCAATCGTAAAAATTCGATGACTAGACCATATGTCTTTGGTTTCTCTGAACAAAATGATGCATCGTTGTAAAGGTTTCTCTATTTATAAAAGATAATAAAAAGTCATGTTCTTGTAAAAATTCGATGACTAGACCATATGTCTTTGATTTCTCTGAACAAAATGATGCATCGTTGTAAAGGTTTCTCTATTTATAAAAGATAATAAAAAGTCATGTTCTTGGAGGATATTCCTCAAAGGACTATTTGATGCGCTGACAGGAAGTCATCTTTCCTTTTTTTTTCTATTTAAACTTAAAGCAATGAATCTTATTTTGATCAAAGACTAATCCAAATGTTGAACAATGTTTGAGAATTAAGAAACAAAGAAATATTTGTTGTTTGTTTTGTTAAACAGATTGTTTCAGCGTCAGACAGCGGATAATCAATCGGATTACGCTGAATTAGTTGAAGATGGCGATGGATCTGTTCGCGGTCGTTTTCAACATCTTCGAAATACAACATCGAAATATATTCCATCACGTTTTCGATTGATGAATTCGATTCGAACGATGCCCGTTCGATATCAAACCGCATTTTTGAGTTCATTAGGATTTTTGATTTCATTCGGTATTCGTTGTAATATGGGCGTGAGTGTTGTAGCAATGACACATAATGAAACAGAAAAATTTCCAAATGGAACAGTTAAATTAATTAAAGTAGAATTTCGATTGAATTCGAAATTCGATTGAGATTTTTTTGCTTTCGTTGTTTAGCTTGCTCAATTCGATTGGACACCAGGTATCATTGGAATAGTTGATAGTTCTTTCTTTTGGGGATATCTTATTACTCAAGTACCAGGTGGTTATTTAGCTGCTAAATTTCCTGCAAATCAGTAAATATTGAATCGAATATATTCAAATAGAGAAGAAGAAAATCTCGTTGTTTTTTTTTTAATTTTCAGTGTTTTTGGATTTGCACTTGGTGTATCTTCGTTTTTAAATTTATTTATTCCGTTTGCTGCCAAGATTCACTATGGTTTCGTAATGATTCTTCGAATTCTTCAAGGACTTGTCGAAGTAATCGAGCAAATTCTTTTGTTTTTCTGTAATAACATCGTTTGACTATTGAAAAGGGCGTTACTTATCCAGCAGCACATGGCATTTGGCGTTGGTGGGCTCCGCCTTTCGAACGAAGTACATTAGCAACTATTTCTTTTACTGGTTGGTTTTTGTTTATTTGAAATCAGATGAAGAAGAGAAAAAAAACCGCAATGAATTGTGTTTTGTAATTGCTAATAGGATCTTATGCAGGTGCAGTTCTTGGAATTCCTCTCTCGGGAATTTTGACCGAATATTTAAATTGGCAAGTGGCGTTTTATTTCTATGGTATCATTGGATTGATTTGGTCGGTTCATTGGTGGCATTTTTCCTATGAACGACCGGCAATTCATCCGAAAATAACCGAAGAAGAACGTGTTTATATCGAAGAAAGTATTGGTGAAGCAAGTTCAATTGCAAATAAAGTAAAAACAACCGCAAGTTCGTTGAGATCTTCAATCGAAATCCGAATTTAGACATGGATAAAACCTCCATGGCGTAGTTTCTTCACGTCGAAACCAGTTTGGGCTATAATCGTAGCTAATTTCTGTCGTTCATGGTCATTTTATTTATTAATCAATTCTCAAGCTGAATATTTTCGCGAAGCACTTGACTATAACGTTGGAAAGGTTCGAGTTCTTTGTTTTTGCCACTCAACAGACAAACAATGAACTCTAATTTCTGTAAATAGGATCCATTTTTGGCAGCATTACCTCACTTGACAATGTCATGTATTGTTCCGTTTGCTGGTAAATTAGCTGATTATTTACGAACAAATTATTTAACAACGACTGTTGTTCGAAAAATCATGAATTGCGGAGGCTTCGGAATGGAAGCTGTTTTTCTTTTGCTTGTTGCCTATGCAAAAAATCCTCGATTAGCTATTGGAGCCTTGACAATTGCCGTTGGCTTCAGTGGTTTTGCTATTTCAGGATTCAATGTCAATCATTTGGATATCGCTCCACGTTATGCAAGTATTCTCATGGGCATTTCGAATGGTGTTGGAACATTAGCTGGCATGTTATGTCCTGTAACAGTCGAATTTCTCACTGAAAATGGAGTAAAAACAGAAAGGAAAAGAAAAGATTTTGTGTTATTTTTGTTTTTTTTTGTTTTGAATAGACTCGTGAAGAATGGGCACATGTATTTTTAATAGCTTCATTAATACATTTTGCTGGAGTTATTTTTTATGGTTTATTTGCATCCGGTGAAAAACAACCATGGGCAGAACCACCTTCAACTAATGAACGTAATCAAAAACGAAATCTAATGCGATTCACTATTTGTTTGTTTTGTTTTGTGGTTTAGAACGTGAGCCAACAACATCGTATGGATCAACAATTACAGATGGTGGCCAACGAGGAGGTTATCAAAGTTCAAATGATCCATTTGCTGGAATGGCAAATGGCAATTATACAAATCTATCAGGTCGATTCAACGAACAAACAGCATCATCATCAATTCCACTTACGATTGAAAATCCGATCTATCGAAATTATCAATAAAAAAAAACGAGAATCTATATATAAAGATCATAGGCATTTTTCTTTTGACAATCATTGTAGCCCTTTTCTCTTGTCCCACATTTTTCTTTCTTTTTTTTTTGATTTAATTAAATGTTGTTTGTCCGAACATTCTTGATTGACTTTGATTCGATGTCAACAAAAAAAAAGAAAAAGAAAAAGGCGTGATATCAGTAATCGTCAAAAGGATCAACAGTATTGAGCGTAAGTGCTTTGATATGACGAAGAAAAGAATGAAAATAAAATGTACGAGTCTCGTCAAGTGATTATTGAATCGATCTAATAAAATAATATTCACTCGATGGATATTTAAAGTGCTATTTGAGCTCGTTTCTTTTTTTCTTCTCTGCACACCTTTTGACAACAACGACAAACGAGTTGAATGATTGGATTTCAAAGTAAAAAAAACGACGTGTTAGAATTACACATCGAAGGAGAATCAAGAGTTTAGAAAGATTTTTTTTTTATTAAGAAAAAAAAACGAACGAATAAAAAAATCAAGTACTTCGAATATTAAAAAAAATATTCGACTTTTTTCTTCGAGTAGAATTGTTTGTCTTGATAAAACGAAGCGAACAAGTCAAATAAGAGAGAAACCAATTCAATCGAATTTTTCATTTTATTAAAAAAGCGTCGAAAGAGAAAGATTCTTATCAATCGACGACACGATGAAAAAAAAAAAGAAAGAAAAGAAACGAGACTTGAAGTAAATCGAATGTCTCATATCAAATCTTATTGATGTATGAAAACGTTTTTAACAGCTGTATGGCAAATGTATGTCGTGGTAGAAGGTATTTACCTTTCTCTCTCTCTCTATGTGTGTGTGTGTGTGTGTGTGTGTCTTTCTCTTTTTCTGTATGAATAATACAAGTTAAACTTTATGCATTATTAAAAAAGATTTGCCTTTGTGCATGTGTGTGTACTTAGTGGCGGTTCGAATGTGCATTACAATCCAACATAACACTATTATGACAATCGACAGTTTTGTCTTGTTCGTTTGATTAAAATCGAAGTTTGTTGTGTTCGAAAGTAAGTTCGATTTGAAACGAGTTGAGTTGTGTTTTCAATTCGATTAGAGGAAAGTTGACAGCGCGCAGTCGAACTAATCAGAAATCTAAAGAAAGGAAATGAGATGTTTGTCTTTGTTGGAAATTGAATATATGAAAAAGAGAAGAAAGTGTACACTGTTTGATTGAAGACAAAGAATAATTTACTTGAGGTCAAATTCAGGTCAAAAATAAATCCGATTTTCATTTCATCAATCGTTCAGATTGACAGTTTTTCGAAAGACAAGAAGAAAACTCGAGTTTTTTTTTCTTCTTCTGATTAAAACTTTGAAGGTCAACAACAACAAGAAAAAAAACGAAGCGAAATGTCAATGAATTGATTTGATTAGAAAAAGATCAAGAAGAATTTGTCGAGATTAATTTGATCTATTAGAAAAACGAGTCTTTTATTAAATGCAAAGTATCTGCTCCCATTCTCCTCTGAATTCGACTTATTTCTTCTTTCTCGTTGTACATGTGTAAATTATCATTGAAGTTGATATACTTTCATTGACACATATAATGACATTTACTCCCATCATCATTGACCGAGGAGAAGAAGAAGAAGTAGTAGTAGTAGTAGGTGATATGATTTACAATATATCTCATCAACAAAGAAGAGACATGTCACAGATTCGTTTATGTAAACATTCGTTTGGCCTTGTTCTCTCGGTTTTTTTGTTGCTGTTGTTGTTCGTCGATTAAATTTTTTTCTTTTTATTTTGAGACAAAATCGAATCGTGTTGATCCCTAAGGCAATTGACTCATTGGATTCTCTGAAATGATAGAATGTTATGTTCAGATAGAGTTGATTGTTATGATCAACAACATTTCTTTTCGATAGCCAATAAGCCTTTGGCTAATATAGACATACACTTCTTCATCTTGTTCTCTTTCTTCCGCACCTATTCTTCTCTCTCTCTCTCTCTCTCTTTCTTTTCTTCTTGTGTGTTATTGCTGTTCTCGACTGTCATTTTGTTCGAACCATATGGAAACTCTTTTTCTTCTTCTTCTTCGTTTTTTTTTCTGCAGAGAATAGCCGCACATTTGACAACAATCATTCGAAGAAAGAGGCAAAAGTATTGATCTAATTGACTCTATCATATTTTCACGATCTACTTCTAAAAAAAGAAATGCATAGTTTTTCTCCATATCGAACGAAGAAGAAGAAAAAACACTGTTAATGACATACAGACACATTTATTTACTTCGTTTAACGTGAGACAAATTACTATTTTCTTTTTTTCTGTCTAATTGCAATCATCAAAAAAAAGAAGAAGAAAATAAAAACGGTCGATTATTTTCTGAAGAAATTTTGTCTTCGTTTGCCGAACAAATTGAAAGTAAGTGAGAAAAGTACTTGTGACCTGTCAAAGATATGTTGATTAATCGTGTTGTTATCAAGTAGTTTTCTTCGAATTCGATGGACAAACGAGTTAAACGATGAGATCGAAGTGTAATAACCTTTTCAAATGTGTAAATGTCAGATTAATGTTTTTTTTTCGATTTTCTAGAAATATTTGCTAATGATCGACATCGATCAATTGCTGTCTCTCTTCAAAAAAAAAAGCTGAAAGAGAATCTTTTGTCGAAGATTTTCTTCTGGTGTTAAGTACTATTGACATAGAACAATTGTTGGAAATAATTGTCATATCGACTGCGTATGAGAAAGGCGTTATTTAATTCGTTAGTAAAATATTATCTTTCGATTAATGAAAATAAGTCAATGAAGTAAAACGGAAATGCAATAGGATGAATAATGTCTTCCTTTGGAAAGTGTGCGTACGCATCTATTGATGTTCATTCGTGTCTTTCAACCGGAAGTTTTCTTTTACATTTCAAAATCAAATCCAAACAAAGCAATCGACAAGAATTACAGATAGTTTTTATTGCTCCTACGACCTGTCAAAAATTTTCTTTTTCTTCTTTTCAATGAATCGATGATCATAGAAGTAGCTCGAGTTCAATCATCAATAGTTTTTCGACAAGAAGAAGAAGAAGAATGAAAGAGAGACTGCTATTTCACCTCGTTCTTCTTCTTCTTCTTCTTCTTTTTCTTTTGTAAGAGCGCAGAGGGAATCAAACCGAGAGAGAGGAGAGATGGATGCCTGTCGTGCTTTACAACTGCGGAGATGAAATGAATGAATGAAATGTGCGAAGTGCCTATTAATAGTAAACGAGACTGACGTGTCTCACGTAACCATGAATAGTTAATTTATAAAGACATGAGAACAAAATCGAGGTAAGCACTATTCTTGATTTGTTTCAATGAAATAAAAAAGAAAAATAATTTATTTCTTTTCTCATTTAAATTTGTTAATGACAATATGAAGAAGACGACGACGAAGGCCTTGTTAATTAATTTAGAAATATGTAAAACTGTCAAGCAAAGATAACAATGTCTATATACACATCTTATCTACTTTTCCATAAAAATCAACTTGAGAAAATCGCATCGACAATTCTTGTTCATCGACAGAAGCATTTTTCATGTTCTCGTATGATAGTCACGTTTTATCGATTATCGATTTCTTTTAACAAACCAACCACGTTTTTCTTTTTGAGATTTGTTTAAAAGTAGAACAGCAACAACAATAATAACAAAAAAAAGAAGAAGAAACTAGAGAAGTGTTCGTAAGTAGTACTTCTTCTTCCTTCTTTTTTATTTGATAACAATTAAGAAATTAAAACGGTTAAAAACCCATTTCTATTATTTCAGTGCAAGAAAAGTCGCGCAGACATTTCCCAGTGAGGACAAAAAAAAGAGAAAAAAGTACTTTTTTGGGTAGTTGTATGATGAACACACTTTCGAATTAATCTGCATTTTGCATACGAAGACTAAATAGTCGATCGTCATTTGCCGCCATCTAGACATGTCAAATAAAGTAATGTTGATGTTTATTTCTCCGAACTGGTTAAAAAAAAAACGAAGGCGACTTGTTATTATTTTGTTTTATTTGATCATTTACGAGAACAAAACACAATTTCGATGAAATATTTTTCATCATTTCGAATTTGTTTTCTTTCGCAATTGTAGATAAAAAAAAAGAGAAACGAAAAACAGTTGTTTATTTTTGGTTAAAGTCTTCATTCCATCGTCTCGGATCGATTCAATTTCAAAGTTGTTGTTTGTTTGTGAGTCCGGTGTTATTTATTGTATTAAATTCAATTGAAAAACGACAAGATTTTATCGAATTCATAATGGTAAAACGATGTCTGTAACATTTGTCGACGAACAAAAATCGATTTCATTGAAAAAACGTTGGTTGGCTCATCATCACGATGATCAACAACACGTTCACAATGAAAATTCGCCATCGGAAATCGATCGACTCATTCGTCAATATAATTTTCACGATTGGCAAACGACAACAGTTCTCGTTGAACTTCAATCGAACGAATATATTCAAGGCAAAATCCATCAAATCAATTCCAACGGTTGTTTACAAGTTCAATGTTCACAAGACAAATTCATTGATGTCAATGTTTACGAACATTTGTTCGGCATTCTATCGGACAATGCGCCGTCGATTCAAGATCTCGTTCAAGGCAAAGTTGTTCTCTGTAAAAACGGAACGAATTATCAAACAGCATTGATCATCGATAAAACCAAAGAAGGCAAATTTCAAGTTCTCTTTCGAGAACAAAAGCAAACGCTCGGCGTACCGAGACAATCGATTCGATTGTTTTTACCACCGTGGCATGACGGTGAAAACTATTCGTTTGTTTGTCAATTTTATTTATTCGACTTTTTTTCTTCTTGTTTAGAAATTCCAATCGATTGGAATGCGGCGTTTTATCAAGCAAATTTATTTACTTTCAATGGTAAAGTAAATTCTTGTGAATTGAAAGTTGAACTCGATTCGAGTTCGTCGTCGATCGAAAAAGTTTATCACAAAGGCGATGTTATTCAATCGGATTCGCACATTCGAAAGAAATTCAACGGGAAACAATGGCGACGACTTTGTGCCGTTGAAAATTGTTCGAAAGAATCTCAAAAATACGGTTTCTGCTCTCGACATTTATCGCTACGAGAAAAAGAAGAAAATTCAGTGAAAATCTCATCTCGAACGTCATCGCCAATTGTCAATTCCGATCAAAATTTCACAAAAACCGGCAAAGATAAATCAACACGTCGGCCAATGAACTCGTTTATGTTGTTTTCTCAAGAAGAACGAGCCAAAATTCATCTCGAAAATCCTCATCGAGACAATCGAAATGTTTCGAAGATCCTCGGCGAGAAATGGTATTCGCTTTCGCCCGATCAACAACAACAATACAAACAACGTGCCAAACAATTAAACGATCTCAACAAAGAACAACTCAGACGTTCAGTTCGTTTGCAATCGAACAACAAATCGTCGTCGTCGCCCGTCAACGATCCTCTTCAAGCGTTCGCACAAATCTGTACAAAAATGCCGAAATTAACCGAACGATTTTCGCCAATAGTGAAAGCCTCGGTCGAAGATAATTCAACGCTGACAAATGTGATCACACCGGTTCCGATTCACGCCAATCAACTCGTTCATCAACAAGATTGTTTAGAAACTACCGAGCCAACAGTTTTTTCCGAAAGTGAAACATGTCGAACGATTGTTTCGATGTTAATTCATCAACGAAAAGCGAATTTCGATCTCGAACAACAATTAAAACATTTACAATCAACGTTAAAACCAATTTCACTGAGTAAATTTCATCTCATCAACTGTCTGTTCTCACTGATAATTTGCTTTTTTAGCATCTTTATCCTCGGCAAGTACGTCAACAGGTTATTCGAGTGGCTCGTCAATCGATGGGGGCAGTACGATTGTATCGGCATTTAGTTCGCGTTCGAATAGTTCGCTGTCCGAACGAAGTAAAACATCACCGATTTCATTTAAACCAATTCTACCGATAAAACATCAAATTCCAATTGATGACGAACAGTTCGATTCACAGAAATCGTTTAAACGAAGGAAAATTTCCTCGTCGTATCAAGTTCGTTGATTTGACAATGAAAAAGTGTCTTGATTTGTTTTGTTTTGATTTGAAAAGGATAATCAAGGGCCAACAACTCGATCTCGCAGTATTAGTGAACGAGAAGAAACAGCCGATGTTTGTCCAATGGTAACAAGGAAACGAAAAGCATCGATTGTTTCCGAACAGAATCAGTCAACAGCAGAAATCAAACGACCAACAATCGATTATATCAAACAATTAGATGGTCTCTTTGCATTTTCAAATTTCGAAACAGTTTTTATTGATTTCTGTTGTTTTAGAGATGAAAAATCAATATATAAAATCGAATTCAAATCGTCATACATCCAACGAATTCAATTCCAAAAGTCAATTAGCATCGAGATTAAAAGTCATCGAATTTCTTAAAAATCAACTTTATCCAACAGGTGAATTTGATTTTTTTCCTTCTTTCATTGAATAAGTAAAGTCATTTTTATTGAAGATCTTTCAATATCATCATTTCAATTATCAAATGGAGATTTATTTCCCAATCGTCGTATTCTAAATCAACGTATTCGAGAAATTCGTCAAAAATTAATGAGTCATTTCAAACAAGACAATAGTTCATCCTAAAAAAATCGATTATTTTTACTTGATGTTGTGCCATACATATGTTGTGGTAGTCTTAGTCTCTTCAAATTATCCCGCTAAGGAATGATGTCTTCGTCTTCTTCTTCTTCTTCTTCTTCTTCTTACTTTTCTTTTTCTTCGTTTTTTTTTCTTCTCTTTCTAGTCCATGTTCTTTCGTTTTTCTTTAGACAAAAACAAAACCCAGAAAACTCTATGTGTGTTTCTCTCTTTCTCTCTCTTTAGGTACAATTTATTGCTTTTCTTTTTCTTTTCATTTGATTTTTTTTTCGTGGAATTCTATCATTATAAAAAAAAGACTCGTTAATCAACGTGTCTCTAAAATAAAACAAATAAACAAAATGATTCTTTTTCTTTTTAAATATTCTTAAAAGACTCGAGCAGAATTATTCAGTGTCTCCATTCTGATTGACTTATTTTCGCTTGACGATCTCGAAAAGTTTGTCATTATCAAACGAAATTTCAATTATTTGAAATTTAAAAGTTGAGCAAGATTAAGTGATAAATGCCAATAAAA
>Ga0209930_1005395_pt1 | contig 10455 bp, 8 predicted proteins | sample ThiBiot_500_biof_2_FD_183948 | JGI IMG/M metagenome (GOLD analysis project Ga0209930, IMG submission 183948) | Wastewater bioreactor microbial communities from Cape Town, South Africa - Thiocy_cont_500_biof (SPAdes) | ecosystem: Engineered > Bioreactor > Thiocyanate-remediating >... | reverse complement strand
CCGCTGCGTTGAGCGCCAGGATATTCGTCTGGAAGGCGATGGAATCGATGACGCCCGTGATCTCGGCAATCTTTCCGCTGCTGGCCGAGATTTCGTCCATGGTGCCCACGACCCTGGCGACAGCGCCACCGCCCACGCCCGCCACCTCCTTGGCACGCACGGCCAGGGCGCTGGCCTGCCGCGCATTCTCCGAACTCTGGCCCACATTGCCTGCCAGCTGCTCCATGGAGGCCGCCGTCTCCTGCAGGCTGGAGGCCTGGTGTTCGGTGCGGCTGCTCAGGTCCTGGTTGCCTGCGGCGATCTGGCTGGATGCCGTGGTCACCGACTCCACCCCGCGCCGCACATCGCCAACGATGCTGGCCAGCGATTCGCGCATGGCGCTCATGGAGCGCAGCAGGTCGCCGACTTCGTCGCGCCCCGTGGCCTGGATCTCGGACGCCAGGTCGCCCTGCTCGATGTGCCTGGCCACCTCCACGGCGGACTTCAGGGGAACGGTGATGGAGCGCGTGACCACATAGCCCAGCGCCACGGCGAGGATGACAGCGGCCGCGACAAAGCCGTAGATCAGCATCTGCGACTGCGCCAGGACCTGGCGGGAGTCCGCATACACATCCTCGGATGCCTTGAGCTGCAGCTCCACCAGTTCGCCGATCTTGGCGCTGATGGGGTCTACGCTGGCATACAGCGCGCCATCGAACTCGTCCAGGCTGCCGGCCCTTTTTCCATCCAGCGTCTTGAGCCGCTGCAGCAGCCGGTCGATGCTCTGGTTGGCAGGTGCGAACAGCGCCTGCGCCTGGCTGGCCAGCACGGCCTCCTGCGAGGTCAGCTGTGTGGACGAATAGCTGCGCCAGGCCGCATCGATCGCGGGCAGCGTGCCGGAAATGCTCGCCGCTGCCTCCTGCGCCGTGATCAGGCCGGCATTCGCCTTGTTGACCGTATCTATGACGTTGACGGCGTAGGCGTCCGCAATCTGCTTGAGCTGCTTGAGCGGAACCACGCGGTCCTGGTACATGGTCTGCGTGCCCGAGAACACATGGCCCAGCGCCCTTGCGCCGACGGCGCCCACGGCCATCAGGCAGATCAGCAGAACAAGAAAAACACCGGTAAGCCGGGTACCGATACGCACATCGCCGAGTTTTTTCATCGCAGATCCCTCTGTCCCCGTGACGCCATCGGTATAGGCCATCGCTATCGCATCCCGGCAGTCACATTGCTTGCCTTATCGGAAGCAACCGCCGGTTTCTTGAGAGTCAAAAATCAATAAGTTCCATAGGAGTTGCGACGCTCGCGGCTATCACCCCGCAGGCAAGCCCCCTTCCCCATCCGTGTTGCAGAGCCAACCCTCTCAAAGTCCGAACAGCATTCTCATGTAAGTTACATTGAATGTCTTGAAAAACGGCCCGTGAAAACACGGGCCATCTCACTGGATCAGACGTAGACGTCGACCACGCCGCCCAGCCCGGGCGCCTTGCCGCCCTTCGATGGGGATTGCGATGGGTTCTCGGCGGCCTGCTGCTGCTCGCGCTGCTTGTCGATCTGGGCCTGCTGCCTGGCGCGCATCAGCGCCTCGATCTGGTTTTGCACCATCATGATCTGCGTCTGCAGCAGCTTGGACTTCTGTTGCTTGGCCTTGGCGTCGATGTTCTCGGAGGCCACTTCTTTGAGCGCCTGCTGCAGCTCCTTGAGCTTGCGCTGCAACGCAGCGATGTCATTGCCGCCGGAGGATGAAGCGGCTCCCGAGGCGGAAGCCGAGGTGGAGGATGAGACTTGCATGCCCCATACATCGACCACTGGCGGGCGAACTGAAGGCCCGCCCCACCCCCGGCCGCCATCACCCCAGCCAGTGCCGCAGCGCACCCGCCGACGCAATGCCGATCAGCACCGTCGGCAGAATGGGCAGCCGGCTGGCCGCCACCAGCGTCACCACCAGGGCCAGCAGATCGGCCGGACGCTCGGACACAAACGCCGGGGCAATCACCGAGATCAGCACGCAGCCCGGCAGGCTTTCCATCACGTACTGCATGCGCGGGCTCAGCGTGCGCCCGCGCAGCAGCAGGTAGCCGATCACCCGCGTGAAATACGTGCTGCATGCCATGAGCACCAGCGTCAGCAAGGTTGTGGCTTCCATCGCTCAGCTCCTGGGTGCCAGCAAGGCCGCGCAGACCAGGCCAGAGACGGCGCCGGCCGCCACATACCAGGCGCCAGGCACCAGCTTGTAGACCAGGGCCGCCGTCAGCAGGCTCACCAGCCAGGGCCGGCAAGGCCTGACGCCCTTCCACATGCCGCGCAGCAGCACCAGAAACACGGCGGTGAACGCCATGTCGAAGCCGTACTGCTCCAGGTCGCCAATGCGCGGCCCCAGAAAGGCACCGGCCGCCGTGCACGACACCCAGGCCATGTACAGGCCTGCCGACACGCCCATGTAGTAAGGCAGGCTCACGCGCCGGGCGGCACTGCGCTGCGCGTCTGCCAGGGCCAGCGCCCAGCTTTCGTCGCACATGAAGAACAGGGCCGGGAGCGCACGGCGCCTGGGCAGATGGCGCAGATAGGGCGCCAGTGCCGCACCCATCAGGATGTGCCGGCAATTGACCAGGAAGGACATGGCGACGATCAGCAGCACATGCGGCGGCGACGTCCACAGCCGTATGGCCGTGAACTCCGAGCCGCCGCCGAAGTTCATCCCGGTCATGAGAGGAACCTCCAGCGGTGCCAGCCCCTTTTGCACGGCCTGGGCGCCCAGCACCAGGGCAAAGGGCACGAAGCCCAGCATCACGGGAATCGCATCCCTGAAGCCACGAAAGGCCTCGGAACTGCGGGAGACGGAATCTGCCGAAACGGCAGCGGGGGAAAGTGGAATGGATGAAGACATGGAGAGCGGCGATTGTCGGCCTGTGCCGCTGGAATTTGCTGCCGATTCATGCTTCCACCAGCCATTTGACAGATGTTTATGCCGATTTATTTGAGCACCTGGAAATAATCTGCCGCACACAGGCTGATCAAAGCATTTCCATGGCTGGCGGCGCTCCTCGGATGGCCGCGCCTGCCCTCCTGACATTTCACGAAACCCAACAGCCATTGGCTCCCGCCATGCTGCAGTGCGTCGCAAACGGCTGTGCCGGCCAGGGCGGCGGCGGGACCATGAAGCCCTCATCACTTCGCTTCACCTGAAAGGTTCCCCATGCGCACTTCCCACTTCACCCGCTTGATCGCCCTGGCCGCCCTCAGCCTGGGCCTGGCCGGCACCGCCCTCGCCCAGGAAGCCACGCCCTCCTCCACTGCTGCCCCCACCGACCTCAGCCGCGCCCAGGTGCTGGCCGACCTGGAAATGTGGCACCGCGCCGGACTCACCTATCTCTCCGACCGCGAGATCGATGTCCGCTCCACCGAATACCAGCGCGGCCTGGAGCGTTACCAACAGCTGCGCGCCAGCCCCGCCTACCGCGAGGCCGTGGCCAGACTGGAGAAAGGGCATGCGGTGGCTCAAGACAAGTGAGCGTTGGGGTGACGCGAGGCGCGAGATACTGTGCAGTTTCCCCACCTGCGAGCATCGCCCCTCACTCCATGAATATCCGCATAGTCAACGGCGACCTTCTGGACCAGGACGTTGAGGTCATCGTCAACTCATGGAATAGAAACATCATTCCCTGGTGGCTGTTGATCCCCCAAGGCGTGTCCAGCGCAATCAAGCGCAAGGGTGGACTGCAGCCATTCCTGGAGGTTGCGCGGGCCGGCCCCATTCCTCTGGGCGATGCCGTCCTGACATCTGCCGGCAGACTGCCTTTCAAAGGCATCATCCATGTGGCGGGTATCAATCTTCTTTGGAGGGCGTCACAACTCTCCATTGAGAAGTCCACACAGTCGGCCCTTCAACTCGTCAACGATCACGGCTTCAAATCCGTAGCCTTTCCCCTGATCGGTTGCGGATCTGGAGGCTTCAATGAAGACACTGCCATCGGCATGATGAAGAACACCATTGCCCAAGTCGAAACGAGGGCAGCGGTTGTGCTGGTCGTTTTTGGCAAGGCACGATAGTTGTTGTAACGGTCGAAGCTCGGATACCGCAGGTCGAACTTAGTCGCCTGCGCATAGCTGAAGCCGCTGACCGTCTGGCCGTAGCCCCAGGCGCCCGTGGTGGGACGCACTTCCCCAAACCCCGAGATCAGCCATTGCCAGGCCACCTGTCCCTGCTGGCTGGTCAGGCGCCTGGGGGTGTTCAGATGGTCCGTGTGGATGGCGTACAGCCGGCCGTTGATTTCTGCCGCAATGGGCATGGGGCCGCTGGCCGTGGGCAGGTAGATGATTTCCGTGCTGTCGCTCTGGCCTGCAGGCGCTGCGCTGTTGGCGCTGCGCTGGTTGGCGTACTGGCCCAGCACGGTGCTGCCTATGCCGTCTTCGGCATACAGGCTTGGTTGGTGAGGAGCGGCCGTGTTCCCGAAGGGCGGCGGTATCCAAGTTGGAGATTCAACTCGAGTACTCCACGGCTATCGCAGCTGACGTAGGCTACAGATTTTTTGAAAGATTCAATCAGGGTTAATTGATGATTTTTCTTCTTTCTCCAATTTTTTCCACTTTTTTGATTGATGATGCAGCATCGAAAGATGCCCAAATAGAGCCAAAGAGAAATGCAAGGCAACAACACAAATCAGTCCCATCAGACTCGCACCCCACCAAGGCCAAGCAGGCGAAAATATTCTATAAATCCAAATTCCAAAAAACAAATATAAACAGCCATAGAAAATAGTAAATCCCGTCATCTAATCACCTCCGGCAGCTGCACTGCTCTCCATCACTTGTCAACGTCGGAGACAAGCCTGCACCACCAATAATTCTTGGAAATAACCATCTAAATAAAGGCGTAGGTCCCGTACCAAATGTTGATCCAAGTCCCAAACCAATTCCTCCAATTTCAGGGGTTAATGCCCGCCGCCATCCAATATCTGCAACTAATGATGCACCACGAGCAACTGGGTCTAGTGATGAGTATTTCGCGTAGGATGCCGTGGTTTTTTGACCTATTTCATAAAGCAATTTCTCCCGAAGACTGAGATTAAGGCACGCAACATCAGCCTCAGCTCCTAGCATGTACCAGTTCGCAGCAGAGGAACACGAGGAAGTTAAGGCAGAACCAGCCAAACCTAATGTCGAAGGTGAAAGTGCAGCTGCTATTGCCGGTATGGTGACAAGCCTAGTCCACGCGCCTGCTTGCACAGCTTGATCGAGAGTGGTTTTGTGCTTTGCACCTTCAAACGTCGTTAGGTCAAGAAATACCAATCCTTCGGGATCAATGAAATTCAATGGATTTCCACCCACATACCCAAACCGATTCCAGCCACCCTCCAACCCGATCGGGTCCGCTTGGATGTATCTCCCCGTCGCCACATCGTAGTACCTGTGCAGGTTGTACGACAGCCCCGTCTCTTCATCAAACACCTGCCCCGGATACCGCAGGTCGAACTTCACCGCCTGCGCATAGCTGGGGCCGCTGACCGTCTGGCCGTAGCCACGGTCGCCCGTGGTGGGCCGCACTTCCCCAAACCCCGAGATCAGCCATTGCCAGGCCACCTGCCCTTGCTGGTTGGTCAGGCGCCTGGGGGTGTTCAGGTGGTTAGCGTGGATAACAGATCGGCGAGTTTGTTCTCCGTCGCGATAGACTTAAGTATTTTCATCAAAATCCAAGCTTGTTAATTCTTATCTCTTGGTGCAATCTTTTTCTCTCTGACTCAAGATCCAAGCGGTCAAATGATCTAACGAAATTCTCTATATTTTCATCAAGCTCAATATGATACTTCCACAGAGCTTTTGCGCCAAGCTCTTGGATAAACATCAATCCATTTATAACATCTGCACTCTCACCAAAATCACAAATGAATATTCTTCCGCATGCCTCAATGAATAAATCCCTTACCCCGTCCCAATCAAAAAATTCCTGCAACAACTGATCAACATCTGAAGTATTAGAAGAAAAATCCACCAACGACTCTTCTAAGAATGCGGATTTTCCCCCGGAACTCAATGAGTATTCAAGATACAATCTAGTAATTTCAGTATTAGTCATAATTTATATTGCCGACATTTAATTTCACACCTTTTTTGAGTTTCAATTGCAAACCATTACCATATTTTAATTAATATGCGTCTAGAATCAATTTATTCAATCTGAAAAAAATGAAAGTAGTCGCACTCAGAACTTCTTCAGCCTGCAAGAAAGGAGCCCCTCGTCCAGCACTCCATAATCTATAATAAAAATATCCCAAGATTACAAATAAATAAAATGATGTTTATTTAAAATCCAAACATGAATTACAAACATCCCTCCCAATCAGCTGGAGCGAATCAGCATGCCCCCAAAGCCTCGCCTGCACCTTGTGATCGATGTGATTGGGACAATGTTGGCATAAGACAATTTGTAGAAAATATACATCGCCGACACCAGCAAAAAGCCCCCCTCAGCAACCGTTATAGACACAGGTTTGAGGCGAAGCCCCTTTCACTCTTTATTGCTGTTTTGCATTTTCCTCAATACAATTTCGATAATGAATAACGAAGCAAATCCAGCGGCAATGCCAATTGGCGTAGATATCCAATGCATTACCATTTGGATCGTGTTATGTTGCTGAGTTTTATCGCCGCAAGTATTGAAACCAAGATACGGACCAATAATTTCTGCCGCCGCATGCAGAGCCTCTGCGTCTATGCGCTCATCAATGAATGACCATAATTTCCTAGCTGCAATAATTGTGCTTATTGCAACCACAAAGAAAAAAAGCAAAATTTTTACTAGAATTTTTCTCATAATTACCTAACAGTAATGCTGCCAAGATAAGGCTGACCATTTGGAAGTAGCTCGATTTTGGTTTTATTCAACAATTGAAATTGAATTTTTTTCCACGCCTCAACATTTGATGTTGTCACGCACCCGTTTGAAATGGTTCCAGGGTGGAATCTAAATCTATCCCGATAAACAGTCGATCCATTATCTGTTGGCATCAAAACATTCAACCCATCGCCATATTGACCGTTGTCTGGCATCAATTTAAAAAATGTCAGACCACCTAATTTATCTGTCGGATCGTTCGTGTAGATATATGGATCTACTATAAAGTAGCGCCCCCTTGGAATGGGACCTCCGCCTACAATATATTCCATTTCAGGATTATTCTTTCGGGGGCCTTGTCCAGAAAATGCATCAATCGAGCCAGACATGCATGAGCAGTCGCTCGTCAGGCTACCTTGGCGCACATCGAAAACGAAATCCTCCAGAAGGCCGCGCGAATCAGTTCGATTAAGCGGATTCCCGCTCACATACCCAAACTGATTCCACCCACCCTCCAACCCGATCGGGTCCGCCTGCATATACCGACCCGTCGCCGCATCGTAGTACCGATGCAGGTTGTACGACAGCCCCGTCTCTTCATCAAACACCTGCCCCGGATACCGCAGATCGAACTTCACCGCCTGCGCGTAGCTTGGGCCGCTGACCGTCTGGCCGTAGCCACGGTCGCCCGTGGTGGGACGCACTTCCCCAAACCCCGAGATCAGCCATTGCCAGGCCACTTGCCCCTGCTGGTTGGTCAGGCGCCTGGGGGTGTTCAGATGGTCCGTGTGGATAGCGTACAGGCGGCCGTTGATCTCTACCGCAATGGGCATGGGGCCGCTGGCCGTGGGCAGGTAGATGATTTCGGTGCTGTCGCACGCGTTAGACCGCAAGGCTTCTCACTTTATACATGGCGCCAAGTCTGACTTGGTTGCTGGCTTGAATGTCGATTCAGCCTAGTTACGCATTGCGAATGCTACCTGCAGGAGGCAGATGCTGCAATACCACAATCTTCCTCGAGAATAAATATTGGAGCCACTATATCTTTCATCTTCATCATGACAATTCCAAATTTCTCCGAGTAAAAATATTCCATTCCAGTCTTTTCATGAAAAACTTTATAGTAATCTATTTTTTTTCCAAAAATTCTTAGCGGAACAGGCATTTTTATCAACTTATAGTTTTCATCATTTTTCTGCCAAACCATTTCTTTACCCTTAATATATTTTGGGACGGAGAATTTCAAAAAATCCGAAGAAAAACAGAAAAAATCGTCATCCTCCCCACAAAACTTTACTTTCCCCACATAAATATGAGATTTTATTTCACCAGTTTTTTTCGAAATTAATATTGCTTGCTCATAGCTCCCAGGAGGAGAGTATGTCCAATCGTCAGAGTTTGCAAAAACCGGAAAACAGATAGCGAATGATATAAAAATAATTAACGCCGCATACTTCCGCATGTGCATTTCCCCTTAAAAAGCTCCAAAGCGTATGAATCAGCATCAATTTCAACAGCCAAACCTCCAGTGGTCCCATTTAATCTATGCTTCAAATACTCTGAACCGCTTGGACTAAGTATGCGATTCCCCTTCATCAAATGGCGGAATTCATGCAAAAACACCGCATAAGGATCTTCTCTACTCTTCTCAAAAGGATTTATAAAGTTACTTGTTAGCCCAAAATAGTCAGATGTGAAATTTGTGTGAAAATTATCTACATCCGTTGTAGGACTTCCACGCCTGCCATCAGTACCAACCGTCCATTTATCAAAATATGATTTCAAGTAAGAACTATCAGAAGAACAAAGTGAATCTATCTTATCTTCCAATTTTCTTCCGTATTCACGCAACTGCTTCACCCACGGAGGTGGAGTAGTTGCAAAGCTCTCTCCCTGCCACATTACCTTGAACAATCCTTGTGGATCACCATAAATCAATGGGTTGCCCCCTACATACCCAAACCGATTCCACCCACCCTCCAACCCGATCGGGTCCGCCTGCATATACCGCCCCGTCGCCGCATCGTAGTACCTGTGCAGGTTGTACGACAGCCCCGTCTCTTCATCAAACACCTGCCCCGGATACCGCAGGTCGAACTTCACCGCCTGCGCATAACTGGGGCCGCTGACGGTCTGGCCGTAGCCACGGTCGCCCGTGGTGGGCCGCACTTCGCCAAACCCTGAGATCAGCCATTGCCAGGCCACCTGCCCTTGCTGGTTGGTCAGGCGCCTGGGGGTGTTCAGGTGGTCCGTGTGAATGGCGTACAGGCGCCCGTTGATCTCTGCCGCAATAGGCATGGGGCCGCTGGCCGTGGGCAGGTAGATGATTTCCGTGCTGTCGCTCTGGCCTGCGGGCGCTGCGCTGTTGGCGCTGCGCTGGTTGGCGTACTGGCCCAGCACGGTGCTGCCTATGCCGTCTTCGGCATACAGGGTCTGCAGCGTGGCCGGTTGACCTGCGCCCCGGGCATCGCTCTTGAGCACGCGCTGGCCCAGGGCGTTGTAGACGTAGCTGACCGCTCGTGCGTCGGCCGCGTCCGCGTATTCGCCGGCCTTGGCGATGCGGCCGTCCGCGCCGTAGTGCAGGTGGTTGTCTCCCTTCTTGACCAGGGCGCCCGCAGCGTCGTAGCTGAAGGTCACGTTGCTGTTCTGCGCCGCGCTGCCCGGGCGCTGCAGCGTCTGGGCATAGCTTTGCAGGCGATTGGTGCCCGCAGCCGTCTGGTAGCTGCGCTGCAGCGTGGAGGTGCCCGATGCCAGGGCATTGTTGTAGTGCACCTGGGTGCGGTTGCCGTTGGCATCCCAGGCGTAGCCGGAGGCGCTGAGCTCGATGGTGTCGGCAAGGCTCCAGCCTGTGGGCAGCGTGAGGCCTGCAGGCGCGCTGTGCGCGCTGGCCGTCAGGCGTCCCACGGCGTCATAGCTGAAGGCGCTGGACAGCTTGGCCTGCTGGGCCGCCGCCGTGCCCGGCAGCATGTGCTGCTGCTGGATGAGGCTGATGCGGCCTGCCGCATCCCAGGTCAGGTTCAGCAACTGGCTGCTGGCCAGTTGGCCTGCCGTGTTGTAGCTGCGCTGCTCGGCCAGGGTGGCCGTGGCGCCGGGCTGCTGCGCAAAGCCCGTCCATTGCCAGGCCGTGGGCTGGCCCAGCGGGCTCCAGGTCAGGCCGGTGACCAGGGGCTGGCCGTTCCACTGCAGGCCCGTGATCTGACCTGTGCTGTCATACAGGTAGGTGGCCTGCCTGCCGCTGGGGTAGGTGATGCTTTGCAGTTCTCCGCCTCCGCCCTGCCCGGCAGGTACATAGGAGTGGATCAGCGACTTGGTGTCGCCATTGGCAAGGATCTGGCTCTTGCGCAGCACCCGGCCCAGGATGTCGCGCTGGTACTGGGTGGTGACGCCGGGGTCCTGGATCTCGCTGAGGTGGCCCGTGCTGGCCTTGGGGGCACCGGGGCCGTTGTAGGTGGTGCCGGGCAGGTCGTAGCGCAGCGTGGAGGTTGCGGTGCTGCCGTACTGGAGTTGGGTGGGACGGCCCAGGGCGTCACGCTGCACGGCGAGGGTGCGACCTGCGGCATCGGTGATGTTTCGTGCCTGTCCTCGGCCGTCATAGACGGCGGAAACAGTTCCTCCATCGGCCGACACCTCTTTGATTGCAT
>Ga0209930_1005392_pt1 | contig 10460 bp, 9 predicted proteins | sample ThiBiot_500_biof_2_FD_183948 | JGI IMG/M metagenome (GOLD analysis project Ga0209930, IMG submission 183948) | Wastewater bioreactor microbial communities from Cape Town, South Africa - Thiocy_cont_500_biof (SPAdes) | ecosystem: Engineered > Bioreactor > Thiocyanate-remediating >... | reverse complement strand
ACTTACATATAAATAATCTTGATCATCAATTGCAAGCTTATAACAATCAATGTTAGAAATGAGGATGTTTCCATTGGTTGTATTTCGAAGTGACCATTGTACAATTCGTCTATTTCCACGATCACAAATAATAATTGAATTATTTTTTCTATTTACAATAATATCTGTTGGCATTGATAATTGATTTGTTTCAGATCCATTTCCATTTCCACCTACAACGATACGTTTTTCTGTGAAATTATTTGACCATACCTCAACATGATTATGTTCATGTCTACATATATAAAGATTATCACTGTCATCAATATCTATGGTGTCACTGTTAACATAGCTATCAATCAAAACTGTGATTCCATATTGTCTCCATTTTGTTATATTCGTTAAACTTAGATTATACAATGGAACTAATATAATAATAACAAAAAAAAGATTATTATTTACTGAGCATATGTCACTATTCTTTACCGAATTCTTTTTCTTCTGTACTTTGTGTCGATGTTGTTGTTGCTGTTATTAGCTTGTTTTTTGCTTTTTTCATTTGCAGAACAACAGTTGGAACAGTCACAATAGTAACAATTAAAATACCAATGATTAAAATTAAAATGAATCTCTTACAACATAGATATGCACGTCTAAAAATGTTTCAATATACATTACATTCTTTTCGATTAAAAAAATACCCGTTTTTTACATACTCAGAAACGTTTTGTAAAGATATTGACGATTCCAACTTAACCATTGATGATATTTTTTGAAGAATGATTTTAAAAAAAGAGCGTTGATAAATGAGAAATCTGTTAATTTAATTTTTTGATTAAAGTGTCAGATGGTAATATTTTGTTAACGAAAGTCAAATGTTTGTCAAAATGTTTGTCGATTTATTAGATATCCGTATATAAAACTTTTTTTCAGAAGTATAGTATAGTCGGACTTGATGTAAATATTCGAAAATATCGAGTGAAGACACTCTAGCGAATGGAGACATCTATTTTGGTTTGATCTAGAGAGCTGCAAACCGGACGGGTACCCGGCACCCGAACCGACCCGAACATGAGTCCGGGTAAAATTTTGAAAATCGGTTCGGGTCCGAGTGAAAGTGTCTACCCGGACCCGACTCGAGAACTAGCGACTGGCCGTGTTTTAGAAGCACGACGACAACAACTCAGCCCTGATTCACTCGATAGTCTAGTATTTTTACGTAATTTTAGATTGCCATAACTCGTTTTGTTATTTATTAAGTATGATGAAAGTAAATGCAATATATATGTTTGGAACCAAATAAAGATTTAGAAATTTAAATATATTTTGAAAAACAAATGATTTGAACCGACTCGGGTCGGTTCGGGTCCGGGTTCGAGAGAAAAACTCGGTTCGGTTTCGGGTGGAAAAAAGTGTACCCGTGCAGGACTCTAGTTTGATCATACGATATAGTAGTGAAAAGATTGATTTCATCTTGAAACATGATGGACGATTCATTTAAAATGAAAAGGAAAGAAAAGAAAACTTTCATACTTGGTTACTGCCCTATCTGATGTACGTATAAGGATAGCGTAACTACTCACAGAGCAGAAGATATGTGACTTGAATACCACGATTGATTGTCTTTTTATTTTATTATAGGAACTAGGATTCTCCCTCTTGAAAATAGTTTTAGAATATTTTAAATCTTGTTTTAAATTACAACATTCATTGAGTAAAAGTAAACATAATGGTGCGACATCTGTTTATTCCGGTAAATAGTAAAAGAAATTATTGGTTAAATATAAAATCTTCATAAATACCTTCAAAACGTATATATGGTTCTAACATTTTTTCACTGCATTTTCTATAGCTGAGACTATCAAATCAATACAAATTTGACCATCTAATCAGTTTATTAAAGAAATATATTGGTTAGTTTTTCTGTATATGATGTGTACATGTTTGGGTTTTTGCGTTCTGTTTTTGAAATCGAATATGCTTCTTGAATGAGTAATAAAAAATTTGTTTTTTTGAATACATACGTTAATATGACAAACAAATTTTGTTTTGCACCGCAAAATAATGTGCGCAACTTCGATTTCCACAGAAAGAATTATGACAGCAAAAATTGAAGAAATGGCAGCAACTGGATTCTCTCTACTTCAATAAAAAATTCACGTACATAGACAAATGTGCATTTCAACAATAGACACGGTTACATGCTCCTTTATTTTCCGCGAGTATATAACTCGCCTGAAATCTTTTCGATTAGATTCGGTTTAGTTCGTAGAAAACACGACTCGTTCTTATAACTGATATATATTGTTTTACTAGAAATCTATGTCATATATTTCAGATTGCTACATAGTCAATGGGGGAATCGCAAGTGCAGTTGGCGATACCAGTGAACGATGATGTCCCTGAAACGTTCTTAAAGGAAATTCGTATTATGTTATTGGGTAAAATCGGTGCAGGTGAGTACTTCGTGAAGCAACTTCTTGAAGTTCTAGTTGCTGAACATGAAATGAGAGAGCATAGGAAACTGAAGCTAATGAAGAATTTCTATATATCAAAAATTTTCCAGCGCAAACTGTGAATGGGTGTTGAGAGTGACGGTGTTGTAGAGTAAGCTGTGAAAATTATGAATTTATTAGGAAAATAATCAAATATTTATACCATTACCATTAATATTAATATACTAGTTGTCTGTACGACGTCAAATTATTTTATTTTTGTTTTTAGGTAAAAGTACTCTTGGAAATCTATTAACTGCCTCACAAGAATTTGCTGAAGGTTTTACTCAAGCCTCAGTAACAAAAGAAGGTGTAATGAAGGAGCGTCAATTTGGGCAAAGAACACTGAAAGTGGTTGATACACCAGGATTCTTTGATCCCATTGTAGATCCACGAGACGTTAAAAAAGAAATTAGAAAATCAGCACTTTTGGTTGATCCAGGACCACATGCATTTCTTGTTCTTTTCAAAGCCGATCGACTATCACCGGAAGAACGTGCGTGTGCTCAGAAAATTACCGAAATCCTTGGCCCACAAGCTCTCAACTGGTGCATCTTAATAATAACACATTCCGATTATTTTAGCGCTCATGGAACAACATTTGATCAATATAATAATTCTGGGGATCGATTTTTATCTGAAGTTTTAATTAAACAAAACTTTGGTGGTCGTTTTATGGTTGTAAATAGCAAGGAAATCGATCCAACTAAAAATAAAAATTTAATTCATGATCTTATAGACAAAATAACATCCATGGTAGCCAAAAACAATGGCATGTACTTCGAAAATACTTATATCGCAAGAATACCACGTACACAACCAAAAATGGAAACAATGTTAAATTTCAAAATTGTTGAAGAAGATCGTACTATCCGAATCGACGCTAACATTCCAATTGATACTTTAGAACAAAACAGACTAACGTGCATAGAACAAAGTGAATTATGTACCAATGTTTTGCATGATACACATAGTGACCCTTCGAATTCAGAGAATCAGGCATCGAATAAAAATGGTACAGATGATGCATCAAAATGTAAATATCAAACTAAGCGGAAAAAAAAACATCGGTGTATAGTTTCGTAAAATAACAATGCTTATATGGTATACGAATTTCATGAATATACAGCAATATTTAGTTTGACTTACATCAAATTTATCGAATTATTTCAGATCTGTCTAACTATGCTTCCGAACAACAGCTAAATACGTTATTAAATCCTTATAATTACTTTGATCATCTTATTTAATATTGAAAAATTGGAAAAAATATATCAGACTATCAATATTACATCTATCATGTATATTGATACTTTTGCAGCTCGTATATACAAAATTAACAGCAGGAACAGAAATGATTGTAACGATGTCTTTAGTTTTGATCGCAAAGTTGGTTTAATAGTCTAATTACCTTCTAGTTCCGATTTTCTTCCAAAAATCAAGAAATAATGTTTTGCCCTTTGTGTTTCATGAAATATATGATTCATTTTGCTCTTCTTAAATTCTTTTATCATGTATATTCTATTTGTGATTCAAGTTTTAGATTTATAAAATTATTTCAAGTATTATATAATAATGAGTGAAAGATTAAACAAAGCAACGTCAAAAACATCATTACATGAAGGAAATATGATGGAACATAGTCGTTTATGTGGAATTTGTGGTAAGAGTTTGTATTCAATACAATTAAATATAATCAATATTGAATTGTAAACTTATTACAATGTGAATATTTCATAGGAAACTGCATTGAAAATAACGATGAATCTGAGCCGTCAGCTTCAGCTGAGTAAGTGAACAAAATACTATGTACTTCTTAGAAAATACTAATACAACTCGTAAAAATCAGTTGTAATACTTTACAATTCAAATAAAACAGAAATTGTGTCACTGGCTTAAGAAACTTTTCGAAATTACCTTTCTCGTGGTTGTCGCAAATTATGCCCTATTTCGTCGCTTTAATTTTTATGATACTACATTATTCTTTATATAGGAAGACCAATCAAGTTATTTGTGATAATTGTTACATTCGCTACTCTGCAGATGAATGTGAACTAGATGATACGATATTTGGTAAATACATTATTGTTTTTAATAATTATTTGATTATTAAAACTATATTTGATCTATGTTTTATTCTAGACGCAACTTCCAATCAAGAAGAACTCAGATCTGAGTCTAAAAATTCAAAGTTCAAGAATTTATACAACTTCGACGATAACGAAAGACACAATGATTTAGAGAGACAGAAGCGACCGCGTTTATATTTGACGAGTATGCGTATATCCTTCTATTGATAATATGTGAAAGAATTTTGCAAATTCATGACTTTATACCAACTTTAGATCCAAACGGTGTTGACTATGAATTTGGATTCAATAATTTACCACCTGATGAAATCTATGAAACGATGAAAACGGAGCCAACAAAGCGAAAACCATATCCAGTGGTATGGTTAGAGCATTCTGAAAATATTCAAGGAGATTGTTACAACAATTATGAAAAAAGATTACATGAAAATAAATTTGATTTAGAAACATTTTCAACTGATAGATTATGCGAGGATTATCTTCAATCAGACACAACAGGAAAATGTTTTTTAATCGTTCGTGATAGTTGGGGAAGACAATTTTTGGAGAAAAAAATTGAAACAAGTAAGATGTTCTTAATTTTGCTTTACAAATATATAACAAAAGTCAGACATAGAAAACTTATGCAAAAGGATTTGAAATAATAGTCAGGGATTGTCTATAATTTCTATTTCTTTTTAGGTCAGGGAGCAATTCGAGTACATGACCATCCTAAATTATCAGCAATTTACGTTTACACTTCAAATACGGACAATGAAGCCATTTATAACACAATACCAACAGTGGAAGATCAAGAGATAATTAATAGTACAGACTCTGAGAAAGACAAACAGCGTATGTTATTTTATTTTCAAAAAAGTCTTCATACAATAAGATAACCGTGACAAATTGTACATCTGTAATAGGTGACCATGTACTCAATTTACAAAAAAATGGAGCAATGTCGAATCAAAACACGATAGATGATCCTGTCAAAACTAACAGTTTATCTTTACTTGAACAATCAAACAGTCAAGCTTCGAAGAAAACACAATTATCCAAAATCATTTCATGTTTGCGGACATGCTGCTGTTGTTTGTGCAAATCGGATTCGATTGTAGAAGATAAGAATGTTACTTTACCATTACTTACAGAAACAGAGAAGCCGCATAAGGTGATGCAAAAGGAGCAATCCTCAACAGCAATAGACAACGATACGTCAAGCGAGAGAGTTGCCAGCAAAACGTATGAAACTTCGATCCAAACTGGTCAAGGGACTTGGACTAAAGAATATTCTAAGGTTAGTATTATTTACAATGGTTACAATTTTTCTGAGATCAAGTTTAAAAAACATGATCTGGAATGTCTGTGACAATGCAGAAGCACTGTTGATGCATGACTCGCATATGTTTTAAATCACTCTAATTTTTCTCATTTTGAAGAAGAATTGTCATCATAACATCAATCGCATACATAGAAAGAGTCTAAAAGGTAGGATGGGAGGAAGTCAAATTATAGTCTCTGAATACCTAAGAGTTCTTTCTTGATTATGTTTCGGAAGTTTATAGCAACTATAACATTTTCTTCAATGCTAAATGAAATCTCTTGATTATATACATATGTATTAACGAATTTCTATGTATTTAAGGTTCGCGGTTTCTTTATGACGTTTGAAGATTTACTCGTTCAGATGTGCAATGATCAAATCGTCGTGAAAGAGGAAGTCGATAACTTACTAAAGTTGTCAATCATCAAATCTGATGAGTCGTCAGTTCAACGTTCAGAAAAAGGAAATTCCATATGGTTTCAAATATTTATTGAGGCTTTGAGAAGAATGAATGGCGATCGTGATAAAGCTAAAGCAGAAATGTTGGATTTATGCCGATTGATCTATAAGGATGATAAAATATATCAAGATGTGTTAAATAAGTTTGAAAATGAGTATAAAAAGGAAGATTCAATTCGTTGGTATACTGAAAATACTTGTTTCTATCGTGTTATCAATAAGGCATTACGATATCAAATCTACGAATCTATTATTGGGTTTCGTTTCTTAATCAATGACATAATTACACAGTTGCAAGATGAACACGAAAAAGAACAACGAGCGGTTGAGTTAAATGTTTTGAACCCATGCATTCGCGTGTATCGTGGACAATTGATGAAAACACAAGAATTCGATGATCTATCCAAATCAATAAATGAACTTGTATCCGTGAATAGTTTTTTGTCGGCTACGCAAGATTATAATATCGCTCTACAATTTTTTATTGGGGCCACAATCAACGAAAAAGAAACACCACTTCTACTGATAATTGATGCAGATCGGCGGAAAGTGACCGGAGCATATGCAAATGTATCTCAAATAAGCGCGTTTAAAAATGAAAGAGAAGTTCTTTTTTCCATTGGTTGCATTTTTCGTATAAAGAATGTTTATAAGCGTGAAGAGGAAGACTTTCGTACAATGGAAATTGAGCTTTGTAATCAAGATGATAACGCATTTAACGATACTTACAATTATATAAGAGATGGCTTGCCAAGAGAAGTCGGATTTACTGCATTGGGTGATTTTTTTCTTAAGATGAACGAACTTCGGTTATCTGAAAAGTGTCACAAACAAGCATTGCAAACCGAACAAAGTAGTGATTTACAGCGCCTTCGATCGATCGTCGGATTAGCGCATTTAAAGAGTGAAATTGGTAAACACGAAACGGCTTTGGAAATTCACAAACAAGTATTAGCGAAACAGATCCGTCTTCTCTCACCTAATGATAAATTATTAGGAATCACCTACACCAACATTGGGATCGAATATTATAACTTAAGAGAACTTGATAAAGCTTTGTACAACTACGAAAAAGCTCGAAAAATATTCAATGAATGTTATCCTGCTAATCACCCAGTATACTGTCAGTTTACAAACAATGTGGCTGTAGTTTATGCTGCTAAAGTTCAATATGACAAAGCTAAAGATCATTTGGATAAAGCTGAAAGAATATTAAAAGCTGCTGATGTACCTGAAACACATCCAGATACAGCGACAATCCTCGCCAATATTGGAGTCGTATACAGTCAACTACGAGATGCTGATAAGGCTTTGCATTTCCAACAGCGGGCCTTTGATATTCGTCAAATTTCCTTACCCAGTGCACATCTTGATATGGCACAATCAAATCAAAACCTAGCTATCCTATATGAATCTCGAAACGACAACCAGCTAGCACTGTTATATTACAAAGACGCCTTAAAAATTAAACTAAATTGTTTATCCCAAAAGTCATCTGAATATCGGCAAACATGGGAGTACTATACAGATCTTTGTCAGAAAATACAAGATGTAAGTAAACTTTATATGAAAGAATAAGTGTAGTATCAGAAAATTTAGCATTTTTTTTGGAAAAAGCATTAACTTTATTAAGAACCGATTTAAATTATAAAACTTTTGAGTCAAACTTAAATGAATCAAGCAAATTTTAAGTGCGAATAGAGGCATTCAAAGGAGATTCTAAATATCAAACATAGTATAGATTTCAAGTTTCTATAGAATTTTAATAAGCGAGACTTTGACTTATTCGATTACGTGAAATTTTAGTAGTCAATGAGAATTTCATAGATTAGAAACCATTGAGAGTTATACTCAACTACTTTGTAATTTTCAAAATTCAGTAAATCTTAACAACATTTCATCGGCATTCATGTGCGAAATATTAATTGCTTTCTTCTGAATCTACAAATTGTGAACATTTATGAGTGTATTAGACTTTACTCCACTCTTTGAGAAATATTATTTACAAAAAAAACTTATTTTTAACTAGTACAGGCGACTGTTTGATGCAACGATTGAATTGCTCTGTTCCAGTATGAGTGTAAAGTTTCAATAATTTATCATTTTTTAAAATTCTAAAATGAAAAAAGTGTTTTAATTCAATACAATTGTACATTTATTTTTATCAGCGACTATATTATTATATTACGAAAAACTTTTCTAAGCTTACTAAGACCATAGATTTCGAAATATTAATCCATAAATCATTTATTTTTAAAATCAAAAGCTAGGTTATTGCTATGTTACTTTACGCTTCATCTACAATTAAACAATGAGAACTAACTTATAGCTAGTTATACTATTCACAACTCTTAACTTCATACAAATGCGTTCTCTGAACATATATGTATGTAATCAACCTTTTTGAGAACTTCTTCATCAGCAGAGTATTGATTTTAGAGAGTTGAATAGCTTTTTTTGTAATGATAATGTTAGGCGTAAATTAATCTTACATAATTAACGCATTTCCTCTTAAAATGAATATAAAACCCTAAATAAACTGACAAAATATTCTATTTTGAATTATTGTATTTAGTCTAACACAATGGGTATTGTTATTGTTGGTCCATTGAAAAGTGGTGAGTATAGCGTAATTACTGATTTAGAATTTCAATCTTGATATTATACTAGTTATAATCGGTATATTTTATCTTTACAGGTAAAAGTTCATTTGGAAATATACTCGCTGGTCGAAATTATTTTGATGTTCACCGAACTAATAAAACTATTGATTCAACATTTTGTTTTCGGGATTTTGCTGATAAGCGGTTAATTATTATTGATACGCCAGCAATACTTGTAGACTACACTGCAGAGCAAAACAACGTTATTATTCAAGACCAGATCAAAAAGTGTAACGCTGTACTGGAGGCTCATCTACGATCAATTTTAATTGTTATCTCTAGTGACATGCCATCCAATGAAATTAACATAGATTTATTTTTTCAACAATTAAACACACATTTCGGTGAAGACGCTGTCAAAAAAAAATCTATATTAATTCTAACACATCTTGATCAAATAGCTGATGAAGATGGACTAACAGTAAGCGCTCATTTACAACAACATCCATATCTTATGGAATGGGTGAATCGATGTAATGGTCATTATTTTGATGGTAGTAAACTACAAGCAGGCATCGATGTGGCCAAGAGAAGTGATGAAATCATTGCTGACATCATAGAAAAAATACGTTTACTACCTACATTTTAAAAAAACATTTTTATTCAAAACTATTATATTATTATTTTCTTTTGCACTTGTTTTCTATCAATCGGTATTATTTTTAGCGCATATACTTACTATATTTAATCAAATAAGCTATCACGACTTTATTTCAAAGAAGTGAAAATAAAGATATTGAAACATGATCCTAATTAACCGGTATTGAGATTAAAGACATCTGTAGTGTATTTATGTTACTTAAAGAGGAAGTGAAATGAGAATGAAATGATCAGAAAAAATATTATTGAATTTGGATAATTTGTGGGTAAAACGGAAGTATTTTACGAGTAAATCAAATTTGTTTTCGGAATAGAAAACATTATTTATGAAAATAATCTTAATGAACTTTCCGAATAAGTAACAATAGCTCATCACAAGTAGAGTCATGCAGGATGAAGGTTGAAAATTTATAACCTGTTAATCTGTCAAATTTACTATTAATCACCACTGAGATTTTTCGTATATTGCTGAAAAATGACTTTTTCTAGGCTTTTTATGAACTAATTCACTGTTTTATTATTTAAATAAGTTGACTAAGAGTAGAACATGGTTTTAATGCATCAGGTTGTATTTTGAAAAACAGAAAAGTCATTATAATCTAAATAGAATATGCGATATTTTGACGAATAGTCTGAAAAAGAGAATTCAAAGAAATTACGACAAAGTAAAATAATTCATAAAGATGAATTGAATTGTATTGAAAACTTATCCAATGAAATGTTCTTTGAAATATTTATACTGCATTCTCAAATCTTAATCATCGTTTTCAACAATTAGTTACATCCAGTTCACGCATTCAATATACAATAACTCCGAACTTTTTAACAACAAAACAAACCTTTTTCAATCAATTATTATCGAAGATAT
>Ga0209930_1005391_pt1 | contig 10461 bp, 9 predicted proteins | sample ThiBiot_500_biof_2_FD_183948 | JGI IMG/M metagenome (GOLD analysis project Ga0209930, IMG submission 183948) | Wastewater bioreactor microbial communities from Cape Town, South Africa - Thiocy_cont_500_biof (SPAdes) | ecosystem: Engineered > Bioreactor > Thiocyanate-remediating >... | reverse complement strand
CGTTCAGCGCGCCGGCCTTGAAGCCTTTCAGCTTGTCGATATGGGCAAAGCGGAAACGCGGGCCAAGGCGGGCGCAATGCTCCTCCACCGGGCGCCATGTCTCTTCATCCGGCGTATTGTTGTCGAGGACGATGACCTCGAAATTGTCGTAGTCGAGGCGGGCCAGCGCGTTCAGCGTTTCGGCCACCATCTCCGGCGGTTCGTTGTAACAGGGCACATGGATCGAAACGCGCGGCGCATTTTCTGGGATCGCCGCGATCATTCTTCGCCGCTCCACCCGCCACAGGCTGGAGGCAAGCTCCACCCCTTCGGTCAGGATCACGATGGAGGCCAAAAGCACCAATGGTGCCATCGCCGCGATCATCGCGATGTCGCCCACTTCGATATATTCCAGCGAACTGGCGTCAACCAGAACCAGAAGCCCGGTGGTCACCGCGGCAACCAGCCCGCCCATCACGATATAGCCCGGCTGCCGCACGCGCGGCATCCGGCCCAAAATCAACAGGCCCAGGATCAGGGGCAGGATTCCGGCAAACACCGCATAGGTGCGCCATTCGGGGAAGGTCCGCAGCATGCCGGTGAAGGGGAATTTCGGCGCGCCGGTCGCATCGAACATGCCCCAATAGGCGCCGACCGCGCCTTCGCTGCCGCCCTTCCAGGGCTGGTCATAGGCTTCGATCAGGTAATAGTCCCAGCCCTTCTGCATCGCCAGTTGCACGAAGGCGCGAATGAAAAAGGCTTCGTTGGCGAGGGAGGCTTCGGCATTGCGTTTGGTGCGGCCTTCGGACGGCCAGCCCGCCTCGCCGATGATGATGGGCTTGCCGGGAAACTCATCCTGCACATGCTGGAAAGCGTGCTGCACGAAAACCAGCGAATCGCGAACCGAAATCCCTTCCCAATAGGGCAGCAGGTGAATGGCGATCAGATCGACATGCTCGGCGATTTCCGGGTTCAGCAGCCAGGTGGACCACGGCTCCGCCGTCGTCACCTTGATGCGGCTGGGAAGGGCCGCGCGCACCTTTTCGATGTAGCCGTTCAGTTGCTCCGCCGTCACGTCGCCGCGCAGGATCGCTTCGTTGCCGACAAACACGCGGTCAATCACACGGCGATTGGCAAGGGCGACGCGAATGCCCTTGTCCACTTCCTTCTCATTGGCTTCGAGGTCGGTGCCGATCCAGATGCCGAGCGAAACCGTCAGCCCATAGCGCCGTGCGATTTCCGGCACACGGTCCAGCCCGCCCGACACGGTATAGGTACGGATATGCCCGGTGAGCTGGGAAAGCTGCGCCATGTCGCGGTCGATCCGCTCGGGGCTGACATGACGATGATCTTTTTCGGTGAAGAGGTGGCTTGGGCTGTAGGAGAGGCCACGCACCTGCCCGTCCCAATCCGGTGCGATCACGGCATAATCGCGGCTGGCCCAGAACAGCATGCTGGCCGCAACGACGAAGACGAGCGCCAGTGCAATGCGCGCCCTGCCGCTGTTCCAGCGGTTGAGCAGGCGGCGAAGCGTCACCATTTCCGCTGTCCCGCCGGCTTCAATGTCCGGCTGCTAACGAAGACCGCTCTGTGTCCTGGCAAGTCCGTGATCCCGCGTCGCTATGCTATGGTTCACTTCCGGCGGTTTCTGCGAATGGCTGGTCCGGCCGCCGATCAGCCGCCACCGCCCTGCTGGTTGTCCTTGCTTTGTGAAGGCGGTGCCGGGATCACCTTCAACAGCTCCAGATCGAACACCAAAGTCTGGTTTGGGGGTATTGTGCCATTGCCGGCACCGCGGGTGCCATAACCCAGATTGGACGGGATCACCAGTTGCCAGTGATCGCCTTCGCGCATCAGTTCCAGCGCCTCGGTCCAACCTGGGATCAGGTCACTCGGCTTGAAGGCGGCCGGAAAGCCCGGTTCCGTCGCATCGAACTGTTTGCCGTTGATCAGGGAGCCTTTGTAGTAGACCTGAACCGTATCGCCAGCGGCCGGCCGCAGCCCGTAACCGCTTTTGATAATGCGGTATTGCAGCCCGCTCGGCCGCACCACCACACCCGGCTGGCGCGCATTGTTGGCCAGATAAGCGGCATTTGCCTCGCTACTCAGGGCGGAATCCGCTGCATGGGCCATGGCGGCCGATAACAGCATTCCCACCCCTGCCAAGAGGGTAACGAGACGTTTCATCTTCATGACTCCTGAAAACCGGCCCCAGAATTGGCGGCGCGCTCAGAGCTGATGCGCGCAGTCCCGGCGGATTTATGCCCCAACGCCCCATAGCACATCCTGAACTCATGGCGAATTGTGGGCGAAATTTTTCGTTTCTGCCCTCGATTGCCGCCACAGGACCGTTCTTTTACCCTGAATCCGGGAACCATGAGAGGACGTGATGTACAAACCCTTCGATCTGAGTGGAAAAGTCGCCCTTGTGACCGGTGGTAACGGGGGTATCGGTCTGGGCATGGCCGAAGCCCTGGCCCAGTCCGGTGCCGATGTGGTCATCTGGGGCACCAACGAGGCCAAGAACACCGCCGCGGGCAAGAAGCTAGCCGCCTATGGCAAGCGGGTGGCGTCGCGCCGGGTGGATGTCTCGAACGAGGCCGAGGTGGTGGAAGCCATGAAGGCCGCGATCGAGACCATGGGCCGGGTCGATTGCGTGATCGCCAATGCCGGTATCGGCGGCGGCGCCCCGATCCAGGAAATGACGACGGAGCTGTTCCGCCGCGTGCACGCGGTGAACGAGGACGGCGTGATGTGGACGTTTCGTGAAGCCGCGAAACACATGATCGACCGTGCCAAGGCCGGCGATGCCAATGGATCGCTGGTGGTTGTGGCCAGCACCGCAGGCATTGAAGGGGCCGCGCGCAATTCGGCCTATGGCGCCTCGAAGGGTGCTGTCATGTCGATGGCACGCGCACTGGCGGTGGAACTGGCGCGCTATGGCGTTCGCTGCAACTCGATCGCGCCTGGCTGGATCGCAACCGACATGACGGCGGGTGCGCAGGCCAACAAGGTTTTCGCCGAGAAGGTGATTCCGCGCGTTCCGGCACGGCGCTGGGGCACGCCGGAAGATTTCGGTGGCATCGCGGTCTATCTGGCCAGCGATGCGTCGGCCTACCACACCGGCGAAGCGTTCGTGATCGACGGCGGCTACACCAAATTCTGATCCGTGTACGGAACGTTTATTCCGTATGCGTATCGAATGCAGCAGGCACGAAGTAGCAGACACGAAAAAGGGGATGCCCGGTTGCTCCGGGCATCCCCACACGTGGCTCCAGTTTAGACAGCAAAAAACAGCCTGGCAAGGTCACTTTCTGTGCCCTAGATAAGCTCCCCTTTGCACCAGTAAAGGGGTTCTCATGCTTGCCTGTGGCCTTGATTTCGGCACCTCCAACTCCGCCATCGGCGTCGCGAATGGCGCCGTCACCACACTTGCGCGGGTGGAGGGCGATTCCGACCTGATCCCGAGCGCGGTGTTCTTCGATCAGGAAACCGGCGGCGTGCTGTTCGGCGCCCACGCCATCGCGACCTATATCGGTCAGGCCGAGGGCCGCCTGCTGCGGGCGCTCAAAACCATTCTCGGCTCCCCCCTGATCGACGAGAAGACTGCCATCGGCTCCCGCCGCGTCGCCCTGACCGAGGTGGTATCCCTCTTCATCCAGCACTTGAAATCGCGTGCTGAATACTTTGCAGATAATGAGATAATGGCCGTCGTCCACGGCCGCCCGGTTCATTTCGTGGACGGCGATCCGGCCGCCGACCGGAAGGCCGAGGGCGTGCTCGAATCCATCGCCCGTACCGCTGGATTCCGGGAGGTCAGCTTCGTCTATGAGCCGATCGCCGCGGCCCTGCACTACGAAGAAACCGCGACCCGGGAGGAACTGGTTCTGGTCGCCGACATCGGCGGCGGCACCTCCGACTTTTCGCTCATCCGCATCGGGCCGGAGCGGCTGGGCAGGCCGGACCGCAGCAGCGACATCCTCGCCAACACCGGTGGGCGCATCGGCGGCACCGATTTCGATACGCTGCTCAGCCTTGCTTCTGTCATGCCGCTGCTCGGCCTCGGCACCCATCTGATCGCCAAGAACCTGCCCATGCCGCGCGGGCCGTATCAGGAGCTGGCAACCTGGGCCCTGATCAACTTCCTCTACAATCAGAAGACGGAGCGTGAGATCGCCACCCTCGTTCGGCAGGCGCGCGAACCGGAGCGTGTCCGGCGCCTGTTGCGGGTTATCCGCGCCCGCCTCGGCCACCGTCTCGCCTTCGCGGTGGAAGATGCCAAGATCGCACTTTCAGACAGCGATGAAACCATCCTGCCGCTCGACTTTATCGAGCCCACGCTTTCCGCCCCCGCCAGCCGCACCACATTCGCAAATGCTGTGGCCGAAAAGCGCGCGGGCCTGCACAAGCTCGCTTCCGCCTGCATCGCCGATGCCGGTGTCCAGCCCGATGCGGTCAACACCATCTTCTTCACCGGCGGCTCCTGCCGTATTCCGGCAGTGCGCGCAGCCATTTCCGCCGCGGCCCCTGCGGCGCAAGCGGCGCAGAAATCCGACATGCTGTCGGTCGGCCTTGGCCTCACGCGGGAAGCCGCCCGCCGCTATGCCTGATGTGCCTGCCGGACGCGAGCCCCCTTGCGCACAAGCGCCGCCCAAGGAACACTGACAAATAATCGGAATATAACGGGAGACGCCTGATGACCATCCGCACGCCACTCTGCGATCTGTTGAAGATCGATTATCCCATCCTGCTGGCCGGCATGGGCGGAGTCTCCTACGCCGAATTGTGCGCCGCCGTCTCCAACGCGGGCGGTTTCGGCACGCTCGGCATGGCGGGCCGTTCGCCTGAGGAGATCAAGGCGGAAATCGCCAAAACCCGCGATCTGACCGACAAGCCATTTGGCGTCGATCTTCTCGCCGCCGTGCCGGAATCGCTGGAGCGTACCGCCGACATCATCATCGAAGGCGGTGCCGCGGCCTTTATCTCCGGCCTCGGTGTGCCGCCGCCGCATCTGATCAAGAAATTCCACGATGCCGGGCTGAAGGTGATGAACGTCTCCGGCGCCGTGCGCCATGCCCGCGCGGCAGAAGCCGGTGGTCTTGACGCCGTGGTGGCACAAGGCACCGAAGCCGGTGGCCATACCGGCCGCATCGCCGGCCTTGCGCTGATCCCGCAGGTGGTCGATGCGGTGAAGATCCCCGTGGTCGCTGCCGGTTCCATCGTCGATGGCCGCGGGCTCGCGGCGGCGCTTGCGCTCGGTGCACAGGGCGTGTGGATGGGCACCCGCTTCATCGCCAGCCGAGAGGCCCATGCCGGTGCCATGTACAAGGATGTGATCCTTCAGGCGAATGACGAGGATACCGTTATCACCCGTAGCTATTCCGGCAAGCCGATGCGTGTCCACCAGAACGCATGGACCAAGGATTGGGAAAGCCGCCCGCAGGACATTCAAAAATTTCCTGCCCAGGCTGTGATGTCATCCAAGGCCGGTGTGATGGGCGGCATTGGCGGCCAGATCGAGGGGCTGGACATCGACCATTCCGCCTTCGCGATGGGACAGGGTTCGGGCGGCATTCATGCGGTGAAACCGGCCGGTGAAATCGTGCGTGAAATCGCAGCGGAAGCTGAAGAGGTGATCGGGCGCATCGCGCGCCTCGCCGCGAAGCAGAGGGCCTAGCGATACTGCTCCCACAGCAGGTGGCCGAGAACCGCAAAGCCGAACAGGAAGATCGCAACGCCTGACGCGCGGTTGATGATTTTCATGACCTGCTCGTCGATGTTGCGATGGAACAGGCCGACAATGCTGGTGATGGCAAACCACCACAGCACAGAACCGCCGACGGCCGCACCGACAAGGATTGCCGCGGCCAGATAGCTCGGCTGTTCGCGCGCAATGCCGCCGAGCCCCGCAAACATGGCGGCAAAGCCGAACAGAGTCGCCGGATTGGTGATGGTCAGAAGAAAGGTGGACGCTACAGTGCCCGCGAGTGACGAGGCACCGTTCTCCCCCCGCTTCGCCGGGTCCGGCAGATTGGGCTTGGCGAACCAGGTGTGAATGCCGAAGCCCACCAGCATCAACCCACCCACCAATTGAATGGGGGCGAACCAGCCCTGAATGATCTGCGTGATGGCAGTGAGGCCAAAGGCCGTGATCACCGCGAACACGCCGTCGCCGATGGCAGCCCCCAGCCCCGACATGAAACCGTTCACCGGACCATAGGCCAGTGTGCGACGGATGCAGATCAGATTGACAGGCCCGATCGGTGCCGCCGCAATAACCCCGATGGCGGCACCGGAAAAGACCAGAAGCAGATAGTCCATGGCGCTGCCTATCTGCTTCGCGGCCCCAGATCAAATGGCCAGATCAAATGACCCGTCAAATGGCTCAGGCAGCGATTTCGACCACAAGCCGCCCGCGTACCTTGCCCGCCAGAATGTCCTCGGCGGCTTCACGCACGCCCGAAAGCGCGATGGTCTTCGTCATCGCCTCAAGCTTTTTGACATCGAGGTCACGGGCCAGCCGGTTCCAGGCTTCCACCCGCCGCGCCCTGTTCATGTAGACCGAATCGATTCCCAGCAGGCTGACACCGCGCAGAATGAACGGCGCCACGCTTGCCGGCAGATCGAGCCCACCCGCCAGCCCGCACGCGGCCACCGCACCGCCGTAACGCAGCGACGCGATCACATTGGCAAGCGTCTTGGAGCCGACTGAATCCACACCACCGGCCCAGCGTTCCTTGGCCAGCGGGCGCGGGTTACCGGCCAGTTCTGCGCGCGGAACAATCTCCTCTGCACCCAACCCCTTCAGATATGCTTCTTCCTCCGGCCGCCCGGTCGATGCGCTGACCTTGTAGCCGAGCTTTGCAAGCACCGCGACCGCGACGGAGCCGACACCACCGGCCGCACCCGTCACCACCACACCGCCCTTGTCCGGCGTGACACCCGCATCTTCCAGCGCCAGCACACACAGCATGGCGGTGTAACCGGCGGTGCCGATGGCCATCGCCTGCGCGGTTGAGAATGCGGGCGGCAGCGGCACCAGCCATTCCCCCTTCACGCGCGCATATTCCGCATAGCCGCCGTAATGGGTTTCACCGAGGCCGTAGCCGTTCAGCACCACCTTGTCGCCCGGCTTGAAATTGGGATTGGAAGAGGTTTCGACCGTGCCCGCGAAATCGATTCCGGGGATCATCGGAAATTTGCGCACCACCGGTGAACGCCCCGTCAGCGCCAGACCGTCCTTGTAGTTCACCGTCGAATGCGAGACGGCGACCACCACATCGCCTTCCATCAGATCGTCCAGGCCGATTTCGGCATCGACCACCTGCTGCTTGTCGTCGGGCTTGTGGATCATGATGGCGTTGAAACGTTCTTTCATAATGGCACTTTCCTGTTGAGAGTGCTGCCAGGGCAGCAAAGGCGGGGAATTCCGGGCGCAGGGCAACGCAATTCGCCCGCAAGGTCAAGGAAAACGAGACAATTGTGTCCGCCGCGGCAAAAGCGGCTGGACAGCCGGCCCCGGCATACCCAAATCTTTATTAAAGTGAAGGGCGCAAGCTGACGGCGAAACCGCGATGCGGGAGAACGAAGCCATGAGCGATCGCAGCAATGATTTCCGGCGGGCCTTGAACGGCTACCGGCTGACCACGGCGGAAATCCTTTACCACATGCCGGATCATCCGCAGGTGCTGCAGAGCTTCATCTGGCAGGAATTCGACATGGCACCGAAATTTCCGGTGCTCAACAAATTCCTGCACTTCTGGGAACACAACATCGAAGGGCGCCTGCACTCGGTGCGCATCGCCGCCCGCGGCCTGATCTCACCGGCGGAACTGAAACTGGCCGGCGGCGAATTCACGCTGCATTAGCAGCCTACTAAACAATGATTTGTCATGGCCCACCGGAGTGTGGGCCATCCAGATGATGCTTGACGAAAAAGCAGAAAAACGAAACTCAGACTTCAATAGAAAACCAATCACCTGGATGGCCTGCGTTCGCAGGCCATGACAATTATGCCTGCGCCAGCGTCTCCCAGAAGCGGATCGGTTCGCCCTGCCCGGCGGCGGTCAGTGCGTGGTCGCGCATGACGGTCCGTCCACGGATGATCGTCGCCACCGGCCAGCCCGTGGTCTCCATCCCGTCGAACGGCGTCCAGCCGCATTTGGACGCAATCCAGGAATTTTCGATCCGCTTTTTCTTCTTCAGATCGACAATGGTGAAATCGGCATCATATCCCGTGACGATACGGCCTTTGCCAGCGATGCCGAAAATCCGTGCCGCGCCCGCACTCGTCAGATCGACAAAGCGTTCGAGCGAGAGCCGCCCCGCATTCACATGATCCAGCAACAGCGTCGCCAAGGTCTGCACCCCCGGCATGCCGGACGGCGTATTGGGATAGGTCTTGTCCTTTTCCGCGCGCGTGTGCGGCGCGTGGTCGGAGCCGATCACGTCGATTACCCCATCGGCCACCGCCTGCCACAGCGCCTCGCGATGGCGGCTTTCGCGGATCGGCGGGTTCATCTGGGCATAGGTGCCAAGGCGCTCGTAACATTCCGGCGCACTCAGGGTCAGATGCTGCGGCGTGGTCTCGACGGTGGCGAAATCGCGCGCCGCGGCCAGCAGCGGCAATTCCTCCGCCGTCGTGACATGCAGCACATGCAGCCGCCGACCTGCTTCGCGCGCCAGCCGCAGCACACGCTCGGTCGATGCGCGCGCTGTTTCCACATCGCGCCACAAGGGATGGGTACGCGGATCGCCCTCTTTGGCGAGGCCCTTGCGTTCGACCAACCGAGCTTCATCTTCTGAATGAACTGCCATGCGCCGCGTGCTGCCGCGGACCGCCGCGCGAATATCGCTTTCCTCACTCAGCAAAAGCGTGCCGGTGGAGGAACCCAGGAACGCCTTCACCCCGCACACGCCCGGCAACCGCTCCAACGTGGCCAGCGCGCCGACGTTCTGCGGCGTCGCGCCAACATAGAAGGCGTAGTCGCAATGCATCCGCCCTTTGGCGCGGGCAAGCTTGTCTTCGATCGCCAGTTTGGTCGTGGTCGGCGGCGCGGTATTGGGCATTTCGAACACGCCGGTCACCCCGCCCAGAACCGCCGCGCGGCTGCCGGTTTCCAGATCTTCCTTGTGCTCGTTGCCGGGCTCGCGGAAATGCACCTGGGTGTCGATGACACCGGGCAGGACGTGCAGCCCCTTCGCATCAAAGACCTCGGCGGCCTTCGCGGCGGCCAGCCCGCCAATCGCGGCGATGCGCCCGCCCTTCACACCCACATCGGCAGACGCAATGCCGGATGGGGTGGCGCAGATACCCCCACGGATCAAAAGATCGAATGTCTCGCTCATGGCCTCGGGAGTACGCTCACCCACCCGGCTTGGCAACCGCGTCTATCGGGATTACCTGATGGGTCATGGCTGAGTTCACAATTCTGAGCGATCGCGCGGTACTGTCCGTTTCGGGGGCAGAGGCACAATCCTTCCTTCAGGGCCTGATCACCAACGATACGGCTCACGCGGAACAAGGGCTTTATGCCGCCCTGCTGACGCCGCAGGGCAAGATCCTGTTCGATTTCCTGCTGCTGGCGCGCGATGGCGCCTATCTGATCGATTGCGCGGCCGATCAGCGGGCCGCGCTGCAGAAGCGGCTGACGCTTTATCGCCTGCGCGCCAAGGTGGAGGTCGCGCCACGGGACGACCTCGCCATCGCCTGGGCAAAGGACCCGGCCGCCCTGCCGGACGGCTATACCGATCCACGTCTGCCCGCACTGGGCACGCGCGCCTTCGTGCCGGCGGGAAGCGGTGCGGATGGAAGTGTCGCCTATCTCGCCCACCGCCTCTCGCTCGGCGTGCCGGAAAGCACCGATTTCGGGCAGGACAGGATGTTCGCCCTCGACGCCGGGCTTGAGGAGCTGCACGGCGTCTCCTTCAACAAGGGCTGCTATGTCGGCCAGGAATTGACGGCGCGGATGAAGCACCGCAGCACCGCACGCAAGCGCCTGTTGCTGGTCGAGAGCGCGGGCGATGCGCCGATTCCTGCGCCCGGCACCGCGATCAGCGCGGGCGATGTGGAGCTTGGCACCATCGTCAGCACCTATGGCCGCTATGGTTTTGCGCCCATCCGGCTGGACCGGCTGGCGGAAGCCGGCGCCGCACCGGCCACGGCAGACGGGCATCCGGTCATGCTTCACAAACAGGCATGGCTTTCTTCCGCGCAATGAAGGCTTGACGCTTTCGCATAAGAGCGCAGAGTTCGCACCTCATTGTCCTTGAGGAGACCCCCAATGCTTCACCACGTATCGGTCGGCGTCTCTGACGTCGAACGGGCCGCACGGTTTTATGATCCCGTTCTCGCGGCACTCGGTTACAAGCGCGTGATGGAATATCTGCCGCACGCGATTGCCTATGGCGAAAGCAGCAACTGGCCAGCCTTCTGGGTCCAGCTTCCCCACAATCAGATGCCGGCAAGCTTCGGCAATGGCG
>Ga0209930_1005389_pt1 | contig 10465 bp, 10 predicted proteins | sample ThiBiot_500_biof_2_FD_183948 | JGI IMG/M metagenome (GOLD analysis project Ga0209930, IMG submission 183948) | Wastewater bioreactor microbial communities from Cape Town, South Africa - Thiocy_cont_500_biof (SPAdes) | ecosystem: Engineered > Bioreactor > Thiocyanate-remediating >... | reverse complement strand
CGGCTTGCATGAGGTTCCCGGCGCGCCGATCGATCTGTCGGCCGAGGAACAGGCGACCATCGAGGCGCTCACCGCCGAGCAGGCCAGGCTCGAAGCGGAATATCAGGACGCCGACGAACTGCCCGACGAGGTCGACGAGCGTATGGGCGAGATCGAGACCGCTCTGGCGGCGTTCGACGATCGCCCGGAGCACTTCGACCCGGCCGACATCGCCATCGCCGGCGTCTTCGTCAGCATCGACGCAGACGGAACGCTTTCGGTCGATCGCGGCTTCGTCCGGCCCGAAGACGTGCCGCCGGTCCGTGCCGATGGCGAGGAAGGATCGGAGACGGACACCGAATCCGTGGACGCCGATCGCCCCTCGGTGCAACGCGCCGTCATCACCATCGGCGGCCAACCTGCCGGGTTCGAGGACGACGATGAGGACGACACGATCAAGCCGTTGCCCGAGCGCCTCGTCATCGAGCTGACCGCCTACCGCACCCTCGCGCTGCGCAATGCCGTGGCGGACAACCCGCACATCGCCATGACGGCGCTTCTCCACAAGCTGGTCTCGGACAACTTCATGACCCGCATGTACACGGGCGCCATGGAAGCGGGGGTGAAGCACGTCTTCTTCCCGGTTCAGGACGAGACGCTGAAGGATAGCCCCTCCGCGCGGGCCGTGCAGGAGCGTCACGACGCATGGGCCGCCGACATCCCGAAGGACGACGATGCCCTTTGGGATTGGCTCGCCGGGCTCGACGATGCCAGCCGCATGGCTCTGCTGGCACACTGCGTCAGCTATGGCGTGAATGCGCTCTATGAGCGGCCGAACCCGCACAGCGCTGGCGGCGTGTCGCAGCACACGCTCGACATGAGGCTCGCGCAGGCCGACCGGCTGACGCGGGCGACCGGGCTCGACATGGTGGAGGCCGGCTGGCGCCCGACCTTCGGCAACTACCTCAACCGTGTCACCAAGCCGCGCATCCTCGAAGCCGTTCGCGAAGGCGCCGGCGAACGGGCGGCCCAGCTCATCGACCATCTGAAGAAGGGCGACATGGCCAAGGAGGCCGAGCGTCTCCTGGCCGACAGTGGCTGGCTGCCCGAGCCGCTTCGGCTTGCCGGCGTCGACAGCGATCCCGCAGTGGACGCGGACGATGGCAGCGAACCCGAGGGGGCCGAACTGCCTGACTTCCTCAGCGCTGACGACGAAACGTCGGCCGATGGCGAAGACGACGAACGTCACCTCGTCGCCGCCGAATGAGCGGCTCGCGGGGCGGCTTCGGCCGCTCCGCACCTCTCCCCCAATCGAAGGAGCGCTCGCATGGTGCAATTCAGCCCCGCGCCGACCCGGCGCGTCGTCTTCCAGTATTTCGTGCCGGTCCATGTCGAGGTCGAGGATGGCCTCGTTTCCCGAGTGACCGTCATCGACGAGACGCCCGTCCGCGACCCAACCGTGGTCGACGGCGATCCCGAATACCTCACCCAGGCGGTGGCGGCCGCTGACGGCGGCCAATCCTGGCCGTCCTGGCGGTTCGGCTACTAGCCAACCACGATCCCGATCACACGAGCCCGGCCCAGCGCCGGGCTCTTTTCGTTTCAGGAGCCCGATATGCCCGCCTATCTCACCCGGTTTTCCTGCCTGCTCGATGTCGGCTCGGTCGCCAATGTCGCGCGGGCCTTCGACATCTATACCGCGCTGATGGCCGAGAACGCTCGCGAGGACCCGCCTGCCGAGCCATTCCTGCTCTCGCTGACGCCCGAGCATGGCGCGACGCGCCTCTGGCTTCGCGACCCCGGCACCGCCGATCCGCAGTTGCTGATCACCTTCGTCACGCGCTGCGCCGAGGCGTTCGCGCTCACCGGCACCTGGGGGTTTCAGTGGGCCGGCATCGCGTCGGACCCTGTCGTCGACGGTTTCTCCGGCGGCGCCCATCTGCTCGATCTTTCCACCGGCCGCACGATCGAATGGATGAGCACCAGCCGCTGGTTGGCCGAAGGAGGTGTGCGATGATTCCCGATCACGCGCGCGCCAACTTCCAGACCCTGCTTCGCGCCGCGGAAAGCGGCGATCTGGCGTTGATGGAATGCGCGGACGCAGCAACCGGCGAACCGCGCTATGTCATCTGTGCGGTCGGCCGCCACGATGGCGACTATATGTTCACGCCGTTCGGCCACCTGGCGGACGGCAATCCCTATGACGCTTACCTTCCGCCCGACACGGGCGGCGAAGCGGCTGCCTGAATTCTACCAGACGGCCACTTCCCATTGACCGTTGACACGCGCGAAGCCGACCGGCCGGTTCTGGGGCGTGGCGTTCGCCCGGGTCGTATCCATCGTGAGCTGCGTCATGCACGTCACGCCGGGTCCAACACCGCCCGGCGAACAATCACCGAGCTTGAGCGTCGCATTGGCGAGCGACGTCCCCGTGAAGAGACGATGGCGGCGGACGGCTGCGATCGCCTCTTCTTCTGTCGGCTGCGCCACGCCCGCGACCGCAGCGGCCGACGCGCCGCTGGGCGCGATCACCGGGCGGAGCACGAGGCCCGCCCCAAAGCCCACTACGAGGCAGCCTCCGGCCACCATGCCGATCACACTTCCCTTCATCACCGTCTCCCTTCGGGGCCTCGCTCGGTCGGGCGGACATGCGTCCCCGATCACCCGGGTCGCCGTCCGCCATGTGCTGGATGAAGGAGTGTAGCGCCGCGCAGCCGACCTCGGAAGGTCGAGCGATCACGCGGTCACGCCGCGCGTCAGAGTGAGAGGCTGGCCGGGACGGGTCGAGTCCGGGCGGTCGAGAGAGAGCGCCGCCGGGCTTGTCCCTTCCGCTCTCCCGAGGTTCCTCCCATGAACATTCCGTCTCCCGTGGCCCTTCCAGTCGCGCCCGTCACCCGTGCGTCCCCGATCCTCGCCGTGGCGCTACAGCTTCTCGATCATCTCGAACGCGGCCAGCGCATCGACGCCGCGATCCTCCGTGCAGCGATGGAAGCAGCCTTCGGCGCATCCGACACCAGCGGCGCCTGGGACTGGAAGGCCGCCTATGAGGCATGCGAGGTCGCGACAGTCCTTTTCCTGCGCAAATACGGAAAGGCGCTTTTCCGCAAGACCGCATCTCCGGCTGCACGTCTCTCCGCTCTTGCAAAGATCGCCGGGCTCCTGCCGACGCATACGCGGCGCTCGGAAGAATCGCAGGCGCTCCAGCAATTCTCGACGCCGGCGCCGCTCGGCCTCGCCGCAGTGGCGGCCGCCGCCGTTGCTGCTGGCGACATCGTGCTGGAGCCGTCGGCTGGCACCGGCCTGCTCGCCATCCTGGCCGAGATATCAGGCGGAACGCTCCTCCTCAACGAGCTGGCCGAAACCCGCGCCGATCTGCTCGCTGCGCTGTTTCCGGCTGTCGCCGTCACGCGCTTCGACGCTGCCCAGATCAATGATCATCTCGCGACTGGATCCGTCCCCTCCGTCGTGCTGATGAACCCGCCATTCTCTGCCATGGCAAACGTCTCCAGCCGAGTGGCCGACGCCGCCTACCGCCACGTCGCTTCAGCGCTGGTCCGGCTTGCCGATGGCGGGCGGCTGGTAGCGATCACCGGCGCCAACTTCAGCCCCGACCATCCGGCTTGGGCAGCGGCCTTCGTCCGGCTTCAGGAGCGTGGCCGCGTCGTCTTCACCGCAGCCGTGGACGGCTCGGTCTATGCCAAGCACGGCACGACCATCGACACGCGGCTGACGGTCATCGACAAGCTTCCGGCTGACGATCGTTCGGCGTTTCCCCCTTCGCCCGGCATTGCGCCCGATATCGACACGCTGCTCGGCTGGATCGAGACGCAGGTTCCGCCGCGTCCGACTGCTACCCTCCCGCCACTGGCAACCTCGACGCCCCGCACCGTTCGCGGATACCTCGCGCGCACCACTGCTGCGCGTCCTGCCACGCCCGCGTCCATCGAGCCTGAAGGCGTCGAACTCGCCTATGAGACCGTGGACTGGACGCCCGCCGAAGACGGCCGGATCACCGACGCGATCTATGAAAAATACGGATTGCAGGCGATCCGCATTCCCGGTGCCCAGGCTCATCCGACCAAGTTGGTGCAATCCGTGGCGATGGCCTCGGTCGCGCCGCCCAAGCCGAGCTACCGGCCCCGGCTGCCCGCCAACATCGTTTCGGATGGCCTTCTCTCCGACGCCCAGCTCGAAACCGTCATCTACGCCGGCGAGGCGCATTCCGACTTCCTCGCGGGATCATGGACGCTCGATGAAACCTTCGATGTCGTCTCGGCCGCGCCCGACGATGCGCCGAACGCCGTGCGCTTCCGCCGGGGCTTCATGCTCGGTGACGGCACCGGCGCAGGCAAGGGTCGCCAATCGGCCGGCATCATCCTCGACAACTGGATGCAGGGTCGCCGCAAGGCGGTGTGGATCTCCAAATCCGACAAGCTCCTGGAGGACGCGCAGCGCGACTGGTCGGCGCTCGGCATGGAGCGCCTGCTGGTCACGCCGCTGTCGCGCTTCCCGCAGGGCAAGGACATCACGCTCTCGGAAGCCGTCCTATTCACCACCTACGCCACGCTACGGTCCGACGACCGCGGTGAGAAGCTTTCCCGCGTCAAGCAGATCGTCGAATGGTTGGGCTCCGATTTCGATGGAGTGATCATCTTCGACGAGAGCCACGCCATGCAGAACGCCGCTGGCGGCAAGGGCGAACGCGGCGATGTCGCCGCCTCGCAGCAGGGCCGCGCGGGCCTACGGCTCCAGCACGCCCTGCCGAATGCGCGCGTCGTCTATGTCTCGGCGACCGGCGCGACCACCGTCCACAATCTCGCCTACGCCCAGCGCCTCGGCCTCTGGGGCGGCGAGGACTTCCCGTTTTCGACCCGCGCCGAATTCGTCGAGGCGATCGAGGACGGCGGCGTCGCGGCGATGGAGGTGCTGGCCCGCGACCTGCGATCGCTCGGCCTCTACACGGCCCGGTCGCTCTCCTATGACGACGTCGAATACGAGTTGGTCGAGCATCAGCTCACCCCCGAGCAGACCGGCATCTACGACGCCTATGCCGGGGCCTTCGCCGTCATCCATAACAATCTCAACGCGGCGATGCAGGCCGCCAATATCACCGGCGACGACGGCACGCTGAACCGGCAGGCCAAGTCCGCCGCCCGCTCAGCCTTCGAATCCGCCAAGCAGCGCTTCTTCGGCCATCTGCTGACCTCGATGAAGACGCCGACCCTGATCCGCTCGATCGAGCAGGACCTGGTCGACGGCCATGCCGCCGTGATCCAGATCGTGTCGACCGGCGAAGCCCTGATGGAGCGCCGTCTCGCGGAGATCCCCACCGAGGAATGGAATGACGTCCGGGTGGACATCACCCCGCGCGAGTATGTCCTGGATTACCTCGCCCATTCCTTCCCGGTGCAGCTTTATGAGCCGTTCACCGACAGCGAGGGCAACCTGTCGTCGCGGCCGGTGTTTCGCGACGGCCAGCCGGTCGAGAGCCGCGACGCCGTTGCCCGTCGTGACCGTTTGATCGAGAGGCTCGCTTCGCTGCCACCGGTCCCCGGCGCGCTCGACCAGATCGTCCAGCGCTTCGGCACCTACGTCGTGGCGGAGGTGACGGGCCGCTCGCGCCGAATCGTCCGCAGGACCAGCCCCGGCGGCATCGACCGCCTCGCCGTCGAGAACCGCGCCGCCTCGGCCAATCTGGCCGAAACGCAAGCCTTCATGGACGACCAGAAGCGCATTCTGATCTTCTCCGACGCGGGCGGCACCGGGCGCAGCTACCACGCCGACCTATCGTCGCGGAACCAGCGGCTGCGCGTCCACTATCTGCTGGAGCCGGGCTGGAAGGCCGACGCCGCCATTCAGGGCCTGGGCCGCACCAACCGGACCAACCAGGCGCAACCACCGCTGTTCCGGCCGATCTCGACGGACGTGAAGGCGGAAAAGCTGTTCCTGTCGACCATCGCCCGCCGCCTCGACACCTTGGGCGCCATCACGCGCGGCCAGCGCCAGACTGGCGGCCAAGGCCTGTTCCGGCCCGAGGACAATCTGGAAAGCCACTACGCCCGCGACGCGCTGCGGCAGCTCTACCTGCTGCTGGTGCGCGGCAAAGTCGAGGGGTGCTCGCTCCAGATGTTCGAGGATGCCACCGGCCTGTCGCTGATGGATTCCACCGGCATCAAGGATGAGTTGCCGCCGATCACAACCTTCCTCAACCGCCTGCTGGCGCTGACCATCGAACTTCAGGGCATCCTGTTCACCGCGTTCGAGCGGCTGCTGAACGCCAAGATCGAAGGCGCCATCGCTTCCGGCAGCTACGACGTCGGGCTGGAGACGCTCAAGGCCGAGAGCTTCATCGTCACCGATCGCCGGACCATCCACGTTCATCCCGGCACCGGGGCCGAGGCCCGACTGCTGACCATCACCCAGCGCCAGCGCAACCGTCCCGTGACGCTAGCCGAGGCGCTCGACCATCTCGATGACCCGGGCGCGAGGCTGCTGATCAACGAGCGCTCGGGCCGCGCCGCCGTGCAGATACCGACCACCAGCATCATGCTGGACGATGGCGAGATCGAACGGCGGGTCCGGCTGATCCGGCCGATGGAGGCGCACAACGTCCCCATCAGGATGATGGACGAGACCCATTGGGTGCAGGCGGAGCAGATCGCCTTCACTGCGGCATGGGATGCCGAGGCCGCCGAGGTGCCGGAATATGCCGATAGCACCATCCATGTCGTCAGCGGGCTGTTGCTGCCAATCTGGAAGCGGCTGCCGAACGAGTCGACGCGGGTCTATCGACTCCAGACCGACGGCGGCGAGCGCATCGTCGGCCGTCGCGTCTCCCCCGCATGGGTCGCCAGCGCACTCGCCACCGGAACGTCGACCCTGACGCCGGACGACGCCTTCATGGCGCTGATGGACGGCAAGACCATCCTCGACCTGACCGAGGGTCTTCAGCTTCGCCGCGTCCGGGTCATGGGCGCCAACCGCATCGAGCTGTCGGGCTTCACCGACGCCATGCGCGATCGCCTGCGGGCCTATGGCCTGTTCCATGAGATCATCTCGTGGAAGCTGCGGATGTTCGTGCCGGCCGACACGACCGGCGCCGCGACCCTGACCAAGGTGCTGGAGCGCTACCCGATCGAGCGCATCGGCGAGCGGGAGGCGGCGTGATGGCACGGCAGGACGCCTCCGAACTGGCAATCCGTCTCGGCCGGCAGGCAGAGGCGGTGTGCCGTCATTATCTCTCCGCCGGTCATCGCGAGGGCCGCTACTGGCTGGTCGGCGATGTCCGCAACACGCCCGGCCGCTCGATGTTCGTGCGACTGAAGGGTGGCGAAACCGGTAAGGGCGCCGCCGGGAAATGGACCGACGCCGCCACCGGCGAGCATGGCGATCTCCTCGACCTCATCCGCGAGAGCTGCGGCCTGGTCGACTTCAAGGACGTCGCCGATGAGGCTCGAACCTTTTTGTCGATGCCGCATCCCGAACCGGACCGTCCGCATAGTGGCGAGCGTAAATCACCGGCGCCGACCGGATCACCGGAAGCGTCACGCCGGCTCTTCGCCATGGCGCAGCCGATTTCGGGCACGCTCGTAAAGACGTATCTCCGCACACGCGGAATTACGGATTTGCATGGAACTGAAAGCCTACGCTTCCATCCTCGCTGCTACTACCGGCCTGACGAGCATTCCCCGACCGAGACCTGGCCGGCGATGGTCGCATCGGTCACCGATCTCGCCGGGCATCAGACCGGCGCGCATCGCACCTGGCTCGCACCGAACGGCTCGGGCAAGGCCCCGATCGACACGCCGAGACGGGCGATGGGCGACCTCATCGGGCACGCCGTTCGCTTCGGTGTGGCGGGCGACGTGATGGCGGCGGGCGAAGGCATCGAGACGATGCTGTCGCTCAGGATGGCGCTGCCCACATGCCGATGGCGGCGGCGCTCTCGGCGGCGCATCTCTCGGCCATCCTGTTCCCCGACGCGCTGCGACGGCTCTACATCGCCCGCGACAATGATCCGGCCGGCGACAGTGCGATGACGACGTTGATCGAACGGGCGAACGCGGCCGGGATCGAGGCGGTCGTGGTGTCTCCGAGCCTGGGTGACTTCAACGAGGATCTCCGCATGGAGGGCCTGGACAGTGTCCGGGCAGCGGCCAGGGTGCAGATCGCGCCTCAGGACGTCGCACGCTTCATGGCGCTGGCGGCATAGGCCGGAAGAAGATTGCAGGCGGCGGGAGCGCCGTCGTCGGCATCGCTCGATGATCCCCAGGTCGGAGAGAACCGCACCCCGGCCTTCGAGAGGGCGATCGGCCAGCAAACGGGCCGGACCCACAATGCCTGCGGCGGACTATTTTCCGGCGCGGCCGAGGGCCGCTTTCCATCGCGAGGCAAAATAGCCTTCGTCATCCTCCGCTGTGCTCCGGCCCTCCGCTTTGCTGCGGATGCAGGTCCGGCCCGCCCGCCGGCTTTCGTCGCCATGAAGGCCGCGAGGGTCGCGGTCGAACCGACGGAGCATCCCATGAGCAAGCACGACGACTACGAACCGCACCACGCCTCTTCCCCCACCGACCATGTCCTCAGCGAACTTCAGCTTTATGGCTACCGTCCCTTCACGGATGAACCCGATCCCCGACCGCTTCCGGAGGGCGACCATGTCGCCGGCGCCATCGCCGACATCTTCGACGCCCTGATCGTCACCCTGGAAGACACCCGCCTCGAGCCCGACCTCGACGATCTTCTCTGGTCGACCGTCAACCTCTTCCACCGGGCCACCGTCCGGATCGAGCGCGAGCTGGACGACAATGAACAGGCGCAGCGTCGCGGCCAGCGCGAACAGGACGGCAGCGAAGTGAAGGCCGTCGAGCTGGAACGCCTGACGGCCGAGGGCCAGACCATGATCGAACGCCGCAACGCCTTCGAGCTGATGCGCGACCAGGCCGCCGAACACTATGAGCGCCACACCGGCTCGAACTGGCGACCGCGCAGCGGATCGATGGTCAACCATCGCAACCTGACCTCGGCGATGATCGACAGCCGGGACTTCCTCGCCGCCAAGAAACGCGCCGACAATCAGGTGCTGCTGCCCGCAGGTCCGAAGATCGCCTTCACCGGCGGGCTCGACTTCAACGATCATCACCTGATCTGGGCCAAGCTCGATCAGGTCCACGCCAAACACCCCGACATGGTGTTGCTGCACGGCAAATCGCCGAAGGGCGCCGAGAAGATCGCGGCAAAATGGGCCGACACCCGCAAGGTGCCGCAGGTCGGCTTCGCCCCCGACTGGACGAAACACGCCAAGGCCGCACCGTTCAAGCGCAACGATCAGATGCTCGACGTGCTCCCGATCGGGGTCATCGTCTTCCCCGGCACCGGCATCCAGGACAATCTCGCCGACAAGGCGAGGAAGCTTGGCATTCCACTGTACGATTTCCGCCAGAAAGGAGGCGGCGCGTAAGCGCTGCCTTCACAGCATCTCAGGTCGGAACAGCGATCTGCGGCTGATGACCTTGCCGGACACCACGAACACGCCGTCGCCGGTATAGTGCAACGTCTCGGGATGTTTTGGCGACGTGGCGACATGCGCCTTCACCACCTCGAAGATGAAGAAGTTGTACTTGTCGACCAGTGCATCGTCATGAAGGCGGCATTCGAAGCTGGCATGGCATTCGCCGATGAGCGGCGCATTGATCTCGCTCGCGTCTTCCGCCGTGAGGTCGAACTTGGCGAACTTGTCGATTTCGGCTCCCGACGTATTGCCGATCCCGACCACGGTATCGGTCAGCGCCGTCGTCGGCAGATTGATCACACACTCCCGGCTCTCGCGCATCATCCGGTGACTGTGATTGCCGCCGGAGATCATCAGGCCGACCAGAGACGGCGAAAACTCCAGGATCGTGTGCCAGCCGAGCGTCATGATGTTCGTCGCGCCCTGCCACTTCGACGACACCAGCACGATCGGGCCGGGCTCCAGATAGCGCCGCACCTGGCTGACTGGGAAGTCGGTTTTCTTAGGCAGCTTCGGCATGGGCGTCCTCTTCGGCTGTTGCGCTTAGGATGACTATACCTGTCCATGTCGGCAGCATCACGACCGGCAGCATGGTGGCGATGCTTTGGCCCGAAAGCATTGAGCGGGCGTTTCCATCATGGCTTCGGTCATGGCGGAAAACCATCTCCCGCTTCCATTGCGCTGATCCTTGGTCCAGCCGCTGGCCTGACGCCATCAACCCATAAAGGGTCGGACTACGCAAAGCGTGCCGCCGCTCCGGCTTCGCCTGCGCGGTGATTGCGGCCATCGGCCGGACACATCGGGCGCCTGTCGCGCGGGAGATGGCCTCCCGCCTCCAAGACAGGAGCCGGTCACATGTCCCTCAATCAAGCTCACGCCTTCGCCTTCAGCCTCGCCACCACCCTCATGGTCTCGATCGTCATCTTCCAGGCCGGCGACGGCACCATGGGCGTCATGCCCGCAGCCGAATATGACGGC
>Ga0209930_1005384_pt1 | contig 10470 bp, 11 predicted proteins | sample ThiBiot_500_biof_2_FD_183948 | JGI IMG/M metagenome (GOLD analysis project Ga0209930, IMG submission 183948) | Wastewater bioreactor microbial communities from Cape Town, South Africa - Thiocy_cont_500_biof (SPAdes) | ecosystem: Engineered > Bioreactor > Thiocyanate-remediating >... | reverse complement strand
TTGACCTTGAGCCAGATCGCGCCTTTGTCCGGATGGCCGATGTCAGCCGCGCGTACGATATCGCCCATCGGCGCCGAGTGTTCGAACGCCTTCGCGATTTCCCACGGCCTGCTCATCTTCTTGCATTCGTCCTGAAGATCACGGCGCGTCATGTCGATGCCGATCGCATAGCCGTAGACATGATCGAGCGCCTGATCGACAGGGATGTCTCTGCCGCCGGCGCCGACGGCGATCACCATCTCGATCTCGAAATGAACGTTCCCGCTCTTCGGCGGATAGGGAAAATCGCCGCCGCCCAGCACCAGATTGTCGGGGTTTTTCTGGAAGAAGAAGGGCGGCTCGCGATTGGGATCGCCGCCCATTTCGATCGCATGCGCAGCGTAATTGCGACCGACGCAATAGATCCGATGGACCGGAAAACGCGCCGCGACGCCCTTCACCGGAACCAAGACGATGGGAGACGGCGAAACGACATAATCGGCGGCGGTCATGGGCTGGTCCTTCATACGAGGCGGCTTCTAGCAGCGCCTGTCGTCTGCGTCGATCAGGCGCCGCCGCTCAGCGCCGCTTGAGGGCTGTGACTTCGAGCTCGACCTTCATCTCGGGCATCGCGAATCCGCAGACGATGGTGGTGTTCGTCGGGCGCGGCTCCGAGAAGGTTTCGCCCAGCACGCGCGAGACGGGCATCACATGCTCCCGGTCCGACACATAGACGCGCACGCGCACGACGTCCGCGAGGCTGGCGTCGGCCTTCGCCAGCGCGTCCGCGATCGTCTTGAGCGACTGTCGCGTCTGCTCCGCCGGATCGTCCGAAATCGTGTTGTCGGAAAAATCGTATCCGGCGGTTCCTGATACGAAAATCCATTCGCCGTCCACAATGGCGCGCGAATAGCCCGCGAGAATTTCGAATTTCGATCCGGTGGTGATCGCCCGTCGCGTCATGATCCGTCCATATGTTTTAAGCTTGAAGCATCGCGCCGATCATGGAAAAACCGGGCGGCCGGAGCAAGCCTTTCCTTCGGCGCGGCGGGCGGAGTGTGAGTGATGGGAGCCGGCGCGGGCGAACACCGGAAGACGCTCTGGTGGAGCACGGCGAACCGGCGGCCGCAAACCTCCGCGATCGAGGCCGATCTGTCGGTGGAGACGGCGGTCATCGGCGGCGGCTTCACGGGGTTGACGGCTGCGCTGCATCTGGCGCGGCGCGGCGTCCGCGTCGCCTTGCTGGAAGCGGACGAGATCGGCGCGGGCGCCAGCGGCGTCAATGCGGGTTTCGTCGTGCCGAATTTCGCCAAGGCCGATCCTGCTTCGGTCGTCGCGCGTCTTGGAAAGGAGCGTGGCGAGCGGCTCTTGATGTGCGTCGGGAGCGGCGCCGACCGCGTTTTCGAAACCGCGCGAACGCTCGGCCTCGCCTGCGACGCGGAGCAGACGGGATGGCTCCAGCCGGCGCATTCATCCGCGGCCGCCGACATGCTGCGGGCGCGCGCCGCCGCATGGTCGGCGCTCGGAAGGCCGGTGTCGTTTCTTTCCGCCGATGAGGTCAGGGCGCAGACCGGCATGGACCGCTATCACGGGGCGCTGCTGGACGCCTCGGGCGGAACGATTCATCCGCTCAACTACGCCTATGGCCTTGCGCGGAGCGCGGGCGATGCGGGCGCTCTCATCTTTGAGAATGCGCGCGTCGATGCGATCGAGCGCGACGGCGCGCGCTGGCGCTTGCGCGTCGCCGGGCGCAGCGTATCGGCCGCGACGGTCGTCCTGTGCAGCAACGCCTCGATGACGGGCGCCGCGCGGAAGCTGGGCCGGAACACTGTGCCGCTGCGCGTTTATCAGATCGCCACAGAGCCGCTGCCCAAAGACGTTGTGAACCGCATCGCGCCGGACCGGCGGCCTGTCGGCGACACGCGCGCCAATCTCTTCACCTATCGTCTCGATCGCGACGACCGTCTCATCACCGGCGGCATGGCCATCATCCCGATCCATGCCCACGAACGCATGGCGCGCATGATGGCGAAGAGATTGTCTGACGAATTGCGACTGCCGCTTTTGCGGGTCGATTTTGCCTGGCGCGGCGTGGCGGCGATGACGCCTGATTTCCTGCCGCATCTCTACGAGTTCGGGCCGGGCTTCATCGGCGGCGTCGGCTGCAACGGGCGCGGCGTCGCCATGACGGCGATGCTAGGCGAGGTTCTCGCAAACGCCGCGACCGGAACGGCGCTGGCCGATCTTCCCGTTCCCGTCGCATCCGGGCGCGGGATTCCATTTCACATCCTCGCCGCCGCCGCGCCCTCGTTCGCCGTGGCGCAGGCGCGCTGGTCCGACCGGCGCGCGGAGGGAGCGTAGCCGCGCCTATAGGCCCATCTGGCGCCGCGCGGCCCTGTTGAGCGGATGATCGGGCGCGGCGAAAGCGTCAAGGACGACGGTGATGTGGTCCGTTTCATCGACAACGAGGTGCTCGACCGGAACGCCCGCCTTTCCGCAGGCTTTCGCGTAGGTCTCCGATTGCCGTAAAAACTCCTCGGTCTCGCGGCCGCCGACCGTGACGATCAGCGGCGCGCCGACGTCGATCTGGCGTCGCAGCGGACTGAATCGCTCGACATCCTCAGGCGTGAATTGCAGCAGCGCGTTGCGGAACGACGCGGCGACCGATGCGAGATCAAAAAGGCCGCTGATCGCGCAGCCTCCTTTCACCACATCGACCGGCAATCCCGCCGCTTTCATCCATCGTCGATCCAGCATTTCCGCGACGAGATGACCGCCGGCGGAGTTTCCCGACACGAAAATGCGCGCCGGATCGATTCCGTGCGCGGCGCCATTGCGGAATGTCCACGCGATCGCCTGCCGGCAGGCGTCGACGATGTCGCTCATTCGCACCGATGGAATGAGCGGATAGTCGATGACGATGAGAGACGCGCCGAACGGAACGAAGCCGTCAGCGAGGAAGCCGAAGTCCGCCGCCTGCATGGAGCTCCAGAAGCCGCCATGGATGAAGATCTGCGCGGGAGCGTTCTCTTTCGCGGCGGGATAGAGGTCGAGCGTGCGCCCCTCCCCGTCGCCATAGGCGATGTTGCGCACGATGCGAAACCGCCCTGCGGCGGAGCGCGTCGCCTCGGCGCGGCGCGCAACGATCGCGGGCAGGTCCGTGATCGTATCGAGGGTGAATTGCGCGTCGAGCGCCTTCTGCGCGGCGTCGGGCGAGGCGGCGGAGGTTGTCATCGACATCGAAACAATACTCCGCCGCCGGCGCGATCAGCCGTCGATCTTTTTCATCAGCGCGTTCATGTCCTCGACCGTGAGGGTGCGATCGACGGCCAGATTGTCGCCCTTCACGGTCCAGATCAGCGCCGCGCCGCTGACGTCGCCATTGGCGTCGAATTCGAGCGGGCCGGTGGCGCCGACATACTTGATCGGCTTGCCTTCCTTGATGAGGGCGAGCGCCTTCTTGAATTCATCCGGTCCGGTGCCGACGACGGTTCCGCCAGCGGTCTGAATCTTGCGGATCGAATCGCGGATCGAATCGCCCGTCAGATTGGGCGCGATATTCATCGCGAGGCCGAGCGCGATCACCGCGTCATACTGATTGTAGATGCCAGGGCCGTCCGGGCTCTGATTGTATTTGGCCTGGAACAGCGTCTTGAACGCCTCCACCGTGGGGCCCGACACCGAAGCATTGTCCATGCCGTAGGCGTTCTGCAGGAATTTCGGCCCGACGGACTTCACATATTCCGGGCTGCGCAGCGAATTGTTGAGGATCATGTTCTGCGTGCCGCCAAGCGAGACCCATTCGCGCGTCATGGTCGCGCCGTCCTGCGGGAACGCGACGAAGAAGACGGCGTCGGGCTTTTCGGCGAGCGCGACATTCACCTCGGCGCGGTAGGAGGGCTGGTTCTCGTTGTACGCCACAGTCTTGACGACCTTGGGCCCGAGCTTCTCCACCGCCTTGATGAAGTCCTTCACCATGCCGGTGCCGAAATCGGTGTTGATGTAGATGACGGAGATGCGCTTGAAGCCGCGCTCGGCGGCGATGGCGGCGGAGGCGTAGGCCTGCGTCTTCACCGTCGGCAGGGTGCGGAAGAAGAAGCCGCCGGTCTTGCCTTCCTGCGCGAGGGTGGTGAACGTCGCCGCCGTCGAGCAGCAACTGACGAGCGGGATTTTCGAGGGCGCGGCGACCGAGACGAGGATCGGCAGCGTCACGCCGCTCGATACGGTGCCGGTGATCGCGGACACGCGCTCGACGTCGACGAGAAATTTCGCGGCGTCCACGCCGACAGTCGATTGTCCCTGGTCGTCGCGCAGGATGAACTGCACCGGGCAGCCCTTGACGCCGCCACCGGCGTTGACGTGCTCCACGGCCAGTTGCGCGCTGTCGGAGATGCGCTTGCCGACGGGGCCCATGGATCCGGTGAGCGGCAGGATGCCGCCAAGCTTCACCGGGCATGCCGGGCCGCTCTGCGCCATTGCGGGCGTCTGCGAAGCCAGCGCGCCGAGAACGGCGCCGAGGCCCAGTCCGATCAGATATTTCATGTTACTCCCCTCTCTGCAGAGATCACGATGCGAGATGGCGCGACACCGTCGGCTGCTCGCCGATGAGGCCGCGCGGCCTGAACAGCAGCGTGCAGACGAGAACCAATCCGATGAGGATGGACTGCACGGCGCCGCCCTGCGTCTGATAGGCGGCGGGCAGCGCCATCGAGATGAATGTGCCGCTCGCGCTCCACAGGCCCCAGACGATGAAGGCGCCAAGCAGCGCGCCCTTGTTGTTGCCGCTGCCGCCGACGATCAGCATCGTCCAGATTTGGAAGGTGAGGATCGGCGCGAAATCGAATGGGCTGACGAAGCCGATGAAGCTGACATAGAGCGCGCCCGCGAAGCCGATGATCGTCGAGCCGAGCACGAAGGATTGCAGCCGGAACAGACGCGCGTCCTTGCCGAGCGCGATCGCCGCCGTCTCGTCCTCGCGGATGGCTTTCAGCACGCGGCCCCACGGCGAGCGGATGATGCTCTCCAGTCCCCAATACACCAGCGCCGTCGCGCCGAGCGTCAGCGCGAGATAGAAAATATTCGCCGAAAGCGACGAGTCGAACAGGCCCGCCGCCGGGCGCGGAATGGTCGTCAGGCCGAGGCTGCCGCCGGTGAGCGCTTCCCAGTTGAGCGTGACGAGCTGGATCGACACGGCGACGCCGAAAGTCGTGATGGCGAGATAGTCGCCGCGCAGACGGATCGTGAGAAGTCCGATGATCAGCGCCGCGAGCGCCGACGCGGCCATCGCGCCGATGATTCCGACGATCCATGGCAGGCCGAAATTCGCCATGAGCTCGGGGCGGGGCGGCGCGCAGAGAATGGCGAAGGCGTATCCGCCGATGGCGTAGAACCCCACGACCCCGGCGTTGAACAGTCCGGTCGTTCCCCATTGCAGATTGAGGCCCAGCGTCGCGACGCCGAGGATCAGGACGATGATCGCAAAAAAGACGAGGTAGGAAAGCAGCCCGATCATTGCGCGTTCACGATCGCTCCGCGGCGCCGAACAATCCCTGCGGCCGCAGGAACAGCACCGCCAGCAGAAGAAGAAAAGGAACCGCCGCCTTGTAGCCGGCGGGAATGACCAACACCGAGAGATTCTCGGCGAGCCCGACGGCGAGGCCGCCGATGACGGCGCCGATCAGGCTGCCGCCGCCGCCGAGGATGGCGGCGGTGAACAGCGGCAGCAGCAGGTTGAATCCCATCTCAGGCCGCAATTGCACCGTGAGGCCGGAGAACACGCCGGCCATGGCGGCCAGCGCGCCGCTGAGAATCCAGGTCCAGCGAATGACCTTGCCGATCTCGACGCCGCATATGCGCGCGAGCGCCGGGCTTTCCGCCATCGCGCGCATCGCCATGCCAAGTCGGCTGAAGCGCAGGAACAGATGCAACGCGAGCACGATGGCGAAGGCGAGCGCCAGCACGAAGATCTGGTCCGGCAGCATGCGGACGTCCGGAAACACTTCGACGGCGATCTGTAGCTCATTCGTGTAGTAGCGCGCCTCCGGCCCCCAGATCAGCAACACGAGATTGCGAAGGATGAGCGCCGCGCCGAAGCTCGCGAACACCAGCGTGAGATGGTTGGCGCCGCGATTCCGCAACGGGCCGAACACCAGCCAGTCGACCAGTATGGCGAGGAGCGCCGTGCCCGCCGCCGCGAAAGCGGTCGCGGCGAGAAGCTGCCAGCCGAACGACAGCGGGCCGACGGAGACGCCGGCCGTGGCGAAGGAGACGAAGGTGACCGCGATATAGGCCCCCCAAGTCAGAAGCTCGGAATGGGAGAAATTCGCGAAGCGAAGGATTTGCAGACTGAGAGAGACGCCGATGGCGCCGAGCGCGATGATCGCGCCCGTGAGAAAGCCGTCGGCGATGGCCTGACCGATCATGACGCGTGCTTCCTGCCGCCGAGAAACGCCTCTCCGACCGCCGAATCGGTCAGCAGATCGGCCGCTTTTCCCTGCATCCGGTTGCGGCCCTCGGCCAGCACGTAGCCCCGGTCGGAAATGCGCAGCGCCGCCTTGGCGTTCTGCTCCACCATTAAAACAGCGACGCCGGACTGCGCGAGCCTGCGCAGATCGGCGAACACCTCGTCGACCACTTTCGGCGCTAGCCCGGCGGTGGGCTCATCAAGCATGATGAGCTTTGGATCGGTCATGAGCGCGCGCGCCACCGCGAGCATCTGCCGCTGGCCGCCGGAGAGGACGCGGCCGAGCGAGGTCTTCCGTCCCGCCAGAAACGGACTCACGTCATAGGCGCGAGCGAGCCGGCGTTTCAGCTCCTGCGCGGCGAGCGTGTGTCCGCCGAGCACCAGATTCTCGTGGATGGACAGATTGGTGAAGATGTTGCCGGTCTGCGGCACGAAGCCGACGCCGACGCGCACCATTTCGTGCGCCGGCAGGCCTGAGACGTCGCGACCGTCATGCGTCACGCTGCCGCCCTCGAAGCGGACCAGTCCCGCGATCGCTTTCAGGAAGGTCGATTTGCCCGCGCCGTTGGGGCCGATGATCGTCACGATCTCGCCCGGCGAGACCTCGCACGAGACGTCATGCACGATCGGCAGGCCGGCGACGTAACCGGCCACGACGTTGCGCGCGATCAGAAGAGGGGCGGTCAAGCGGCCACGTCCCCGAGATAGGCGTCGAGCACGCGCGGATCGGCGCGGACGCCGTCGGCCTCGCCCTCGAAGATCACTTTTCCCTGCGCCAGAACGACGATCGGCCGGCAGAGATTCATCACCATGTCCATATTGTGCTCGATGATGAGGAAGGTCATGCCGCGCTGGTTGAGCGCGATGATCTTTTCGATCAGCGTGTCGAGCAGGGCCGGATTGACGCCGGCCGCGGGTTCGTCGAGCAGGATGAGACGCGGCTCGATCATCAGGATGCGCGCGAGTTCGAGCAGCTTCTGCTGGCCGCCGGACAACTGGCCGGCGAGGTCGGCGCTTTTCGCCGCGAGGCCGGTGAAGCCCAGAACCTCCATCGCGCGCTCGCGCGCGCGGCGTTCCTGCGCCTGCACGGAGCCGGGCCTGATCCAGTTGTTCCAGAAGCGCTCGCCCCTCTGATCAATGGGCGCGAGCATCACATTCTCGAGCACGGTCATTTGCGGGAAGGGACGCGGAATCTGAAAGGTGCGCGCCAGGCCGGCGCGAAAAATCCTGTCCGGGCTTTGCCCGTCGATGCGCTTTCCCTCGAAGCGGATCTCGCCCTGATCCGGCTTCAGCGAGCCGGCGATGAGATTGAACAATGTGCTCTTGCCGGCGCCGTTGGGCCCGATCAGCCCGACGATTTTTCCCGGCGGAACCGACAACGACACGCCGTCGACGGCGCGGAGTTCTCCGAACCGTCGCGCGACGTTTGCAACCTCGAGAAGACTCCCCGTCATGTGTTCATTTGATCATAAGACTTCGCCCCTGGAAAGGTTTAAGCTTAAAACAATTGGGGGCCCTTTCGGCGTCCGCGCTGAAAGATGGAGCACCGCCGCCGCGGAGCGTGGCCCAAGGAGAAATCAGGAGCGGCCATGAACGACCTGTCCCACATCGCGACCTGTCGCGTGCTTGCGCCGGCCGGCTTCGCATTCGCCTATCTCGCGGATCCGGCGAAGCTCGGCCGCTGGTCGCTTGGCTGCTTCGACACGCAGCCTGTGGACGGGAGCGGACTGCACACCGGTCTTTCGCTGTTTGACCGCGGTCGCGGCTGGTATCGCATCGACAGCGATCCCGATCGGATGTCGATCGATTATCTGGTCGGCGCGCCCGACAGTCTCACCCACCGCATCTCGGCGCGGGTGATGGCCGGCGGCCCCCTCGCCTATTCCGATCCGGCCTGCCTCGCCACGCTGATCGCCTGGCGGCCGGCGACGATGGACGAGGAGCGGTGGCTCAGGCTGAAGGCCAGTCACGAGGCGGAAATCTGGCTGATCAAGGCCCAGATCGAGACAGAGTTCGGGGCGGCTTCATAGTTCAGGCGCGGGCGGCCGACGGCCCCCGGATTTTTTCGCCCCCGTTTGTCGGATAGAGCTAGAGCCGATCGTCTTCCAACGAGAGGCCCCATGCTCTACGCCATTCTCTGCTATCATTCCGAAGATGTGGTCTGCGCCTGGTCCGGCGAGCAGGACGCGGCTGTGATGGAGAAACTCGCCGCCGTGCACGAGCCGCTCGCCAGAAAGGGCAAGCTCGGGCCGGTGGCGCGGCTGCTGCCGACGACCGCCGCGACCACGCTGCGCAAAGACCGCGAGCCGGCGCTCGTGATCGACGGCCCCTTCGCGGAGACCAAAGAGCAGTTGCTCGGCTTCTATGTGGTCGATTGCGAGTCGCTGGACGAGGCGCTCGACATCGCCCGCGATCTCGGCCGCGCCAATCCGGGCGGCGCTTACGAAATCCGTCCGGTGATGGTCTATAATCCGGGAACTCTGTCGACGTGACCGACCTTGGCTGGATCGCGGACGCGCTCGCCGCCGCCCGGCCGCAGGCCGTTGCGGCGCTGCTGCGCTATTTCCGTGATCTGGACTCCGCCGAAGAGGCTTTCCAGGAAGCCTCGCTGAAGGCGCTGCGCAACTGGCCCAAAAACGGGCCGCCGCGCGATCCCGCCGCCTGGCTGATCTTTGTCGGCCGCAACGCCGGAATCGACGAGGTCCGGCGACGTCGGCGAGAGGAGCCGCTGCCGGACGAGAACGCCCTGTCGGATCTGGAGGACGTCGAGGAGAACGCCGCCGAGCGCCTCGACGCCGCCGATTATCGCGACGACATCCTGCGGCTTCTGTTCATATGCTGCCATCCCGATCTGCCGGCGACGCAGCAGATCGCGCTCGCGCTGCGCGTCGTCTGCGGCCTGTCCGTTCGCCAGATCGCGCGCGCGTTTCTCGTCGGCGACAGCGCGATGGAGCAGCGCATCACGCGGGCGAAAAGCCGCGTCGCCGCCGCTGGCGTTCCGTTCGAGACGCCGGGCGCGCCCGAGCGCGCCGAGCGGCTCGCGGCTGTCGCGGCGATGATCTATCTCATCTTCAACGAAGGCTATTCCGCCGCAGGCGCGGAAGCGCCGGCGCGCGCGTCCCTCTGCGACGAGGCGATCCGCCTCGCGCGGCTTCTCCTGCGCTTGTTCAAGACCGAACCCGAGATCATGGGGCTGGCGGCCTTGATGCTGCTGCAGCATTCGCGCGCCGCGGCGCGCTTCGACGCGCAGGGCGACATCATCCTGCTCGATGATCAGGATCGCACGCTCTGGAACAAGGGCATGATCGCCGAGGGGCTGGCCCTGCTCGACAAGGCGATCCGCAATCGCCGCCCGGGGCCTTATCAGGCGCAGGCGGCGATCGCCGCGCTGCACGCGCGCGCGGCGCGCCCGGAAGACACCGACTGGGCGGAGATCGACCTGCTGTACGGCGCGCTCGAGCACATGCAGCCGTCGCCCGTGATCACTCTCAACCGGGCGGTGGCGGTTTCGAAAGTGAAGGGCGCCGCGGCCGCGCTCACGATGATCGAGCCGCTGGAGGAGCGTCTCTCGGGCTATTTTCATTTTTTCGGCCTCAAGGGCGCGCTGCTGATGCAGCTTGGCCGCGCGGCCGAAGCCAGAGTCGCGTTCGATCGCGCCATCGCGCTGGCGAACACGGCGACGGAAGCGGCTCATATCCGCAAGCATCTCGACCGCCTCTTGAAGGAAAGCGGGCATTCCGTCGCCGCCGAGGGGGCCGCCTGATCCATGTGCGGCGAGCGCCAATTGTCCGCGCGGCCCATGTGTTTCTCCGCGCCGCCTGCAACCATGCGCGCGTCGCGGACCTGCGAAACCGTTTGCGTCGCTTGCGGCCCAGGCTGGAAAGGCCCATGCCGTTCCCCTGAAAGCTCTATCGAAGGGGATTGCGCATGAACGCGATTATTTCGCCAGGAAGCGCGGCGCAGGCGCCCGGCTTCTATCGCTTCAGGATCGGCTCGTTCGAAGCGATCGCCCTGCATGACGGCGTGAT
>Ga0209930_1005379_pt1 | contig 10482 bp, 3 predicted proteins | sample ThiBiot_500_biof_2_FD_183948 | JGI IMG/M metagenome (GOLD analysis project Ga0209930, IMG submission 183948) | Wastewater bioreactor microbial communities from Cape Town, South Africa - Thiocy_cont_500_biof (SPAdes) | ecosystem: Engineered > Bioreactor > Thiocyanate-remediating >... | reverse complement strand
GTGAAACTTTATCATATACATGTATATACGTATAGTCGATCGTTTTTAATTCAAATTTTTATATGCGCGCACACTAACACATTCAGTCGAGGGTCAAGTGAATCGACTCTCGATGAACGTTACTTGTGTATTAATTCATTAGCAGCATATGGCCGATTACGATTGCCTACGATAAGCCGAAGATTCAATCCTAAATTACGTGGTATAAGATGATTATGTATTCGATGTAAATTGCGTTTAAAACATCGAAAACGTCTTTCATGATTGTAGTAAATGAAAAATTTGTTATCTTTTGATGATGATGATGATTTGTTAACAAAGATCGTAGGATGAGTAGTTGTAGTAGCAGCAGCAGTGTCATTATCATCGGTTTGATCATTATCATCGGTTTGATCATTATCCAAATCAGCTGTAGCTGCTCGTGCTGTTGCTTGTGATTGACGAGGTGTTAGTTGATCATAAAATTCATCTTGTAATAATGTCAAATGATATTGATTGTAAATATATGGTAAAAATGATGACCGTCCAATATATTTAGAAAAAAAGTATTCAAATTGTTCATCAATAAACGTAGATGGATAACTAATGAAATGATTTGTCAATCAAAAAGAAAAATAACAATAACGAACTAGTAAATGATGAACTTACCCGTTATATAATAACATTAATTTGATAAATCTTCTTTCCTGTTTGTTAGGGGCTTTATGTAGAAGGGAGGAGAGAAGGAAAGGAGAAGGCCAACTTAAGATGGAACTTATTCGAACTAACTTTATTTAATTCATTTGCCCATATTTATATATATACGTTTATAAAAGCACAACAACAGAAACGACGAGAGAAGAATGAGAAGGGAGAGACTTAATCCTTATGGAAACGAGTATCTTCTTAATAGTATCGTATAAAAAATTAATTACTGAAAAGTTTGATATAAATAAGGTGCAGAAATGATACAATGTCACTCAAACAAATTACTAAATTATTAAACATTATCACTAAAATGAGCGAAATTAAAAAGTTTGTCACTGAAAAAGGTAAGCCCATGCTTTATTATCAAGGATATTTTTATACTTTAGATCGTCAAACCGAGATCAAATTAATTTTTCGATGTAAAAATCGAGATTGATATTGCTCAAATTCTTCAAGGTCATTCATCTAAGCCAAAGAAAGCAACTTATCAAAAATTCGATGACAAAACTACTCGACTGGTCGATGATTATCACAATGTGTCGCTTGCTGATTATTTGAAAGGCCTCGTGGCGAATGTGACAATCTGAATAAAATTATTAGTTCGATTTTTTTGCATATTATTTCAAGTCTTCAATAAACTACTTCTTATCAATTAAAATTCCTCTCTCTCTCTTTCCATTAATTAACGTGTTTCTCTAAATTGACACTCACGTTGCATACTTAATTATATTTATGGCGAATTGACCTGCCACCATAGAGAGAGAGAGATATTCACCCTATTTATATCGAAAATGAAATTAAAACAAGTTTCGACAAAAATAGACGCTGCATATGAATGTAAATGAAACTAGAAGTTATTCTCATCCTCACCCTCAAGGTGACCAATCGATAGAGCTCATCAAGTTCTACTTGGAACACCTTCTTGGACGAATATAGGAAAGTTTTACTCGAATACGGTGCTAACTTCACCGACGTTAAGTGTTGTTGTATTTTGAAATAGTTACGTTCTTAAGATAGGGAAAAAGTCAATAAACTTCATACCAAACGTGACATATTCCTGAAAATCGAACAACTTTAACAAAATTTCAATACAATCCCAATAGAAAATCGAAAATTTAATCGATTTCTTAAGTAGGCTATTCTAATGGATTTTAATTGATAAAATGAAAAGGATCGTACAAAGATTGATTTTATTTATTCCATTATCCTGAATTATTTCTATCTTTTTTGCACAGATAATAACGTCAGGAAAAGTAGCACAAAAAAATACGTATCTGATAGTAAACTACCGTACATTTTTCTCATATTTGTATTTACATATATAAAAGAAACCTATAAAAGTTAAACCATAAAAGAATAAAAATAAACAATAATGAAAACTTGTACATGTGGCACAGAAATATCATTTTTATGAGTTTACTAGTAAAATATTGAAGAACTTACTATAGATTTGAATTCTCCACCCTCGGTTACCTTCGATCAAACTTTAGAAAAGAAATACTTTGGAAAAAATTCGGATGTCCAGAGACCTTGTATTTCGGTGTGGATCAGGTTCTCAACTCACGATTATTTTTGAGAAACTTTTTTTACAACTTTTCTTTCTCTTCTATCCCTTGGAAATAGCAAGTTTTTTTATGCTGAATTCTGCTTGATTCGGACAGACAGACAGACATTTATGAATTTTTTCAGTGCGAATTTTCGCCATATAACACTTTCTTCCAGAAAAGGGAATAAACATATCTTAATTCAACTTTTTTTCGTTAGAAAATTTATTCGATGAATTCTAAGCACCTCATATCCACAGACAAGAAGCCTTTGTATAACCTACATCTCGTCATTTTGAAGAAGCCTACAATATGTATACTTCTCTACTGATTCTGTCTCTCCTATCTGCAGTATATAATATGATGCATGAGGAAATTTCAATGGAATTATTCATTTTCTTGTCGAACACAACAACACACAGTTGAATTGTGATTCTACAATCAAGATCAACCTCTTAAACATAGAAAAAAACACGAAACAATCATCCTTATCGAGTATTGTTAACTACATTTATAGACGCGCATAATATTCCATATCATCCTTCACTATCAATACCATTTGTCCACAAGATTTCTCGATAAGTGTGTAGTTTACCATTTCAATTTCTGTCTTTATTCTTACGAGTTATTTCAATCTAGCATCATCATTCATTGACAAAAGATATGCAATCTGATTTTGCTATTCGTCGAAGCATCCAATCATCAACTATTAATGTCCATCCGAAGAACAATATGTCCGTTAATCCTAAAAATAATTTATTTTCGGTTATATTCTCAAAATCTTAGATTATTCATATTTTCTTTTTGTCTAATAGATGTCAACTATTTTGACTGCTCGCTATCATACGGGAAGGAGAGTTAAAGGTATCCGCCCGAGACGTGAGTACTTTCACAAAACCCTCGATAAACCTACGAAGCCAGTTACCAGCCATCATTCTGGTGACTCAGTCAACAATCAAACACGCGTTGACAATGCCACAAAAAGGAATCAATATCATCAGGCAGCAGCACAGGTGAGATAGAAAAATTAGGAGTACTTCTTTATTGGATTTCATACATCTGCCTATTTATTATTGAAGATCTGAATAATGTTAAATTTTGGTTCTATGAATAATTTGTTTAGAGACGATTAAAAATTCTAGTTTCCTATAAAACTTGATAGAGAAAATATTTAACAATCCTATTGCACAAGAACTGCATTTTGATGTGTTTTCAAGGAAAAACATTTGCATTTGAGCGCTGTTTCCATAATTAAAACAAACTGAGAATGTATTCGTTTACATAGTGTCCATATAAAAAAAAAACATTTCAAAAGGGCAGTATTCAATAGGAATTGTAAACACAAGAAATTATAATATTATACCTATTTCAATAGCTTTCTCCTAGTTGAATTTCCTCGTTGCAATTGAGCTTTTTGTGACTTCCTTAAAAATATCTTCTGTAGAAAAGTGGTCGGATATTGATCAAAACTCAAAAATAATTGCTATAGCTTTTAAGCGATCAGACGATTATATGCTAGAGATTAACGCTGACGACGATTAGTATATCAATATACAACATTAGGTATTACACCCGAATTACACAGTACATAAAGGAACAAGATGAAATGAGAAGCAGTATATTGTTTGACGATTCAAAATAGGCAAATCAGAATCTTCTATGACCATCTCAGTCTTGTAGAGAGGCCACTTTATACTACTAGTAGGAACTGTTCACCTAATTGATTTCACATTATTATTTGTCCAAACAAACAAGAATATGTGAGTTCTACGTTTTTGCTCTCGTAAGGACTACGCTGACTAGCTTTGCCATTTTTTAAAATTTCCTATGGACATCGAATTAAACAATTCGTTGCCAGATTGAATATACGCTTCTGCAAATAAGCTCTATGAATATATTCATTCGAGTTTCATTCATATTACAAAAATGAAATAACTAGAATAAACACTGCATAAATAACCGAAAGTATCATCGTAGACAGAATCGCGACTAAAATTTCAAGAGTTGATACAACAAATTACTATCAATGGGATCGGAGTACAATTTTTAGAACATTTTTCATATGATGTAACTGAAAAATTTCATTATGTAAAATAATCTATGGCGATTTTCTAGACGATCATCGTTAGAGAGTTTTGACATATAAGCAACACTTTTAGAATTTCATAACAATGACACAATAGAAAAGAAGACTCTATTGAGAGTGGATGTGTTTTGGATACTTCAGAATAAATCACTGTTACATGTCTGTCTTCTTATGTATTATTACGATCCTTTTTCTTCCTCTATCATCTATATAATATTATCTTCTGTAAACGTCATACAACTCATAACATGAATAAGATATATAAAGCAGTTTTCACCTGTCACAAACATATGATGAGATTGAATCGAACGCATAAAATATTCAGTTTCAAGTTGAGATTTTTTCTAGTAATCATCGCATAAGATAGAACCTTATTTCTTTTCCTATGAATCTCAATGAGGGAGATGCTTTTAGACATCTAGGGAGGAAGTTTTTCGCAGTCTTAACGACGTTTCTTTGCTTTTATGTAACTGAACAGTTGAAGTAGGTCTAATAAGCTCTTGTATATGGATTTATCGAAATCGCTTCCACTTTATTCTTTTCATAATAGTCGTCTCTTAAAAAAAGAACCAATGATGATTTGGAGAACAGTTCACCATAACAAAATAGTTTGTAAAGAAAGACAGATAACAAAGCTAACAGACTTCGAGAACATTCTCGAGAGAAATCATCAATAGTGAAAACGTCTTCATTAGTAAAAATAAATGGGATTCAGCCTCAGATGATTTTAAATTCTTTTATACATAAAGGCTATTTTTGTCTAAATTTATTCTTTAAATTAATGCAGTCAACTTGCTCATGGTCAAATGCACCGGATCACAAGGATACACATGATCAAAAGTCGAGCACAGACAAAAAGAAGCAGTAAATAATTGTTTTATATTTTTTTTTCTTATTAGGCTTTGAAAATGTTTCATTTAGATGTCTTAACCACATTGCTAAGAGATCTTCATCTGTCTGTTTATTTCTGTCTGTACTTGGTCTCATTCTCCTTGGTACGGGTATTGCTGTAGCACTTGTCGTCTTACTTGTCACACCTAAAACAACAACAACGACAACATCAACGACAGCAGCAACAACGACGGCGACAACATCAACGACAACAGTAACAACGGCGGCAACAGCAATAACGGCGGCAACAGCAACAACGACGGCAACAGCAACAACGACGGCGACAACATCAACGACAACAGTAACAACGGCGGCAACAGCAACAACGACAACAACAACAACGACGACAACGACGACAACGACAACAAGTAAGACAGCATTGACGTCTTTATTCGCATGTATACATGCATATTCATACAACTGGATTCGTAAAAGAAGCTCTAGTTGATCGATGTGAGATATATCTATGATTGAGGTAGATCTAGAGGAAAGTAGCGATTTGTGATGATTTTGTTGCTTTAAATCAGTTGCTACCTCTTGAGAAATTTATGGAGAATCCATCGGAAACGGATTCTAATATTGAGTCAAGATGTAATGGGGTTCAACTATGGAATGAGCCGTTAACTTTCTTCTTCTTTTTGTCACTTCGTTTTCCATTTATTAGTCAATTTTGCACAGTTTTCATGAAGCAACTGATTGATCACTGCAGATAAAGAAATGAGAGAAAGGAGAATTTCTCGTGTCGAGCTATGGCAAGGACGAGGAGATGATAGTACGTATGAGTGCTGGCAAACATAGTATATCACGCCCACATCCTCAGATCCATACATATGACTAAGAAGAATCCAGCGAACTTGATCGATGTAGAGTTCATATCGTTTGCTAGTCTGATCGAATCCAAGACTAGATTCAATCTGATTCCAGTGGGAAAAAACACTGAAGACGGCATTATAAAACCAGAGAACGTAGATGAGACTGATAGAGTGTTTTTCTTACGGTGTAGGTATCTGTAAAAAACGATCAAACCGGTATGAGTCATGATTTACTTATTTTATTTGATAATAAGCACACTAACTGGTCATATTGTTTCATGCATCATTATTGCATCAAATTAATCTTTATGTTTCATCAGTATAATATACCACTCCCATAAGAGGAGACCATCATCTTCTGGTCTGGGAGAAGAAGGTTCATCACTGTATATTAACTTATTTCCATGAATTTTTGTCCTACCACTTAAGTGTACGACAGAGGTGAATATCATTAATATAAATGCATGTATATTCTGTCTATCTTGCCGCACTTGTTTTGTTATCTGATACACGACCAAAAGAAACATCTTACCAATGTTTCTTTTTAATATCAGAACGAAATAGTCAATAGTATGGAAGAAAAATTAATCGCGACCCAACTTGTTACTGCTTGAGTATTAACCTGATTTTGATAATATAACTTGATATTTGTGCACGTTAATTGATATATCAAGTATACTTTGACTAGCTCAGTTTAATAGAATACTCAAGTGCGTGTTTCAGGGGACGAGTACATGTAAACATTGATTTTGCAGTATTGAATTCTCAAAAATAAATTTGTTTATCATGAATTTTTCTGAAAAAAAGAGGGTAAAACTCAAAAATAGTTCCGGACTAGCTGGCAGCGAAAAACTTTTGCGGACCTACTGAGAAGGAATTCTGTGCCGGACCAGCACTGCTATCTTATAAAGTTCGAAAATCAGAAGGCGTTTTCCGCGCCTCAAACTATTTGTCGAGCTCTTGTTAATGCCATGACAAGATAGTTTCGCATCAGGTTCTAATCTTTATTGGTGCAAAGTGAAGGAAAAGAATGATTTAAACACAAATCAATCAAATTATTTCGTATATTTTTTTAATGTATACGTCTCAGCTGGTTTCAGAGGTTTCAATTACCGATTCTTGCACATAATTATATCGACTTCAGACATATTACAATTGCACAGACTCTGGATATGTTAACATACAATTCATCTGCTCACAAAATAAAAGCTTCCTTTATGAAAGTAATGAATCAGCATAGGCAATACCTTATGGAATATATCTTACTATTGCATAAGTTAGATAGCCGATAAAAATACGACCGGAATAAAGAGAGATATAGGTAAAAAAAGCCATAAAAAGATAAATAAACATCATCCGCTCTTCGTAATCACTGGAAAATAGCCATTGTCTTCAAGATAGAATAAGGAGGAGAAACAAACATTAGCAAATGTTAATAGAAATAGTTCATGACATTTGTTAAGAAAGAACTTTTTCTTAATCCTAAGAATGTTGGTAAAACATACGAAAATAACAACATCCAAAGAGACAGACTACACAGAAAGTCTTCCAAAAATAGAAGAGATGATAGCATTCAATCGATCCTTTATTGCTATCGAATCTGTCCATGTCAGAAGAAGATTAAACAGTGATAAGAATACTTGAATCTGAATCATCATTACTACAAAGTAGTCAAGATTTTCAAGACCGCGAGCATCATTCTCTCCACATCCGGTGGTAATCACGACAGTGAAGTTGTTTGAATATACAACTACTTAGATGAGGAAGTTCTTCTTCATAAGTACGCAGGCGCTAATAACAATTTTCGTTTCGTACCAGCTCCATGCAATAGGTTTCCAGCTCAAGTAATCTATCAAACTGGCTATGACTCTACACCGGAGTCTGTCGCAGTAGCCGATGTCAATGGAGACAGCAAACCCGACATTATTGTAGCAAACTACGGTAGGGACAACGTCAGTGTTCTCCTCAACACAGGTAATGGCATATTTGCTGATCAAGTGACCTATTCAACTGGCTCTGGCCCAAATTCTGTGGCAGCAGCCGATGTCAATGGGGATAACAAACCGGACATTATTGTAACAAACATCGGTGCGAACAACGTTGGTGTTCTTCTCAACACCGGTAATGGTGCATTTGCTGATCAAGTGACCTATTCAACTGGCTCTACTCCGCGGTATGTGGCAGCAGCCGATGTCAATGGGGATAGCAAACCCGACATTATTGTCGCAAACTACGGCACGAACAACGTCGGTGTTCTTCTCAACACAGGTAATGGCACATTTGCTAATCAAGTGACCTATTCAACTGGCTCTAGCTCTCGCCCATATTCTGTGGCAGCAGCCGATGTTAATGGAGACACCAAACTCGACATTATTGTAGCAAACAACGATGCGGCTAACGTCGGTGTTTTCCTCAACACAGGTAATGGTACGTTTGCTGCTCAAATGACCTATTCAACTGGCTCTAGCTCTAGCCCAAGTTCTGTGGCAGCAGTCGATGTCAATGGAGACAGCAAACCGGACATTATTGTAGCAAACTACTATGCGGACAACGTCGGTGTTCTCTTCAACACAGGTAGCGGCACGTTTGCTGCTCAAATGACCTATCCAACTGATTCTGGCTCTCACCCATATCATGTGACAGCAGCCGATGTCAATGGCGACAGCAAATCCGACATTATTCTCGTGAAATACAATGCGTACAACGTTGGTGTTCTTCTTAACACAGGCGATGGCACGTTTACTGCTGAAGCGACCTATTCACCTACCTCTGGTCCAATTTCTGCAGCAGTAGCCGATGTCAATGGAGACAACAAACGCGACATTATTGTAGCAAACAACGGTGCGAACAACGTTGGTGTTATTCTCAACACAGGTAATGGCTCATTTGCTACTCAAATGACCTATCCAACTGGCTCTGGCCCTCATCCATACTCTGTGGCAGCAGCCGATGTCAATGGGGATAGCAAACCCGACATTATTGCAGCAAACTACGGCACGAACAATGTCAGTGTTCTTCTCAACATAGGTAATGGCACATTTGCTGATCAAGTGACCTATTCAACTGGCTCTACCCCACGGTCTGTGGCAGCAGCCGATGTCAATGGAGACAGCAAACCCGACATTATTGTCGCAAACTACGGCACGAACAATGTCAGTGTTCTTCTCAACATAGGTAATGGCACATTTGCTGATCAAGTGACCTATTCAACTGGGTCTAGCTCTTACCCATATTCTGTGGCAGCAGTCGATGTCAATGGAGACAGCAAACCCGACATTATTGTAGCAAACTACGGTGCGAACAACGTTGGTGTTCTTCTCAACACAGGTAATGGTGCATTTGTTGCTCCAGTGACCTATTCAACTGGCTCTAGCTCTCGCCCATATTCTGTGGCAGCAGCCGATGTTAATGGAGACACCAAAGCCGACGTTATTGTCGCAAACTACGGTGCGAACAACGTTGGTGTTCTTCTTAACACAGGCAATGGTGCATTTGTTGCTCAAGTGACCTATTCAACTGGCTCTAACTCTCGCCCATATTCTGTGGCAGCAGCCGATGTTAATGGAGACAGCAAACCCGACATTATTGTAGCAAACTACGGCACGAGCAACGTCGGTGTTCTCCTCAACACAGGTAATGGCACATTTGCTGATCAAGTGACCTATTCAACTGGCTCTAACTCTCGCCCATATTCTGTGGCAGCAACCGATGTCAATGGAGACAGCAAACCCGACATGATTGTAGCAAACAACGGTGGGCGCAACGTCGGTGTTTTTCTCAACACAGGTGATGGTACATTTGCTGCTCAAATGACCTATTCAACTGGCCCTAACACTTACCCGCGGTCTGTGGCAGCAGCTGATGTCAATGGAGACACCAAAGCCGACGTTATTGTAGCAAACGACAATGCAAACAACATCGGTGTTTTCTTAGCTGATTGTAACTGATACCAAACTAAACTCTATTCATTCAGTAACATGCCACTAGTGGATCCGGAACTTTACTAAAACTCATTTACAGTGGAGTGCAAAAGTCCTTGCCTTATATATAAGTGAACTTATAATGAACATATCCCTTAATTTTTTTCGAACGTCTTTTTTTAAATGTTCTCGTATATACGAACACATATATGTCTATTTGTGTATAACGATGTTCATTAGAAACATCCTTTCGTTTGAATAAAAACGTGTTCACAACGAAATTCGAATATAATGAAAACGAACCGTTCAGCCATCTTACATTTCTGGCAGAACGGCGAACGATCGCCAGCAGCCATATCTCGTATGACGAAGATCTCTATTCGAACTATCAATTATAACATTAAGAAGATTAAACAACAAGGTACCATTGAAGACCGTCCACGACAAGGACGACCTCGCAAGATTTCTGGTACTGATAACATTGCACTTGGGCAATGGATTCGGCGAGATAATGAGTCAACTTCGAAACAACTTGCACACAA
>Ga0209930_1005371_pt1 | contig 10494 bp, 17 predicted proteins | sample ThiBiot_500_biof_2_FD_183948 | JGI IMG/M metagenome (GOLD analysis project Ga0209930, IMG submission 183948) | Wastewater bioreactor microbial communities from Cape Town, South Africa - Thiocy_cont_500_biof (SPAdes) | ecosystem: Engineered > Bioreactor > Thiocyanate-remediating >... | reverse complement strand
TTGATCCAATCACTGGAGCCAAGGTTCTCGTGGCGAGCTCTTCGAGCCTGGGCATCGATGTCGTTGCATCGTAGTTCTTGACTTGTATCAATATGGCGCCGTACGTTGCCGGTCCTCTGCGCTTGGCCCCCGATGGCGGGAATCGCACAGGAATCACCAAGTCACTGCCCTCAGCTCCCGGATTCAACACGAGTGCCGCTGCTCGCATGTACAGTCGCTGGAGCGTCTCGGCACTGGTCCAAGTCGCCTCCACGAGCGTGGTAAAGTGAGTGAACGACACTCGAGCAGTTTGGAACTGAGCAACACTGCTGAGAAACATCTTTCTTGATGCATTGCTCGTGGTGGATGATCCTCCTGCAAGTAGTACGAGAAGAGGAATAAACGGTCAGTGACCGTTACTCACACACTCAGTGAAGCACACAGCAACAACACCACGGTGACGACGATGATATGCGACAATACCTTGCTCCTTCAACTCACAAAAAGTCTTCAAGAACTCAAGAGCTGATACCTCGGATGTGAAGAGCCGATGATGGTTCGGTGCTGAGCTCACGACGACTCGATCCTTCGCCATGCATGCCAACAGCTGCACCGTCACCTCGCCTCGTTGGCCAGCGCTGTTGGCCGTGGCAGCTCTCGTCCACAAGTGTGCGAGTGGATCAAAGATCATGCTGCGGTGGTGGTCGTACTCGTGCATCACGAATGCTGCCGCCTCGGCGAGGATCGGCTCCGAAAAGTACTGAGCAAACACTTGCTCTCGCGAATGGCTGATGCCAACACACGTTGCCATGTGCGACGCAACTGCCGACGAGTAATCGAAGCTGCCGACGTTCGGGAGCACACACCGAGATGCCACGATCGCCACCGCTTGCTCTTGCGTGAGTCTCTCGCCGCTATTCGGAGCGGCCGTGGTGCAGAGGAGCTTGCGAATCGCAAACTCGCGCAGCTCTCTGACATCACGCTTCGCTTGTTGGAACGTGAGGAGCCACAACGGTCGACCCAACAGCAACACCTTCTCGGCATCGAGCTCGTGAGACATTGGTGATCCGACAGACAGTCGCTCGGTGCGAAAGTCCTCAAAGTCCAGCACGTTGAATGCGATCCAAGGAGCGGGAACCGTTCCCAGTTGCTTCTGCCAGCGATCCGACGAGGCGGCATGAGAAGCGTGTGGAGAGATGAAGTTGGTGATCCTCGAGTTGGTGTCGGCGAGCACCAACGTGATGCCGGCCTCGCCTGCTGCGTGTCGGACGCTCCTGAAGAACTGGCCTTCTTGTCTGCCGTTCACGTTCAAGAGCTCCGATGCTTCGTCAAGACACAAGATCAACCGAAGCGACTTGGGAACCTCGAGTTTGTCGTCGGCTTGTTGAACGAGCTCATCAAAGGTGGCGGACAGGTGAGCTTGGTGTTGCTCCCATGTCGTGCCGTGGCTGTCGCTCTCGAATCCCGACAGCTTCCAGAACTCACGATTGGCATCGAGTTCTTGCTCTCCATACTTGTGTTGGTACAGTACCGCCACTCGTTGGAGCATTCTGAAGAGCGACTCGACGTCCGACTGGCGAATGAGTCGGTCAGCAAAGAACGACGATCGTGGAGGATGACCACTGGCGCCAACGGCTCTCAGGCACCAGTACATGAAGAAGCAGTTGTGATCTTGGTTCGTGGTTGCGAGTTCCTTGAATAATCGCGTCTGCCAAACCAACCGCAAACAAACCGCACACAGAGTTCATACGAGTGAGAACTGGACCAGCTGCAGTGTATATCGTCAGAGTAGTGGAGGAGAAGATGGTGGTACCTTGCCATAGCCTGATGACTGAAACACAGTCACGAACGGGCTTGTGGCGCTGTGAACGTACTGCCGGAACGATTCCAGCAAGCCAAGAGGATCGTCGTATTGGCCTCCAAACACCTCATTCGAGTACTGAGTTGGAGGTGGAGCAGGAGGCTCACCTGTATGTACAGTAGCAACAACAACAACAACAACATGAGATGATGATGTGGCGGGATGTATATATCAAGAGTACCGCCTGATGTAGTGTCGGTGGTTGCGTACCTGCTCGCTGCTCAAGCTTCTTGACTTGCTCATCAATGTATGATGCTTCGTCAGGTGATAGATAGTTCTTGAGATTCGTCCATACGTCTGATGGCCGGTGACCAAAGAACCGCCTCAACAGAGAGGCCTTGCACTCCTTGCTGATTACATTCTCATCGAAACTGGCGATCCATATCAGAGAGTGCTGGTCCTTCCACGCGGTATCGGCAGGCAGAGGAAGAGTCTTGAGTTGCTCATCGAGGAAGGTCTGTTCGATCGAGTCTGGGATGGTGCATACTATCATCAGTAGCAGAAAGCGTGCGCGGTAACGCCCAGCCACAAACAAGCATGCGATAGCTATGCGTACCAAGCAGGTGCTCGACAAACGCAACCCAGTATTCCGAATCTTGGAACACGTAGAAGCTGCGACACGCATTCGTTATGGTTGCATCAAGTACGCCTTGAGTTACCAGCCAGTCACTAACATCCTTCATATCAGGAGGATCTGCGCACGCACACGACGCGGAGATGTTTCATCGTCAGCAGCAACCTCAACGCAGTGGGAGGCAGAGCGAGAGATCGGAGCGCAGCATACACGAGGAGGAGAACTGCCCAAACACCTTGCTCGAGGTACTACTGGGAGCATGCGAGGTGGAAGATGCAGCATCAAGTACTTGCGCGCTCAGAGGAGGAGCATCGCTGGCTGTTGGAGTGGTTTCATCAGCCATATGTAACGATGATCAACGAAGGAAGGCGTGTGTGTGCTGCGACAACGACGAGGAGCGAGAGGTGCGCGCAACAGCAGACGACGAAGCTGAAGAACCACGACGGGGCCCGCTCGATCTCGTCTTGTCCATGGCAGACCTCGCCGAGCTTCTCGCCAAGGTCCAACAAGCCTCGCAACAACTTCAAGAGAAGCAACAAGCACTTGAAGAAGAGACGCGCAAGTTGCAGAAGGGCTGAGAGACCGCGGCCGACGAGCAGCTCGCGTGAGCCTCAACGACGCCGGTGATGCTCGCTTCGACACCACACACCACGCTCACTGCCTGCCCTGCGTCGCTGCTGGCGGCAATGTTCAGCGGTCGACACGTGGTCGTGCGCGATGCGAACAACTGCTGATCGACTTGCCTCGAGACACACACGAGAAAGACACGAACGCAACGAAGAACAGCACTTGTGTGTGTCAGCCTCTTCTTGATGATGAATCAAGATATCTTGCACTTGCCTTGTCTTGTCTGGTCTTGTATTGTATTCTGTTGTACCGTTCGCTGGACATTGACGAGATCAATCATACATCGAGAGGATCGTCGCATCATACTGTGCACTTCTTCTTCGAGCCCAATCTCATGGTGTCATTCTCGACGTTGTTGATCGAGAGGAGCTGCGAGCTCTCGATCAGAGATGCGAGAAGATCTCGAACAACAGCTCGTTCGGAATCATCGATATTGCGTTCGAATCATCGACCAGCGATCAAATCATCGTCATCGTCGACACTGCTTGCTTCATCCATGATGGAGCATATCGATGACGATCTGGAAGCCATGTGAACGTGTCGGCAAGCCATTGATTGGCTCCAATCACATGCACTCGATGGCCTGCCGAGAAGGCGATGAGACCTCGATGCTCGTCGAATGCAACTGCCAATGGCTTCTCGGTGCCACAATCGAAGGATGAGATGTGATGGCCCTCGTGAGTGAACGATTGCAATCGATGATTGTCGGTGTCTGTGGCGATGATTCGGCCATGGTTATCGATGCATACTCCTCGAGGACTCTTGAACTGGCATGGTTGATCGCCAAGAGAGCCGAACTCGAACAAGAACGAACCATCGACCGACGACAATACTTGCACTCGATGGTTGAAGGTATCAGTGACGATGATTCGATGTCGATCATCGTCGATCGCAACTCCTGTTGGAGAATAAAACTCGCCTGGTTGAGATCCTCGCTTGCCGACACAGAACAAGAACGAGAAATCGACCGATGACAATAACACCAATCGATGGTTGAAGGAATCAACGACGATGATGCGATGATGATGCTTGTCGATCGCAATGCCTCGTGGGAACTGGAACTCGAGATCTCCTGAACCTTTGTGGCCGATGCACGACAAGAACGATTGCTCGCTCAATGACCATGATTGTACTCGATGATTGCACCAATCAGTGATGAGGATGCGATCATGATCATGATCGATCGCAAGGCCCCATGGATTCATGAACTGGCCTGGTCGGCGTCCTTCCACGCCGAACTTGGACATTCGGGAGCAGTTTCGTTCATCATCATCGCACGAGAATACTTGCGCTCGATGATTATTCGAATCGGCGACGAGCAAGAGACCTCGATGATGGTCGAACGCCAAGCCCGCAGGGAAGTTGAACACACCATCAGCACGGCCTGGTTCCTTGGTGCCGATCGAAAGCTTGATTCGATGATCACGATCAAGAGGATCGTCTTCCATCTCTTCCACTTCAATCTCTCTCTCACAACAACAAAGAGATGATCCAAGCGCCAAACTGCTCAAACCAAAGAGATGAAGATATGAACACACGAACCAAGCAAGCACCCAAGCGAGGAAGGAACAAAGAACAGCCCTCGCGCGCTACCGCCTCTGTGTGTGTGCTGCGAATGGTCCCGGCGCACCGCGGCAATCTCCCTCTCTTGTCCGCTCGATGATTGTACGCTGTACTCTACTCTCGAACATATCTCACCGAGGAGCCCAGCAACTCTCTCTTGTGTCGTCCTTCATTCATACACACATACGCGCAGAAGCAGTGCGACCTTGGACCGTGGAGACCACAACCAACAACAAGAACCACCTGCTGCGAAGCGAGCACTAGTACACTCGAGCCGGTGCTGTTGCGCGAGAGCGGATTCACTCACTTGTGTGCTGGGTTGTAGATTCACTATCGCCAGCAATCTGTTGCAGCAGGTTCTCCTTGGCCAACAAGCAACCGTCGAGCTTGGATTGGTACTCGCGCAAGCATGCTTTGTGAATCTCGATACTCTCGTTGATGGCCTCGATCTGGCTCTCGGTATCGTCGATCATCGAGTTGAGCTTGTGCAACATGGTCTTGACGGCGTCGGCCGACTCGGCGAAGCGTGCAATGATCTTGGTGGCGTAGACGTTGAACTGCTGTGAGTGAAAGAGCGCACGCATGTACGTCGAGTACTCGGCCGGTGTGCTGCGCAGTAGCGCCTCGACGTGCTCGGCGTTCTCAATGTCGGTGTCGGCCGTCACCGAGCGCAGCAGGAGGTCTTCGAGCAGCCAGCGATTGTAGCGTCGCACAGCGGCGAGGATCTGCCGTACGATTTGCTCCTCGTTGGTGGTGGTTCGTGTCAGGTCACCGACACTTTGACGGAACGACGAGTGGAAGGTACGCAGTGAGCTCTCACTGTGAATGTTGGCGGGTTTGGCATGTTGTGGAGGTGGTACGATCAGTCGTGCGCGATACATATCTGAGAATGCGAGCACCGACGTACAGCTTGTTTGCGCCCGGTAGCGCAGGTAGCGTGATACCATTGGGAGGGACGACCTTTCTCTTGTCGCAAAGGAGCACAAAGCATGACTCTGCGACCGTCGAGCGCTCCTCGGGCAAGAGACTTTGCACTCCAAAAATGTATGGCACCGGCGAGTCCAGGAGCTCCATCAACGAACGAGGGAGTACAGGAATCAATGTACCCTGCCAAACCAATGGTTGCAACAACGAGATCATTGACAAGCTTCCAATCGAGCGGTGGTATCAGTACTGTGGTAAACACGCCCATCGATTGGCGTACGTTGCCCCCCTGAAAAACATACACGAGCTTTGATAGTAGACCGAGATTCTTGCATACGACGAGGATCTTTTGCTCCAATAGCACGGCATTGAAGAGCATCAGAATGTCCTCGAGCGAGAGTAGCTTGAACAAGCACGCAAGACCAAAGTCACCGAGTAATAGCGACTCGTGACCTGCCTGCACGATCATGGTCAACCACCCCATTCAGCAACAAGTAATTGACTAGGAGTGGTAGTAGTAGTAGTAGTAGTAGTAGTAGTAGTAGTAGAAGATCATACCGGGATCACGACGTCGACAGGCTCAGGCTCAAAAGGCAACTGCACGTGGCCCGAGGAAGCTCGCACCGGTACTTCGGTATCATAATATTGCCTCAACAAGCGCAGTACCGCGCTCTTGTGTCGAGGTGTCGGTGGTAGTCGTTTCGCTTTGAGGACCATCTGCAATGGGTCGTCATGCAGCGAGGCACTTTGCATACGAATAAAACGTTCTTGTGCTGGGGTAAAAAAAACGTGTGTGTGAGAGAGAGAGAGAGAGAGAGGATGATCGCTTGATGTAAGTGACTGCGAGCAGGTCTGACCGACCGACTGACTGACTGATTGATCAAATCAATTGGAATACCTACCGAGGAGGCTGTACAGGACGGCAAAGTGAGCCTTGAAGAACGGGAACTTGCTGATGATGCAGTAGCATCGCAGGGTCGAGTAGAGCCTTGCAAACTCATTATCGTCGTCGTCGTCGTCGTCAGTAGTGCCGCGACGACTCTCTCCTTCTTCACGCGTCAGATCGACTTCTTCCTCGCTCTCGACGTCGCGATCAACGCTGGTTGGTGGCGTCATATTGAAGTCGAAATCTGCAAAGCTTGGCAGAGACTGCTTGGATACATGTATCAGTGGTTATACGAGTAGCAAGTGACTGGTCGCTTACTCGCTCGCTCTGTCTCTGGAGATATCGCGTACCGACACTAACTCGTTGGAGTAGACACACACACCATAGTGCAACTCTTCTCCCGAGTTCAACAGGAACACGAATGAATTGGCCGCTGTCTCTGCTGATGATTGCTGTGTGTGTGTGTGTGTGTGTGTGTGTGTGTACAAATGTTGATTCACGGTCGAGGGTTGAGCCTCCTCAGTACTCAATCTTTAGATACGCTTAGTGTTGTAGGGAGTGTGTACCTGACCAAAGACGACCTCGTTCAACGCTGTGAATGATCGAGAGCGTCGAATGAGAAAGGTCGATGCTCCATACGGGAAGCAAAATGGTGTAATGTCGATATCGCAGTACTTGCGACTGGTGTATCACATCGATATCAACATTGATTGGGGAGATATCAACCGAAGCTCGTTACCTCGTGTCCGGTGGAAACTGATAGAGTATCTTGGGGTCTTGACCACCATGAGGTGATAACCCAACAACCAGAAGGTGCTCGAATATATGAGTCAATCCGACGCGCGGAGCTCCCTTTGCTCCTGCCACGATGGTCATTGAGTACCTACACTCTCTCGCACATGAGTGTGTGTGTGTGATAGAGAGATTGCACTAGTTGTAGGGTTGGCTCAGTAACTCGTACTTGCGAGCCATCGCTATACGGCGAGAGAACTGCTCCATGGTTGTGGTTATGGTGTGCGTGTGAACAGAGGACCTCAAGCCAAGTACCGACGTATGCGACGTAGATAGCGACGTATGGCGCGGGAGGCCAAATGATTGAGGGCGAATCTAAGCCCGGTACTGTACTTGTAGTCCGAACAGCCGCGCTCTGGTGAGAAAGCGATGGGAGGCTCCATTTCTTGCTACACTGGTTGGTGGCATTTTGGTAGCTACCTCTATCCCGGCTCTGCAATCAATGTCGCTCCCTCTCTGTGGCACACGTATAACAATAACTAAATATATTGTCCCGTCACTTCTCGTGCTTCTCTCAGAGTCTCTCGTTCAGCGAGATCAAGTACTGGTGGTAGTGACGGTGGAAGGGAAACTTGGCACTGGAGTCACCAACGTACGTGCCTGCAACGACGACGACGAAGTCGAAGCATCTGCCACGTCTGTTGCCGATGAACGAGCTTCCAACGAAGTGACAACGGCCGATTCGTCAGTCTGAGCGCAGCCGGGGGCTCGAAGGAAGAAGAGGCCGAGCTGGCGCTGGAGGTGAGGATTCTCGAGTCCGAGACCAGTGGCTGCCACTTCGATGACTGTAGCGATTTGTAGCTGCTCGGTGAAGGCCACGTTGTTGTGGCGTACGGCGAGTTCGAGTGCACTCAGTCGAGTGTGATCCTGCGCAAAGGCAGGACACTTGTTCCGCAACAAGTACGGCAACAGTGCTGCCGGCAGCACAGGCGATGGCGTGCGCGCCAGAACGTGCAAGGCCGTCTCTCCGAGCGAGTCGATGGCAGCAAAGTCGACGTGTGCCTTTGCAAGCACGCACAACATCGAGACACTGCCGCTGTCCTGGGCAGCGACGGCAGCCAAATGGACGCTGGTCAGCGCATTCGACGCCGTAATGCGGTTGGCATCCGCGTGCACACTCAGGAGCAACTCGACGACCTCGGTGCGTGCGTTGCAAATCGCAACGTGCAACGGCGTGAGGCCGTTGCCGCCGAGAGCGTCGATTTCGGCATCGCACTCAATGAGCGCTCGCACGACAGCGAGGTGCCCAGAAGCTGCCGCACGGTGCAGCGGCGTCCAGCCGCCATTGTCTCGCACCGACAAGCGCATGAGCGGCGCAAGTGAGAACACCAACGTGGCATCGGCCGTCGGGTGAACGTTGTGCAGCGGCACGGAGCCTAAATGATTGCGCGCCATCGGGTCGGCCTTGTGGTGCAGCAAGCTCTCGAGCATCGGCACCGAGACCGCCGCCGAGTTACTCGAGCGGCACAGTACATGGAGGGCGGTGTCGCGCACGCTCGGCTCGTGTTCGTCGGCGTAGCACATGCCACTCGCAAGAAGCGCCTCGACCTGTGCGAGATCACCGGTCGCCGTGGCCTCGCACAATTGCACCACAGAGTCGGAGCTTGAGCTCCGCGGCATACTCCTCAACGAATGAATGGCGCCTCGTGGCGAGGTGCGTACTGGATTGTCATCGATGCTATCAGCCAGGAAGCTTCCTGTATCACCGTCGAGCAGCGATGTTGGGCTGGCGCGAACGAGATAATGATTGAGCACTGAGATATCTGATACAGTTGCTGGCGGAATGAGCAGCGACGACAAGAGCAGTTGCTGCACCTAGTAGTCGAGACATACCGACATCATGGTGGTCGTTAAATCGTTGTTGTCGTTGTGGTGGTGGTGGTGGTGGTAGTAGGGCTATCTCACTCTTTGCGTTGTGGGGTGAACCAGGAGCACGCTGTGTAGCAAAGAGCAGTGCAACGACCAACCAGAGGCAACAGCAGCACCCGCGAGCAGCATAGTTAGTGTGTACGTCCGTCATTAAATACTGGACATCCCCCGCCCCGACGCATACACACATTGAAGAACGAGCTTGGTTTTCAGCGGAACGTATGACTCTAACCAAGACATCGAGCAAGACGTACCCATCGTGTATTGGAACGCTTGTACTTGATGCGTTGTTTCTGAAACCAGAGCTGTATGCGACGCTGGTTGGTGCAAAGAATGCCAGCAAGACGCTGCCGTTCCGAGAGGCTCGGGTGTGCGTTGCGCTCAAAGAACTCCTCGAGTATGCGGCGCTCGTCGTTCGTCAGGCGTCGGCGACGACCGTGTTCCGTGAGCGTGTGTTGAGAAGCAGATCGAGCGTCGGCGTATGCAGCCGCAGCAGTGGCCACTTCTGTGTCGTCGCCGTTGGTGGCACCAGTCAGACTTGATGATACCATGCTGTCGCTGGTTGAGTTTGTGGTGGTGGTGGTGGTGGTGGTGGTGGTGGTGGTGGTGGTGGCAATGGAGGAGCGGATGGCACTGGTGGCGCCCGTGAGTGCCATGTGGTCATAGTTGTACACAGTGTTTGTGGGTGGGAGAGCAAGTTAGATGCGCGAGGTTTGGTTGGTTTCGCGTACTGGTGTTGGCGGGGCAACGCGCTATCATGGTGGAATGGGACGATGGTATCGATATTCATGGTCTTGACAAGATGCGCGTGTCTCGGAGATCTGTTTCGCACACCAGCACGTATTGCATCGCCCTTGGCGTCTCGAAGGAGTCTTGCGTGATGGTGCTCCGGGGACGCGAGCGAGGAGACAATAAAAGCCTCGTCGATCGCGAGCCCAGTCGACGTATTCTCCACCTTCTCCGCGTTGCTCGCTTCCGCTCTCCTGTATTATTCGAGATCGATCCCGACTAGCGGTGTGTGGTCCTAGCTCTGACGTTCATGAACGGTGATCCCATTCTTCTTCTCCGTGAGTACGATACTCAAGCCCTCCAGGGCGTCGTTGATACGGATGTCGAAACCCCCGCGGGCCAACTCGGCGAACCCATGAGGTTCGAGTTATCGCTCAACGATTCGGCGGTGCGGCTGCTTGGCCCTTGCCGCTGTTCTCACACACTAAGCACACTTATTTACTCACTCACCTGAACCAACAAACAGTGTGCGTATCCGCCAAGGCTTGCAGAGTATCTTGATGTCGAGCAACTGTCCCGCGCCCTTGAAGCTTACAAGCGCCAGGGTATCCTCGTGATTGCTGCTGGCATGTACGTTGCGTTGTGGATCACACTCTTTATCTCTCTCTCTCTCTCTCTCTCTCTCTCTCT
>Ga0209930_1005370_pt1 | contig 10500 bp, 8 predicted proteins | sample ThiBiot_500_biof_2_FD_183948 | JGI IMG/M metagenome (GOLD analysis project Ga0209930, IMG submission 183948) | Wastewater bioreactor microbial communities from Cape Town, South Africa - Thiocy_cont_500_biof (SPAdes) | ecosystem: Engineered > Bioreactor > Thiocyanate-remediating >... | reverse complement strand
CCGCCCGCGCTGCTCCGCCCACCTCCGCCTGCGGCTCCGGTGCGCGGAGCAGCGCGAACCATCCCTATCATCAGAAGGGGTCCCTTTTGGACGCCGATCCGGGGTCCCTTTTGCGTGCCGATTGACACTCAGCCGGCTGCCGCGATTACGCGATGTCCACATATGACAGAGCCCATCAGGTCGCCGGCTGTAGCGCGAGGTCGTCGCGGATGCAGGCGGTCAGGTGGCCCGGCCCAACGCCGCGCAGTGGGGGCACTGAATCGGCGCAGGCGGGAAGCGCGTAGCGGCAGCGGGTGCGAAACACGCAGCCCGACGGCGGGTTGATCGGGCTGGGAATGTCGCCGGTGAGAATGATGCGCGCCCGCGTGGCGTCCGGATCGGGGTCCGGCGCGGCGGAGAACAGAGCCTCAGTGTATGGGTGGCGCGGGTTGGCGAACAGCTCGGCGGTCGGCGCGCATTCCATCAGACGGCCGAGATACATCACCGCCACCCGGTCGCAGACATGGCCGACCACCGCGAGATCATGCGAGATGAACAGCATCGCCAGCGAGAGGCGGGTACGCAGGTCGAGCAACAGGTTAATGATCTGAGCCTGGATCGAGACGTCCAGGGCCGACACAGGCTCGTCGGCGACCAGAAAATCCGGGGTGAGCACGAGGGCGCGGGCGATACCGACGCGCTGGCGTTGACCGCCGGAAAATTCGTGGGGATAGCGCTCCGCGTGTCCCGGCGAGAGTCCGACCGTTCGCAGCATCTCCGCCACACGGCGGTTCCGCTCCGCACGGCCGATGGCCGGTTCGTGGATTATCAGCGGGGCCGCGACGATGCGGCCCACCGTCATCCGCGGGTTGAGCGAGGCAAAGGGGTCCTGGAACACCAGTTGCATCTTCCGCCGGATCGGGCGCAGTGCGCGGCGGGACAGGTGGGTGATGTCCTGCCCATGAAAGCGGATGCTGCCGCCGGTCGGCTCGGCGAGGCGGAGAATGGTGCGGCCAACGGTTGTCTTGCCGGACCCGGATTCGCCAACCAGGCCGAGCACCTCGCCGCGGGCGATGGAGAACGAGACGCCGTCCACCGCCTTCAGCGCCGTGCTGCTGCGGAAGAGCCCGCCACCGACTTGGAACCATTTGCGCAGCTCCGTCACTTCCAGAATGGTGTCGGCCCCATCGGTCATCCCGGCGTTCCGGATGCCAGGTCCCGCCAGCGCAAGCAGCGCACGAGATGGTCGGGTTCGGCCACCTCAAGCGCGGGCATCGCGGCGTCGCATCGGCCCACCTGCACATGGCCGCAGCGTGGAGCGAAAGCGCAGCCGGGTGGCAGGTCGGTGGGGTCCGGCACGTTGCCGGGAATGGCTTCGAGCGCCACCCGCGCGGCGGTAACCTGCAGACGCGGCACCGACCGCAGCAGGCCGGCGGTGTAGGGCATCAGCGGCGAACGAAACAGCGCGCGGCGCGGCGCCTGCTCGACCACGCGACCGGCGTACATCACCATCACCCGATCGGCGATTTCGGCGACCACGCCAAGATTATGGGTGATGAAGATCACCGCCATGCCGGTGCGCTGCTGCAGGCGGCGCAGCAGGTCCAGGATCTGCGCCTGCACGGTCACATCCAACGCGGTGGTGGGTTCGTCGGCGATCAGCAGCGCCGGGTCACAGGACAGCGCGATGGCGATCATTACACGCTGGCGCATGCCGCCGGAAAGATGGTGGGGGTAGGCCGACAGCCGCGCCCGCGGCTCGGGAATGCCCACCAAATCGAGCAGCTCGGCCGCTGCATCCAGCACCGCGGCGCGGGCGCCGCCGCGGTGCACGGCGATCGCCTCGGCGATCTGGTCGCCGATGGTCAGCACCGGGTTCAGCGACGTCATCGGTTCCTGGAAGATCATCGCAATGCGACTGCCGCGCAGGCTGCGCATCGCCTCCGCCGGCAGGGCGAGCAGGTCCAGCGCCTCGCCAGCGGCGCCGCGCAGCATGACCCGGCCGGTGACCCGACATCCCGGCGGCGGCGGGGTGAGGCGCATGATGGCCAGGCTGGTGACGCTTTTACCGGAGCCGGATTCGCCGACCAGTGCCACGGTCTCCCCCGGCCGCACGGTGAAGGAGACGCCGTTCAGCGCCGCTACCGTGCCGGCATCGCCGTGGAAGCGGACGGCGAGGTCGTCCACCTGAAGCAGCGCGTCCGGCGCCATGGCGGTGATCATGAGATGTCGAGCCTGGGATCGAGCGCGTCGCGCAGTCCGTCGCCGACGAAGTTGAAGCCGGTGACGGCCAGGGTGATCAACAGGCCCGGCAGTAACGCCAGCCAGGGCGCGGTGACCAGATATTCCTGGGCGTTGTTCAGCATGTTGCCCCAGCTGGGCACCGGCGGCTGGATGCCATAGCCTAGATAGCTGACATAGGCCTCCAGCAGGATCGCGCGAGCGACATTCAGCGTGGAGGCGACGACGATCGGCGCGATCGCGTTCGGCAGCAATTCGCGGAACATGATATGTGCGTCCGAGGCGCCGAGCGCCTCGGACGCGAGGGCAAAATCGCGTTCGCGCAGCGAGCGGATCTGCGCCTCCACCACCCGCGCGACCTCCATCCAGGCAGTGGCGGCGATCACCAGCGTGATGGACAGCAGGGTCGGCTGCACGAAGGCGGCCAGCGCCAGCAACAGGAAAATCGAGGGGAAGCAGAGCACCGCATCAACGAAGCGCATCAACGCAGTGCCGATCATGCCGCCGAAATAGCCGGCAAGCGTGCCGACCAGGATGCCGACCAGCGTGCTGATGGCCATCGCGGCAAAGCCGACGGTGAGCGAGACGCGGCCGGCCATCATCAGGCGGGCCAGCATGTCGCGGCCAAGCTCGTCGGTGCCGAACACATGCAGGCCGGCGAGCAGCGGCTCGGCGAAGCGCTGGCGCATGTTGATGCGCAGATCGTTGTAGGGCCAGAGATAGGGGCCGGCGGCGCAGAGCAGCACCAGCACGACGATCGCGGCCAGGCCGAACAGAGCCAGGCGATGGCGCACAAACCGAGCGAGCGCCCGGCTGCGCGCGCGGCTTGGGCGGGCGACGGTCGCGGCGATGTCGGTGGCTTCGGTCATCCCCGGCCTCTCAATCCAGCCGAATGCGCGGGTCGGAGACCGCGTAGAGCAGGTCGGCCAGTAGGTTGCCGATCAGCACGAGCATGGCCGAGAACATCAGGATCCCCATGACCACCGGATAGTCGCGATAGCCGATTGAATCGAGAAACAGGCGGCCCATGCCCGGCCAGGTGAACACAGTTTCGGTGACCAACGCGCCGGACAGCAGCGTGGGCAGTTGCAGCCCGGCACACCCTTGGCACGGGCGGTGCGGACATAATCCTGGTTGACGACCTCGAGCATGGAAGCCCGCATGTAGCGACTCCAGATCGCGATTGTGACCAAGGCGAGCACGAGGCAGGGGGCTATCAGATGCCGGGCGTAGTCGAGAAACGAGCCGTCGCCTATGGTGTACAAGTTTCCCGGCGGCAACCAGGCCAGCTTGACCGAAAAAATGTAGATGAAGACGAGGCCAAACCAGAATGTGGGAATCGAGAGCGCAACCATGGCGCCGATCGTCGCGAGGTAGTCGAACACCGAATAGCGGCGGATCGCGCCGAGCACGCCCACCCAGGTGCCCAGCAGCACAGCGACCACGCTGGAACTGAGCATCAGCTCCAGCGTCGGCCACAGATGCGCGCCGATGACGTAGAGCACCGGCTGGCTGTCGCGGTAGGAACGCCCCCACTCGCCGACCATCATACGGCGGAACCATTCCCAGTATTGCACCGGCAGAGGCCGATCCAGCCCCATCTGGTGGGCGATGACCTGCAACTGCTCGGCGGTCATGCCGGGGATCAGGGTGAACTGCGCCAGCGGCCCGCCGGGAGCCAGATGCAACACGGCGAAGCCGATCACCGAGACCAGCCAGAGCAGCACGAGGTACTGCGCAAGCCGGTGAAACAGGAACCGGCTCAACCAGCCCCCCCGGCGGCGCGGCTCGGGCCGGCGAGCGCCGCCGCCGCATCCGCGCGCGATGGGCTCGGAGCGGTCAGCTCGCCCAGTACCATGTGTTCACGTTCCAGGTGTTGACCGAGACATAGACGCTTGGCGCGTAACCGATCAGCCCCTTCCTGGTGCCCTCCACCGTGGCGTACTGAAAGATCGGCAGCTGCGGCAGGTCGTGCCGGATGAGCTCGGCGGCCTGCCAGTAATCCTTCTGCCGTGCCGCGCGGTCGAACGTAGTGGCCCCCGCCTGCAGCAGCTTGTCCACCTCAGGATTGACGTACTCCATGGTATTCTGGCCGGAGCCACCCTTGGCGGGAATCGCGGTGCTGAGAAAATAGGGAGACACATCCGGATCCGGGCCGGTCATGAAGTCCTCACCGATCATCACGCTATCGTATTGTGACTTGTTAAAGTAATCGCCCCAGATGACCGCCGGTGGCATGTTCTTGATTTTCATCTCGACGCCGATGTCGCTCCAGTTCTGCTGTAGTAGCTGCTGCGCCTGTTCGCGGACGTGGTTGCCCGCGGTGGTGGAGTTCTGGAAACTGAGCCGCACACCGTTCTTCTCGCGGATGCCGTTGGCGCCCGGCTTCCAGCCCGCGGCATCCAGCATCGCCTTGGCCTTGGCCGGGTCGTATTCGTGCGGCGCGACATGCGGGTTGAAGGCCCAGGACTGGGTGGGCAGATAGGTGGAGGTTGGCTTCGGCAGGCCGTAGTAGATCTGTTCGATGATCGATTTATTGTCCATTCCGTAATACAGCGCCTCGCGCACCTCGCGCTCCCGGAACTGCGGCTTGGACAGGTTCAGCGTGATGCTCTCGATGAACGGCGCCGGACCCACCACCACGTTGCGGTCGGCCAGCTTTTTCGCCTGTCCGTAATGGTCCGCGGTGATGCCCTGCAGGCCGATATAGTCGATCGCGCCGGTCTGGAACTGGGTGAACATCACCGTCAGGTCCGGGATGTATTTGAAGATGATCTGTTCCAGATACGGCCCGGTGCCGAAGAAATGCGGATTGGCGGCGAGCGTGATATGGTCACCGGGAACCCGCTCCTTCCACATGAACGCGCCGGTGCCGACTGGGGCGTTGTTGAACGGCGCGGTATTGGGATCCGCGGCCTTGCCGAGGATGTGGGCGGGCACCATGAACGTCCAGCACAGGATCGACATGAACGGTGCGAACGGCTTGGAGAGTTTCCAGGAGATCTCGGTGGGGCTTTCCACCTTGATGTCCTGCATCAACTCGTAGCCGGTGCGCGACCAGGCGCGGAATTTCGGGTTGTTCAGCAGGTCGAAAGAGAACTTCACGTCCTCGGCGGTAAACGGCTTGCCGTCATGCCAAGTCACGCCCGGGCGCAGCTTGACGCGCCAGGACAGCCCGTCGCTGGAAAGCCCGCCATTGGCCACGGTGGGGATTTCGGCGGCGAGTTGTGCAACGATCTCGCCGGTCTGGTCGGCCATCCACAGTGGGCTGAACAGGTTCCAATAGACGCCCTGATCCACCTCGATATGCGGCATCAGCGGGTTGAACACCGTCGGTTCCTGCGAGAAACCGATGATGACATGACCGGTGGGGCGCGCCGGTGGCTTCGACTGTGCCCGCGCGGGGGCAGGCAGCAGCCCCGCCGCACCGGCGGCGATTCCGGCGCCAGCCAGCAGCTGCCGTCGGGAGAGGCCGCGCCGCGCCAGCGTTTGGGAGTGCCCTGTGTCGCGGAGTTGGTCGTCGGTCATCCGGACCTCCATGATGGATATGTATTGATATTACATCGCGACGATGCGAATCCCGACCGCAGAAAACCCGGAGTTCTCATCACGCAACCGACGGAACATCATGAAAACTATGAGACCGGCATCACGGTACTGTCAATCGAATGCCGCTGTGTCATCGGCCGCGCGCTGCGGTTTGCCTCGTGTGTCGCTCGACGTGGGACCTGCCGCCCACGGACGACCGCTCCTGTCGATATCGCAAGGCAATGACCCGACCGCCGCTCGACCGGCAGCAACGTGCCCGGGGCCGACCAATCACCGGATCACCCTTCCGTATAGTGCGGGTATCGCGGCCGTCGCCGGGCGGTTTCGACAAGTATAGCCGTACGGTTGACTCTTCCACGCGGCAGGACGACGTTGACCCTGGCACAATCCGCAGGGTGGGCAGGATGGGACCGATCGTCGATCAGCTGCAGTCCGATACACAGGCGCCGGCGCACACCGGCGTGGTGGTGATCGGCGGCGGGATCATCGGCGTGAGCACGGCGTTCTTCCTGGCGCAGAAGGGCGTGCCAGTGGCGCTGTGCGAGAAGGGGCATATCGCCGGCGAACAATCCAGCCGCAACTGGGGCTGGTGCCGGAAGATGGGGCGCGACCCGCGGGAGATCCCGCTGGTCATCGAGAGCTTGCGTCTGTGGCAGGACATGAACCGGACGGTGGGTGCCGAGACCGGGTTCCGCCAGACCGGCATGCTGTTCCTGTGCGAGACGGATAAGGATGTCGCCGCCAATGAGGCATGGCTGGAGCATGCGCGCGAGCACCAGCTCGATTCGCGGATGATCGGCGCGGCCGAGGTGGCGGAGCTTGCGCCGGGCGGCGCGATGGCCGTGAAGGGCGCGCTGTACACGCCCAGCGACGGACGCGCCGAGCCGCAAAAGGCCGCGCCTGCAATCGCCGAGGCCGCGCGGCGGCTGGGCGCGGTGATCCTGACCGGCTGCGCGGTGCGCGGCGTGGAAACCGCCGGCGGGCGGGTGGTGGCGGTGGTGACGGAGAAGGGGCGCATCACCTGCGACGCCGTGGTGCTGGCGGGAGGCGCGTGGTCGCGGCTGTTCTGCGGCAATTTCGGCGTGCAGCTGCCACAGTTGAAGGTGCGTTCCTCGGTGCTGCGCACCGAACGGCTGGACGGAGCGCCGGAGATCGCCATGCTCGGGCACGGATTCGGCGTGCGCAAGCGGCTGGACGGCGGCTACACCGTGGCGAACCGCGAGGCGAGTATCGCCGAGATCGTGCCGGACAGCTTTCGCCTGTTCTTCGATTTCCTACCGATCCTGCAGGCCGAATGGAAGACGATGCGGCTGCGCCTGGGCGCGCGCTTTCTCGCGGAATGGAACACCCCGGGGCGCTGGCCGCTGGACCGGCCCTCGCCGTTCGAGGCGATGCGCGTACTGGATCCCGAGCCGGTGCAATCGATCAACACTGCGGCGCTGGCGGATCTCGCGCGCGCCTTCCCGGTGTTCGGCCAGGCGCGCATCGCCCAGCAATGGGCTGGGATGATCGACGTGACGCCCGATGTGGTGCCGGTGATAGGGCCGGTCGAGAGCGCGCCCGGATTCTTTGTCGCCACCGGATTCTCCGGTCACGGTTTCGGCATCGGCCCCGGGGCGGGGCGGTTGATGGCGGACCTAGTGACGGGGGACACGCCGGTGGTCGATCCTGCGGCATTCCGGCTTTCGCGCTTCACGGACGGATCGAAACCCCGGCCGATGTCTGGCGTGTAGCGGGCCCGACGCGGCCGCCGAGCTTTATCGGGTGTGGCTCGGCGTGGGGTCCCAATGCCGATCCGCGCGCCAACTTCCGAATAATACGGGCTGGCAGTAGTGATGTACGTCCGCTACCTGCTGTCGCTGCGCAAAAACGTTGGCCGGCCCCCATTGGCTGGTCCGGTTGGAAAGCTAGTTCATAGCTCGGCGATGCGCCATGTTTGGATTGGCCGCCGGAGCGCCCGGCAACGAGGCTGGCGACGGCGGCCACGGCACGCTTTCGGGTGCGGGTGGTCGATAGGCCAGGGCTGAGTGCGGCCGGACGGTGTTGTAGTGCCGCCGCCAGGCTTCGATCACGGTCTGGGCTTCCTTCAGGGAGTAGAAGATCTCCCCGTCGAGCAGCTCGTCACGTAGCCTGGCGTTGAAGCTCTCGCAGTAGCTGTTCTCCCAGGGACTGTCAGGCTCGATGTAGGCGGTCTGCACGCCCACGGCTGCGATCCAGTTGCGTACCGCCTTGGCGGCGAACTCCGGCCCGTTGTCGGAGTGGATGTGCCCTGGAATGCCGCGCAGCAGGAACAGCCCGGTGAGCACGTCGATGAAGTCGGTCGCATTCAGCCGGCGGTTGACCCGGATCGCCAGGCACTCGCGGGTGAACTCATCGATCACGTTCGGCATGCGGTATTTCCGTCCATCGTGGGTGCGGTCCTCGACGAAGTCATACGACCACACATGGTTGGGATACTCCGGCCGCAGCCGAATGCAGGAACCGTCGGCCAGCCAAAGCCGGCCGCGCTTCGGTTGCTTCGCCGGCATCACCTGGCCGGTCGCCTATGGCGGCCACGGCCTCACCCTGCGCGAGCACCTGATCGCCAACCAGGAGATCGGCCGCCTCGGCCTGCCGGAGAGCGTCAACTCTCTGGGCAAGGAGCTGGCCGGCCCGATCAATGCCGCCGGCTCGGACCGGCTGGACGACCCCATGCTCGACAGTACGGCCCAGCTGGCCCGGCACTTGGAGCCGCAGTTCCGCGCCGCCCAGTCCGCCGGCCGCATCATGTTGGCCCAGGCGGTCGGCCAGATGTTCGCCCGGCTGGGCGTGAAGGCAGAGGTGCGGACCATGCCCACCTCCATGCTGTTCAGCCGCGGCAGCAAGCTCGAATTCAGCGTCATGCTGTCCGGCTGGGTCGGCAATGGCGAGGCCTCCTCGCCGCTGGTGGCGCTGATGGCCACCTACAACCCCAAGACCGGCATGAGCCCGTCCAATCGCGGCCGCTGGTCCAACCCGGCTTTCGACCTGGCGCTCGGCCATGCGCTCAGCACGCTGGACGACACCCGGCGAAACGCGTTTTACGCCCAGGCGGCGGAAATCGCGGTGGGCGAGATGGGCGTTATCCCGGTCTACTTCACCGTCAATTCCTGGGCGACCCGAAAGGGCATCACCTATGAGGCGCGTGGCGACGAGCAGACGTGGGCCATGGGCATGCGCCCCGCGCGCTGACGCCGCCGCCAGAGTGTGATCGGCGCAGGTGGAATCACACGAAGCCGTGAATCACACGGCAAAACAACGGACTAGAGTCTGTCAGGCGCTTCTATCAGCGCCTGACAGACTCTAGAGATGTTTGGTCCCAGGAAGGGGTCCAGGGGCCCGGCCCCTGGCGGGGTCGCCTTGCCCTCCTTAACCGCCGTCAGAGCGCCCGATTGGCCCGCGCCAGCACGGCCTGGAACAGCACCTGTGCGCCGGCTTCGGCTTCCTCGGGTTGGATGCTTTCTTCCTCGTTGTGCGACAGGCCGTCCTTGCAGGGGGTGAAGATCATCGCGGTGGGCACGTGGCGGGCGACGTAGACGGCGTCGTGGCCGGCGCCGGAGACGATTTCGCGGGTGGAGTAGCCGAGGTGTTGTGCGCCTTGGCGGACCAGTTCGATGCAGGCAGGGTCGAAGGGCTGGGCGGCGTAGCGGAAGAGTTCGGTGAGTTCCAGCTTCACGCCGCAGGCGGCGGCGATGGCGGCGGCTTCGGCGGGGAAGCTGTCGGCCAGCTTGGTGACTTCTGCGTCGTCGGGGTGACGGAATTCGACCGAGAAGCGGACTTCGCCGGGGATGACGTTGCGGCTGTTGGGCAGCACCTGGAGCTGGCCGACGGTGCCGCGGCCGTCTTCGCCGCGGGCGCGCATGAGCTGGTCCACGCGGTCGATGATGCGGGCGGCGGCGACCAGGGCGTCCTTGCGGGCGGAGGGGGGGGTGGTGCCGGCGTGGGAGTCGCGGCCGAGGGTGACGGCGTCGTACCACACCTGGGCCTGGGCGCCGGTGACGATGCCGATCTGCTTGCCTTCGGCTTCGAGGATGGGGCCCTGCTCGATATGAAGCTCGAAATAGGCGTCGGCGGGGAAGGGTTTGGCGGGTTCGGGGCCGGCGTAGCCGATGGCGTCGAGCGCCGTTTTCACGGTGATGCCTTCGAGGTCGGCCAGCGTGTGCACCTTGTCGAGCGTGTAGACGCCGGCCCAGACGCCGGAGCCCATGAGGGAGTGGCCGAAGCGGCTGCCTTCCTCGTCGGTCCAGTTGACCAGCTCGATCGGGGCTTCGGTGGTGATGCCGAGGTCGTTGAGGCTGCGCATGACCTCCAGGCCAGCGATGACGCCGAGCGCGCCGTCGAACTTGCCGCCGGAGGGCTGGCTGTCGAGGTGGCTGCCCATCAGGACGGGCAGGCGGTTGGGGTCGCGGCCGGGGCGGCGGGCGAACATGTTGCCGATGGCGTCGATGCGCACGGTGAGGCCGGCGGCCTCGCAATTGGCGCGGAAGTGGTCGCGGCCCTGGCGGTCGATATCGGTGAGGGTGAGGCGCCGCACGCCGCCCTTGGGGGTGGCGCCGAAGCGGGCCATGTCCATCAGGCTGTCCCACAGCCGCTTGCCGTCGATGCGTTGGTTAGTGGCGGGGTTGGTGGTCGTGCTCATGTGCCCTGGTTCTCTCCTGCGGGCGTGCATCTTGCCCAGTCGGCCGCTTCCTGCAAGCTTCAACACCTTGAAGG
>Ga0209930_1005367_pt1 | contig 10501 bp, 8 predicted proteins | sample ThiBiot_500_biof_2_FD_183948 | JGI IMG/M metagenome (GOLD analysis project Ga0209930, IMG submission 183948) | Wastewater bioreactor microbial communities from Cape Town, South Africa - Thiocy_cont_500_biof (SPAdes) | ecosystem: Engineered > Bioreactor > Thiocyanate-remediating >... | reverse complement strand
GCATGTGTTGTCGCAGCGCGAGGATCTATCGACATGCCGGCGCTCGCGAACATATGAGCACCAACCCAACAACAGCAGCAACAACAACGGCGCCGATATCGACGCACCTTGGCTCGCAGCATGCCCATGTGGCTGGTCTTTGCTCCCACTGTGCACACCAGCAGCTTGCCAACCTTTGTGACGGCGACGTTGCCCTCCTGTGTGCGTGTGCTCTCGAGCCATTAACCGCGAGATCGGTTGGATGTGCCCCGATGCCATCAGTCAAGCGACGACGTACCTGGAGATCGAGCAACATCACTTCCTCCTCGCCGTTCTTGCTGTACGACTGCCAGATGTTGGCGATGATGGCCGAGATGACTTGTGCTTGCGAGTAATCAACAGGAGCCGAGGCGAGGAGCGAGCCCTCCTTGTTGAGCAGCCTGATATCGTCATCAAGGTCGTCAGCGGCGTCGTCAGCATGGTGGTCGAGCGCAACTCGCACACCGTCACATACATGGTAGCGACAACGTCCTTGGAGTTTGCTTGTTCCAAGACCTTTGGGAGAACCTTTGGGCGCAGCATGACGTCAGCTGGATTCGAGGTATTGAGACGGAGAGCGAGCTCAGAGGAGATTGAGACACGTATATAAACGCGCGGTGTGGTGGTGTGAGCGCCGCAGCAGCAACAAACGAATGAGAGATCGAGAGATCGATCTCGCGTTGTTGCTCGTTCGCTCGCCGCGCTGCAGGTCACGCTCGCTCGTCGCTCGTGTATCGGACTTTCTGGCCAACAACCAACCACTCACTCACTCACACTCAATCACTCACTCACGCACTCACTCAAGATGATGCGAGTGATTCGACAACTGGCGTCGACGTATGCGCGCCTGTCGAGCGAACGACCATACGCCACCAACATCGCGACCGGCGGTGTGCTGTGGTGCGCCGGCGACGTCGTCTCTCAGAAGATCGAAGGGGCATCGATGAGTACGCTCGATTGGCAACGTGTTCGAGTCATGACGACGTATGGACTGTGTTGCGCCGGTCCGATCTACTCGTGGTGGTATCGGTTTCTCGACCGCAAGACGGCGCACATGGCCGGCTCGACTGTGCGGCTAATAGCGGCCAAGGTCTTCGCCGACCAGGTGATCTTCGAGCTGCCGTACCTGGCGTTCTTCTTCACGGCCACGACGCTGCTATCAGGAGACAAGCTGCGCGATGCCAAGCAGAAGATCCAAGACGAATACGTCTCGACCTACATTGTCGACTGCGCCGTGTGGCCGCTGGCGCAGGTGCTGAACTTCCGCTTCGTAGCGCCCAAGTTCCAAGCGGCAGTCGTCAACGTCTTCAGCCTGTCGTGGATCTCGTATCTCTCGTACGTGCAGCACCGAGAGTCGCCTCATCACGATCGGGAGCCACAGCCACCACCACCACCACCACCTCCATCAGCGATTGCGAATCAATCCGATATCCAAACCGAACAACAGCAGCAACACAGCATCAACACGACAGGAACCGCTCCAACAGCAGACACCACTACGCCATGATGCTACTTGCTGCATGAATAAATAGAGAGCACACCAGTGTCATTGAGTGGTGCGAGTGCTACAATCGATCGTAGGGCAATCTGTCCAACCACACACCCTGCAACAGAGCGAGCGAGATAATGTGTGTAGCGCGATAACAAACTGAACTGTACTGTGCTAGATGAGAGCTCAAAGATAAAGAACAGTGTGCGTGTGAGAAGCACGTCAACGAATGACAACGACAGTACAATAGATAGATAGATAGATAGATAGGTAGAACACGATTGATAGAGTGCAAGCTAGATAGCAAGCTTGATAGATAGTAATAGTAACATAGTATGGAGTTGAACGAGCAGCCAGAGAGCAGCTTGATGAGCGAGAACAATTCACAACAAGAAAGACGACGACGACGAAGACGACGACGAATGAACCATGACTGTCAAGATTTGCTCTGCAGGTCTTGATACACAATCACAATAGATATAGATAGACAATCCAACGATAACGATAACGATAACGATAACGATAACGATAACGAGATGAAGGACCGGATGTCAGATCGACTATAGTAACTTAGACTTGCGTCGAAGGAGGCATGGTTTGCATCTCCTCACCTGAATCATCGTGACCGAGGTACGGTGAGCTAGGTTCGTGGTTCTGCTGATCGTCCGAGAGTACGTCGACGCCTCCGAGTGTTCCGATGCCTCGTTCGGCATCGCTGCGCTCGAGTTCCGTGTGTTGCGCCGTGGCGCGTTCGAGTTCGGAGCGGAACTCGTTGCGTAGGTCAATGTTTTGCGCACGAGCGCGTTCGATGCGCTCCTCGATGTCGTCCTCCTCGGGCACGAGGCCCGGGTGCAAGTAGGCGCTCTGGAGGATCGGCAGCGGCACGTCGTAGTCGACGAGGTAGGGCGAGCCCTTCTTGACGTGTTGGTCGTACTCCCACCAGTTGCGGAGGTTGAGGAGCAGCATGATGAGGAGGGCGGCGCCGGCGAGGCCGCACGAGATGCCGAGGCCCCAGTAGGCGCCCTTAATGTAGAAGAAGACAATGAGCACGGCGTTGGAGATGACCTGCGCGGCGAGGAACTGGTTGATGAGGTTGGGGATGACCGAGCTGTCGGTGAGCTGGTCGCGCGGGTACACGTGCAGAATGTTGTTCTTGTCGTATAGGTAGAGGAAGAGAAAGTAGGCGATGCCGACGACGAGGATCAGCGGCACGATGACGGCGAAGGTCTGGATCATGGCGAGTACGACGGTCATCTGCGCCAGGCGGATGCTCGGTGGGTCGAGCGGGTCGAGGCGCTTGCGCGTCTCGTGGAACTCGCTGTCGGAGACGCACATGTAGCGCAGCTTGAACTGGCGAATGAAGAGCAGATGCGGGCGCAGGAGGCGCATGGCGCCCGAGGTGAAGGTCTGCTGCAGAATGTAGTTGATAAAGTACGCGCCCTGGATGGCCCAGTCGATCTTGGAGAAGGCGTCGAAGCCCTCGTTGGCGATCTTGATGTACGAGTTGAACGAGCCGATGAAGAGCAGCGGAAAGACAAAGACGTTGAGGATGACGAAGACGTAGTAGTGGCGCATGAGCGAGGCCTCGCGCGACGAGTGGTAGTGCGGATGCTCCCAGTTGCAGAAGGGCTTGAGTATGTCGGGCAGCACGACCACCAGCAGCGAGGTGAAGAGCGACGGCAGGTAGCCCTCGATGATCTGCTGTATGAGCGGATACCAGTTGATGACCTTGGAGACGACGTAGCCGATGCCCGGTATGGTGACGAGCGACTCGGTGTTGGTGAGGAACGAGATCGGTATGGCCCACAGCGCCGCCGCCACCACGACGCCGACCGTGATGATGAGGCGGCGCACGAAGCGGTTGTGGCGGCCGGTCTTGAGGTAGTCCCAGAAGAGCTCGCCGTGCGGCGGCGCGCGCGAGACGCTCCACTGCCGCGCACGCATGTGCGACACAATGTCCTGATCGTCGACCGACGCCAGCAGGTTCTGGCGATTGTCGGCGACGTAAAAGTCGCGCAGGCACTTGTGCGCCGCGTCGACCTTGTAGAAGGTCACGAACGCGACGCCGGTCGTCTCGAGGCGCCGCTTCTGCAGACGCGACACGCGCGCCGACAGCTGCGGAATCTTGGCCTTCCAGTAGTCGATGCTGTCCTGCTTGGTGCGACAGCGGCACAGCACGAGCGGCACGCCACACGTGCCGGGATAGCGCTTCGGCCGGCGCTCGTCGCGCATCAACACGGCCTGCTCGTGCTCGAGCGACAGAATGCCGTTCTCCTTCTGGCGCTTGAGCTTGGTGAGCCGCGGTGCATGGTAGCCAATGTGCGCCGCCGCCACCTGATCGGGATACAGCTGCTCCATGAAGAGCTGCAGCTCGCCGCCGTTCTGGATGCGCCGCGAGATGCCGTAAATGTACACCGTGTGCGAGTTGACGTACTCGCGAGCACGGAACAGCCGACGGCTGCGAAAGTACAGCTGCTGGAACCACACGATGATCACGAGCGCCAGGATCTGGAACACGCACGCCAGCACGACGTGCGCCGCCAGGAGGTCCGAGCCACGAGGAATGTTGGTGGCGGTCGTCTGCGCCCAGCCGCGCTCTTGCGTGTCGGTCGAGCCGCCAATGATGTTGATCGGCAGCAGGATCGGCAGCGCCAGGCACGCCATGAACATCACATACAGGAACATGAAGATCTGGAACTGAATGTACAGCAGACCGTACATGCCTCCACGCAAGCCGACCTCGTCGCGTGTGGCACGAAGAGTACGAAGGAGCCACGAGATGTTGGCGAACGACAGTATCGGTGGTCGCGTATCACTGTGACACACGTCGAGAGTGAGACAACGATCAGCAGCAGCAGCAGGCTGACATCTGCTCGTGGTGGTCGTGTGATAGATACCCTTCGTTCCAGATACGTGGATAGTAGAATTGAGGATAGCGAGGTCGGATAATGTGATACACCGCCCAAACGATGGCGGCGATCAACAAGTTGATGGCGAGTGTGATGGGTATACCGCCATCGATCGACGGCTTCTGGCTCGTTGATGCAGGATCAAAGGCTGCAATCGGCATTTTGACGATAACAACGATAGTGATAACGATGACGATAACGATGGAGAGAGAGCTGGCCCGCGAGAGAGGTCGATATGGCGCAAGCAGCCGACCCACCGACCACCCACGACCTTGTGCTGCTGCGGATACCTTAACTAAACCGCCACCAATATATCAACGGCCTTCTCTCACTCTCTCACACTCACTCGTGCGGTAGAGAGCCAACCAGCCGCCAGCTACGTGATGCGCGAGAGAGCGGGCGTGCTGCGTGGCTGCGTGCGAGAGGAGAGAGAGACGAAAGAGCGCAGAAGAAGACGCGGCGGCGGCTCCGCCTCCCGACGCTGCTGCTCTGAATGCGCGCCAAGCAACTCCAACAGTCGCCGTCGGTCATTGTCGCACGACGAGGCTGTTCGTCGTGTCACGGAGAGACCGCCGTTCAATACAAGCATAGTCGATATATTTACACGCATGCACGCATACACACGCACACGCACGCACGCAGGCACAAAGAGAAGGAGCGGCATTGGTAGCGCTCTCAGCCGCCACCTGCAACCGTCATATGGCGTACACCGCGATACGACGTTGCCAAGAGTGGGTGAATCACGCTCCCGACTCACGACACACACACATACACGCGGAGTAGTAGTATATACTAGAACAATGCAAAGTATGAGAGTAGGTTGTAGAGGCCCATTGCGATTGCCAGGAGGCCGATGGTAATGTAGCACAGGAACGAGGTGAATACGACCGTGAAGGGATTGCGGTCCCACCAGAGCTGTATGGCGACCTCGCAGTTGGTGGTGAGCACCGAGTAGGTCGACCACAGGAAGGCCAGCAGCGTGGTGGTGAGCAGCGAGTGGAGGCTGAAGAGCGCCTCTCCTCCGGGCGTCGTGGCGGCGATCGGCAGCAGCAGACGCACGCACTTGTAGGTGATGAAGGTCATGATGCGCGAGCCGCAGCACAGCACGAAGACGGTCGCGACGCCGCGTAGTGCCTGTGGCAGCGGGATGAATCGACGGCTGACGACGAGGAAGACGGCAGCGACCGGCAGCGAGATGATGAAGGTGCCGAGCACCGTGAAGGCCTCGGCCATGCAAAAGTAGATCATGCCGTAGCTCGCAAAGGTCGCCAGCACGTGCAGCAGCGCCTCGCCGTGCGGGTCGCGCGACTCGGCGCTCTTGGCCAGCGTGCGCCCGAACGTGAGCTCGACGATCTCGAGCAGCTTGACGAGGAACAGCAGGAAGGTGAAGATGGCCAAGACGGCCCAGTGGTAGTGCAGCACGAGCGAGAACACGAGCCGCATGCACACGAGCGTCGTGCACGTCGGTATCAAGAAGCCGGCCATGGTGCCGAGCAGCATGCCGACGGCGTCCGACTGGTTGCGCCGTTGGTACGAGATGCGCGCCACGCCGAGGCACAGGACGAAGAGACTCAGCAGCAGGAAGGCCGTCATGGCAAAGTGGCCGGCGCCGAGCAGCATCGGAATGAACGCCAGCCACGTAAAGACCTTGAAGACCATGAGCGCCTGCCGGCGTATCATGAACCAGCCCTCGTCGCGGTAGATGCGCCGATACGTGCGCTCCTTGCTGGGATCGAGGCAGTGCCACTGGAAGAAGATCCAGTAGTGGTAGAGGTTCCAGCAATCGAGCGGCGGGTACATGTCGGCCGGCAGCCGCTCGATGCCGAGCCCGTGCCACAGGCTCTTGTCGCTGCAGATGCGCCACCATCGCCGCGACACCAACGCCGCCGAACAAAGGTCCTTGACTCTGCATGCAGCACACGCACACATACATGTGGGGTCAATCGAGAGTCGGTAGAATGTCGGCCGCCCCGGGCTGCGACGTACGAGAGTTGCTTGAAGATCACGAGGCACACCTCGTCCGGCAGCACGAACGTGGGATCGAGCATCGACTCGAGGTAGCCATCGTCGTCGCCCGGCACCGGGACCACAGGCGAGTTCTCGGCCGCATTCAGTTGCGAGGCAAACGATCGACGGCGCTTCAGGAACTCCATGGTCTCGAGCGAGCTCGAGCGAATGAGCGGCAGCGGTGATTGTAGCGGCTCATGCATGGCTCGTCGTCGTTGTTGTGGTGGTCGCTAGGTACGTACGCACGCGCATATCAGGGAATGAACGAGTCAGCGAGTTCGATGATGATGAGCAGCACCACGACGAAGGAGACGAGTCGAAGGTACGTACGTGTGAGAGCTGGTGCTCTCACTTGGTGTGCGCGTATCAGAGTGAGCCGCTGCGTGTGGGTTGCGGGCTGTGGTGGGCGCAGAAGTGACAGCAGCGCTCGTAACCGACAGCAGAGCGAGCGCACGGGAAGAGAGGGAGCTTGTCGCTATCGCTGCCGTGTCGAGCTCTCGCCAATTGCAATGGATATTCGATGAAGGCAACGCGAACCGATCGATTGGTAGATGATCAAGGATATGAACGGTGTCGGTGAGGTAGATAGCTGCTAGCTGGCGCAGCGTGCGAGAGCAAGCGAGCTGGGAACGAATGATGCTGCTCCACGCCCGCGCGCTCTCTCGGTGCCCGATGGCGGTCCGAGCGAGGCGCCTTTCTCCGCAATACCGCCGCGCCGCCGCACATCGGCCCGAGATATCGACCCCGTCGCCAACCCAGAGAACGCACGCATTCTCCACTCTGTCGCTGGCACACAACCGCCACTTTGTTGTTGGGATGTACAAGATTGATTGATTGATTGAATGAACGCTGGCCGAGATCCTGGATTCAATCAATCGAGGTCGTCGGCGCTGGCGAGCTTCTCGAGCTCCACCTCGCGCAGCTCGTTCTCGTAGACCTTGAAGAACTCCTCGATCGAAGTGAGGTTCTCGGGCGCCACGAGCGATCGGAGGCTTTCGAGTTGTCGCTTGGCTGACGCCAGGAGCAGCTCGCTCTTCCACGAGTGCGCCTTGGCCGACAGCTCGGCCCACGAGCGATTGTCGCGAGTGCAGTGCAGCAAGTAGGTGCGCGGCAGGTTGGGGTTGTCCTTTCCGACCCTATGGGCGCAGTAGCGTGAGGACGGGTTGGTGGTGATGCGTGGCTTGCGACACGTACGCCTTGGCGAGCCATGCACTCGGCTCGGGGAAGACGCCAAAGTTCGCGCCTTCATCGCCGTACTGGCGCACGATCGCCGTGTATCCGTGCTGTCGCATGAGAACATCGGGACAATCGGTTCCAGAGTGCATCGGCGCGCCCCACGCAGCCCAAGCCTCAACGTAGCTCTTGACGAAGATGCTCTTGATCGATGCGACAGCAAAGATGTCGGCCTGGCACGGTGCTCGGGGCGTGAGACTCGCGCACCGATCACCGGGAGCTCTCACGCCTGCGCCACGTACCACGAGCGTGCTGCCGGGAGATGACAGGCGGCTGACGCCGTGCAGCAGCGAATGGACAGCAGGCAGCTCAAAGTACATGAGCAGGCCCTCGAGTAGCCAGCACGATGGCTTGCTGTGGCGTGCCACCACGCCTGGTGAGCAAGCTTGCTGTGTGCACGACTTGGCATGGCCCGCACGCGGTGGAGCTCACGCGATGGCCATCGCGTACCTGGGGTCGAACGCGGCAGCGAGCAGCGCCGATTCCCACGTGCCGTCGCGCAGGTCGGCACCGACGTACCGCACGGCCGAGCACGAGAGCTTGGCCGAGTGCAGCACACGCAGCTTCTCCTCGAACACCTCTTGGAAGTCGACCTCGAACACTGTCACGCCCTCGGGCCATGGCAGGCGGTAGGCTCTGCGAGGAGCGTGTGAGCACGAGAGTGCCGGCGGCAGCATTGCGCAAGCGCCGGCGCCGCACCTCGTATCGAGACCGCTTCCGAGCAGCACGATCTGGCGCACGGGATCACGCGGACGCGTTGCTGCCTCGAGTGCACAGTTGTCGAAGAACCTGCACAGTGGAGCTGGTGAGGCGCGTGGCGGGCGGCACGGTGCCGAGTCGGCGCGACGCGACGCGTACTTGGTGCGGATCGCCACGACAGCCGACGGCCGCGAGTCTCGGCCAAAGTTGAACTGGCTCATGTGCTCCCAGAACGCGAAGCCAAACGCGCCTGCAAGCTGCTCGGCCCATGGATCTGTGAGGCGCTCGCTCGTGCGCAAGTGTCAGCTGAGTGGCGCCGTGCCGAGGAGTGCGGTGCAGCATGGATGGAGGGCATATCCTGCACACCGTAGATGACGCGCTCGGTCTCAGGCAGGCGCGACTCGACGGCGCGACCAGCGGCAATGTAGGTCGCCGTGCGCGCCACGGGCACCTGCAGGTTGCTTGGTGGCGCGTGGGCGAATGCCGAGGCAGAGCTCGAGGATGTGGTTGTTGTTGTTGTTGTGGATGGGGAAGCCATCGAGGCGTGCGAGCAGCGAGCGGCGACGATGCGAATGGGTTCAAAGCGCTCCTGCCTCCAGAGAGGAGGCGGTGCTGCTCATATTGTTGTTAGCTGGGGGTTTAGGGGTTGGTACATTACACTCGAGGCCGCAAATACACAAACGGAAAGCAAATAGAGCATCAATAACAAATATCTGGGACGCAAGAAGAGAGATAGAGAGAGAGAGATAGAGAGCGTCCAGCCTTGGTTGCTACTCGTGCAGCAGCGTCCAGCCGGCGCGAATACAAAAACCACCACGCGGCGCTCTTTCGAGCGAGCAAGGCGGCGCACTAACACGAACGATAGCGGGAGGAGGAGGTGGAGGAGTAGTGGCGGTGAGCAGCAGCACGGGAGCTTAGAGCATATTGCGCACTCGAGTCGTTTGGAGGTGCAGGAGGTCCTCGGCCTTGCCGAGCACCTCGCCAGCCTCGGACGAGAGGTCCTTCTTGAGTTGCTCGCTGGCGTCGGCGATCTTGCCGAACGCCTGCGCCGACTCGGACTTGACGCGGTCGATGGCGTTCTCCATGATCTGGCGGCCCTTGAGGGCGTTGGCGCGGAACTTGCTGGCGAAGAACGACTCGAGCGAGCCAGCGGCCAGGTACGGGAAGGCCGTGACCTTGGCCTCCTGCAGAAAGGTGGTCCACTCGGGGTTCTCGGCACTCTTCTGTAGTGGTCGCGCGAGGCGTTGAGCACGTGCGAGAGAGAGCACGAGAGAGAGAGAGAGCCAAACGTACCGTGTAGGTGCAGACCTCCTCGATGAGGATCACGCTCTGGAACGAGAGGTTGTGGCTCTTGAGCACCATGACTTCGTTGCGCGGGTCGACGTACGAGTGCTCGACCATGACGCCAACGCCGCCACCCATGAAGCTGGCGACGACGCGCGGCAGCTTGTCTTGCATCCACACGACGCGGGTCGCGCGCAAGATGCCGGTCTCCTTGTCGAGGTCGCGAGCCACGATATCGACCGAGAGAACGTCAGGCCGGCTCTCACAGGGGTACTTGCGCCAGCTGGCCATCGACACCTCGCGCCATGTGTGCCTGCGTCGAGGAAGAAAGCGAGATAGCGAGCGCGCGTGAGAAGGAGAATGACACAACGACGAAGACGATGGATGGCTGGCGTACTTGAAGGTGTAGTTGAGGGTCTCGAAGATGGGCATCACGATGAGAGGCTGCAAGGGACGAGGGAGCAGAACGTTAGCGCCACACACGAGCGGGCGAGGCACGAGCACGAGCGTGGGAACGCACGAGCGAGTGCGCGTTAGACGTACAGCGAATGAGGGAGAGGGAGAGAGGGCGTGGTGCTTGCCGACGGAACAAGAGCGAAAGAGACGAAAGACGACGGCGCATCTCCGCTTGTTTGCCGTAGCGCGGTACTTATATGCCGGGGTACGAGTTTTCCTCGCACTCGGCGCCGTGACCTCCAGCCGAAATTCGATCGCACTTTCGCATGTTCGCCGCCTTCGATCAACCAACCAACCAACGGGAGAGCGAGAGAATATCTTGATATCGCCTGCCCCTCTCGCGCGTACCTCAGCGAGAGCGTCTCTGTCTTGGACCGCGATGGTGGTGGCGTGTGTGGCCGTCCTC
>Ga0209930_1005360_pt1 | contig 10513 bp, 6 predicted proteins | sample ThiBiot_500_biof_2_FD_183948 | JGI IMG/M metagenome (GOLD analysis project Ga0209930, IMG submission 183948) | Wastewater bioreactor microbial communities from Cape Town, South Africa - Thiocy_cont_500_biof (SPAdes) | ecosystem: Engineered > Bioreactor > Thiocyanate-remediating >... | reverse complement strand
ATTCGGACTCCCTGACCTCGATTACCCAAGGTCCGACCAAGTTTCCATCACCATTGGTCACTATAAGCGACTTCTAAAACCGATGTTCTTTTGACCCCAAATGCAAACAAACACACACACACACACACAACCTATTTTTTTTCATATGACCCTCCTTACAGTCGAGGGAATTATACAAATAGCCGATTGGAACGGTACAACAATTACAGGTATAGATAATATAAACTTTTTTTATTAGTTCAAATTTGTATTTGTAATGGTATAATCTGTAAAATCTAACGTTTTTCTCGATATTTTTAATGCAACATAGCAATGAAAACAAAGTTTCCATCTTCCAATCGGAATGGTTTAAACCCGTTGTTATCACATTGTTGGTTTTATTGGTCATTATCATAGTTTTGGCGATCGTACTACCCATAGCTTTGACAACTCAAGAAAATACTTCGGTTATTACAGCAACAACAACTACAGCAGTAGCAGCGATAAGTATAAAATGATCATCTTTCTTACTTCAATCTTTTTTGCCCCGTATTGATAAAAATGACGACGTTTGAAAACAGAAAACAGCACACTTTTGGTCTTCCTACAGTACTGACAAAGTATGAAAATAAATTAGTTATAAAACGATTATGAACAATTTAACACATTGGGAAGAGCTGTCTTCAAAAAAAGCCACCATTATTGTACAGACAACGTTTATCATATCGTGATTCACTTAGTCCTAGACTGAAGGAATAGACATTGATCGAATCGTATTTAGTTTTATAGTTGTACAGCCTTTTTTGAGACTTGCACCGGCTAAATTTTCAGTTTCTTTCGACAAAACTAGACATAGCAAAAGTATATCGTGCGGAATCACAAAATTTATTTTCTAGCCTTGACATTACACAACACAGTAACGCATTTAGGAATTCAACTTTTTTCTTATTACAACATGACTCTACTTATCTGATGATTGAACCTTTTAAAAGAGTTCTAGTTTATTTAAAAGATAATCCGAAAATTGTGTACAAAATCAATCAGGTCGCCTTTCATTCTGTTTGAAGATTCCCATAAATATTTCATACATGCTTAAAAATAGATACAAACAATACATTTGAAGCAGAAATAGTAAAATACAAACTGAATAAGCGTTTCTAAATTGAGTGCACATTTAGTGAAAGACACACATGTTATTGGATAATTTTATCCCAGTTTGGACTAGGCAAAACCTAGATCGGGCTATAACATACAAAAGTTATGTACTATACATATTAAAAGACAAAACGGAAAGGGCAAAGACAAATTCTAACAGAAAGTCGATTCCACCTGTTAATGGTCCTCCCTGTTTTGTAGATGCTCTCGCGTTTTTATATTAAGGATCCGAGCTTTTTCTCCGTATAATTCATGGCTCTCGATTATAGCGGATTATACTTGTAAATCATCGAAATATTCACAAATCTGCATAATTGATACAGCAATATGGTGCCAGATTCGTTGAGCGAAAAGGATTTGAGTAAACGGATTTTCTAGCAAATAAAATAATAGCAAAAACGAACATCCCGAAAGGACTTTCGACGAAAATCTATTTTAGGGTGTGAGCCAATAATACAATAATCTCATACGCACAGCATTTGTCATTTGATGACAATGGTTATTACATTTAAAAGTAAAGATTTTACTTTATTCTAGTTCATTATTTTGCCTTTCACGATTTGCACAAAAGTCTTTTCACCATAACATTTTTGTTGTTCAGAAAGATTTCGTTGACGATTGTCTTTGTTCAAAGTATTCTTTAACTGAATTACACTTTCCTCAAATATTTTTCGGCGGTTTCACCTCTTCCCTGAAGAACCTTTTAGTATTTTTTTTCGCTCATTCCTCTTCTCGCCAAATCGTTCTCTATGCCTTCTTTCCCTCACCCTCAACACCATACTAATGTCCGATTGACGACATGAAATGTTTCAATAGTGTGAGAATGAAAAATCTTTCTCGTCCTCGTCCTTATAGCATCGCAAAGAGTTACATAGCAAAATGTCGAATTCTTTTCTCAGTTTACAGTGCTTTAGGAGATTCTATGTTGAAAGGTACGTAACAGTTCTTGTTACAATATTTGACAGAATTGTAGAGAATTAGACTATCTTCAGAATTTGATAATATAGCTAATGCTTTATAGCCTCAATATATATTGAAATGTTTCTTCTAGGATGGTCTAATACTGGTAATATGACTAATGCACGACGTTTACACACAGCATCTGTATTAACAAACGGAACAGTATTGGTTAGTGGTGGATTCAATAATCGTGTAGCGCTAAAAAGTGCTGAGCTATATGATCCAACAACAGGACATTGGAGAGCTACTGGTAATATGACTGATGCACGAGAGTCACACACAGCATCTGTATTAAACGACGGGAAAGTATTAGTTAGTGGTGGAATCAATGATGAAACGCTAAATGGTGCTGAGTTATATGATCCAACAACAGGACATTGGAGAGCTACTGGTAATATGACTGATGCACGAGAGTCACATACAGCTTCTGTATTAAACAACGGAACAATATTAGTTAGTGGTGGATTCAATGGTAGTGAAACGCTAAATAGTGCTGAGTTATATGATCCATCAGCAAGAACTTGGAGAGCTACTGGTAATATGAATGATGCACGATATTCACACACAGCATCTGTATTAACAAACGGAACAGTATTAGTTAGTGGTGGATGGGACCTTAGTAGTGCTGAATTATATGATCCATCAACAGGAACTTGGAGAGCTACTGGTAGTATGATTGGTGCACGACTTTTACACACAGCATCTGTATTAAACGACGGGAGAGTATTAGTTTGTGGTGGATCGCATAATGCTGTAGCGCTAAATAGTGCTGAATTATATGATCCATCGACAGGGACTTGGAGAGCTACTGATAATATGGCTAATGCCCGACGTTTACACACAGCATTTGTATTAAACAATGGAAAAGTGTTAGTCAGTGGTGGGTATATATATGTTGGTTTAGGGCTAAATAGTGCTGAGTTATATGATCCAACAACAGGACATTGGACAAGTATTGCTAATATGACTGATGCACGATATTCACACACAGCATCTGTATTAACAAACGGAACAGTATTAGTTAGTGGTGGATCGAATAATGCTGTAGTGCTAAATAGTGCTGAGTTGTATTAATTATCGCGAACAAATTAACAGTGATTGGTCTCTGTCATTTTGAGGGTGTTGAGGGTGTCAATATGAAAACAGATCAACTTGTATATATAATGTATAAAACAATACAAATTAATTTGCTATTCTCAACTTTTGCTTTTCAGCAATCGAATTGTTTTGTGTCAGTAATGATTTAACAATTTAACACTAGATGTTAGTGTGCTTCTAAGTAAAAAAATAAGGTATCTGTCCCCGATGTCCTTTAGAAAATGTCCTTGATGAAAAGTCCTTCAGAAAAGGTCCCCCAGAAAATATCCTTAAGTGAAATGTCCTGTATAAAAAGTGTCCTTTAGAAATTATCCTTTATCATGTTGTTCTTTGATATAATGTCCACTATGATTAAATGTCCTTTCAAGTAAAAAAATAAGAAAAACATTCTGTAAGCATATTAATCGGATTATTTTTTTCTAATGAACAACTTGACAACTTTGTTTTAGTGACTAACATAAAATAAATGTTCTTTTAGTAAAGTTTCGATGGTAATTTTTCCATTCTTAAATCGATCATACAATTCTTGAACTCGTTTAATAACTAATTTTGATTGAAGTTTTTTTTCTTGGGGTGCCATACCGGAGTTTATCTGAGTAATTGAATCATGTACAATTTGAACTTCATCTTTAAGCGACTTTATGAATTCCCATATATTCGGATGCGACTTTTGCAATCGTTTTTTAAATCTGTTATTATAGCCTGAAACATATGAACCTATTATGCACACTTTACAGTAAGTTCATTAAGAGACGGTCCACGACAGAATCGAGCATTTTTACTATAGGCTGTCACATGAAAAATTTTTGACCTATTGTTTTGAGGATGCCATTGGATAGAGCATCGAAAGTTATGTATAAATCCAAATTTTTAGCATCCTATGACCAACCGTTGAATTAATATAGCGAAAACAAGAAGCATGTGTCGAGAAAACCTGAAAAAATCTTGCTTTTTTTCTAAATTAAAGTATTTTAATTTTTTCACCTTAAAATCAACTATGAAAAAATAAGTAATATACCAAAAGATAGAGCAAATTCTGCTCTACAAAACCCACTATACGAATTAATTTTAAAAACATCAAAATCTTCCCAAACCGACCGGTTTTTGAAAAATAATGTGAAAAAAACGTAAAAAATATTCGTCAAATTTTAGTATTTTTTGGATAAATCAACCTATAAAAATTTCGGGCCGACGATTGCTTCATATGGGTTTGATAGAGCGGAAAAAACTGCACAAGATGAAAGTGAGAAAACATTAAAAAAACATGCGCATAGTGTCCTAATTCAGCCCACAAGATAATGTAATATAACCATTTTTTTGTATTTTTCATGCGTTTTTTTCTATTTTCTTCAAGAAAAAACAATTGCGCGATAAATATTTTCTTCTTAAACAACAATCAAATGATGTATCGTATCGAATGCTACTGTTATAATCATATCTGGTATATTCTTTTGACGAAATAATCATACACAAACGAATGGTTTTACAGTATACGTAGTTTTATTACGACAAAAAATCAACTGTATGAAATATCATTTAGACAACATTATCTACTGATATTTTTCGCCATAAAAAATGTTATTCTGGTTTATATATCGAAGCACGTATTAGAACAGAAAGAAATTTCTTCGATAATATCCTTCTCAACATTATTTCAATAAGGCGTGTTTCTTCATTGGTATTCAACTCCATTGTATACTGTATTACATTAGTTCGTTTTTATCCGTTTTGAGTTTTATAACTAGGCTCTACACACACTCAATGCCTGCAAGAAATCAATGCTTTTTCAAAAATGTTACACTGTGTACCGAAGCACTTATCGTTTTATACTATTTGCGACATGAAACCTTTTCTAAAGCAATATTTCCTAATGCTGAATCATGCGTCGAAATTATGCTTCTCAGAAGCGGTTTATTTTATGAGACAAAACTTTGTCTTCGTAAAATTTGCGTTTGAATGAAGCATAAAGAAGAGGTATTGAAATAATATCGAATATCTAAATACCGAAATTGTTTTTTCTTGGAGAAAATAGAAAAAAACGCATGAAAAATACAAAAAAATGGTTATATTACATTATCTTGTGGGCTGAATTAGGACACTATGCGCATGTTTTTTTAATGTTTTCTCACTTTCATCTTGTGCAGTTTTTTCCGCTCTATCAAACCCATATGAAGCAATCGTCGGCCCGAAATTTTTATAGGTTGATTTATCCAAAAAATACTAAAATTTGACGAATATTTTTTACGTTTTTTTCACATTATTTTTCAAAAACCGGTCGGTTTGGGAAGATTTTGATGTTTTTAAAATTAATTCGTATAGTGGGTTTTGTAGAGCAGAATTTGCTCTATCTTTTGGTATATTACTTATTTTTTCATAGTTGATTTTAAGGTGAAAAAATTAAAATACTTTAATTTAGAAAAAAAGCAAGATTTTTTCAGGTTTTCTCGACACATGCTTCTTGTTTTCGCTATATTAATTCAACGGTTGGTCATAGGATGCTAAAAATTTGGATTTATACATAACTTTCGATGCTCTATCCAATGGCATCCTCAAAACAATAGGTCAAAAATTTTTCATGTGACGTGAATGCTCGATTCTATCGTGGACCGTCTCTTAAATACTATAGAAAAGTTATTCAACTTCAACCAGATGATTCCAAAGAACTCTATTCAATGCATTTTACTATTGCCAGTATTTATTTACAAAGACGTGAATATAAGAAAGCAATGATTGATTATGAACATGCGTTTGATTATGCGCGAGAATTCTTGCCCGAACAACATTATACTTTTGTTTTACTTCATAATAATATTGGTTATACGAAATTCGAACAAAGACAACATGCAAATGCATTGGAACATTATTCACAAGGTCTTGCTTTAGCAGCACAATGTTTATCTGATAATCATGGTATAATCGGTACACTTCTTTCGAATACTGCATTGGTCTATTCAAATATTCGACGATTCGATGAAGCTATTGAATCAATGGAAAAATCAATTGCACAACTTAAAAAAACACTATCTGATGATGATGAAGAAGTTGCCTATAAACGAACATTACTCGATGGTATCAAACGAAAGAAAATTCTACATGAAACTGTCGGAGAAACTGTTGACTATTTTTGATTATTACGTTTATATTGATAGTCGAGAGAAATGAAATATAATTTTAAAAAATCGAATCTTCTGAATTGTTTTGTGAACGAGTTGAAAATAAAGCTTCATTATTTCGTGTCGATTGAAGACTTGCTAAATATTGATCGCAGTTTATGTTTAACTCTTCACAACTTTGAATAATCTTTTTGAATTGAAGTTTTAATAGAGCTTTAGTTTTCGATGAATCACATTTGGATATTTTTTCAGCAAGTTCAGTTATCATGGCACTAATAGACGATAAATATCTTGAAGAACCACGAATGGCTTGTTCAACTTCAAGAATTTGATCGCTAAGATCGTTGAAAGTTCCTGACCATTTACCAGCAAGTACTGCACAACGTATTGCCCATCCAGCAAAAACAGGTGTCAAAGCTGTCATAACAACTCCGCCGAGTAGACCACCGACTGCACCACCAACACCAGCTATAACTTTCAATGCTTTATTGTCTACTGCATCAGCTGCCATCATTGCACCCACTACGGGACCACTAACTATACTCACTCCTGGCACGGCTAGGATACCGAAATCATGCGCATCATCTTTTAGCTCAAGAGCATTAGCTTTCGATTGATCATTTCTTTCTTTAGCTTCTTTAGCATTTTCAGCTTGATCACGTAATTCTTTTCCAATATCCGAATGACTTTCAATAGTCTTTTGCATACTTTTTGATAATCTATCGAAATCTTGATTCATACTCTCGAATGCTTCAGCAAATGTAAGTTCTTCACTAAGAGCACCTTCAGCTGCCATACGTACATCACTCGATACACTTTTTGATTTCTGCACTAATGAAACAGTCTCAGACTCCAACAGACGATAGCGTCTAGCTATTTCTTGTACATTATTCAAAATAGCTTTCAATTCAGCTGAATTTGCACTTTGAATTTGTACAATCAATGAATCCATCATTTTATTAATTTGTTTTATCGATTGATGACCCTTTTGAAGAGATGCTTGATAACCGGCCATTTGATTTTGAAACTTCGCAATGATTCCATCAACATCGATTTCCTAAGAAATAACAAACTCTAAACTCTAATATAAAAAATATTTTACATACCGCCATATTCGTAAATAAAAACAAAATTACCTTTACATATAAACTAACAACATATCTTATCAGTGTGTAAACTTTAGTTATTCTATTGAATTAACAATGGCGAGTGGCAATGGTAAAATACAATGTTTTTCGTGTAATAAACAAACGCGAACATTGAATTGTGGCGGATGTTTAAAAGATTTCTGTATGAATTGTTTACCAAATCATTTTCAAATGTTAAATAAACAATTCGAAGAAATAGAATATCAACATGATATATTTCGACAGATCTTATTAGATGAAAATAAATTACCAAAATATTGTGAATTAATCAAAGAAATCGATCAATGGGAAATGAATTCAATTGAGAAAATAAAAACAACAGCAAATGATTGTCGAGCAAAAATCAACAATCAGACAGAACAATTTTTTCTCGATCGAAATAATCAATTAAATGAAATTGGACAACAATTGAGAGTTCTTCGAGAAGAAAATCAATTCAATGAACTTGATTTAGAATTGTTCAAGAAGAAATTGGACCAATTTCAAAAGCAACTCGATAATCTTCCAAAACTTTTCATCGAAGAACAATCTTCACAATTTATTAACGAAATATTTGTTCGCACGTATGTTAAAGAAGAATCTTGGGACTCTACTGGATTGACAGTAGCTGGAGGAAATCGTTTAGATCAATTATCGTATCCAATAAGTATGATTATTATTGATGACGATACATTTCTAATTAGTGATTTTGATAATAATCGAATCATCGAATGGAAATCTACGCAAACAAACGGTCGTGTCATTGGTAGTGAGCAACATTTTGGTCCAGCAGATCTTGTTATTGATAAACAAACTCGAAATTTAATCGTTACTGAAGTTGAAAATCGACAAGTGATGCAATGGTTTAAGGATCAAGATTATTCGAAAGGAGACGTTCTTATTTCGGATATTTACTGTCTCGGTTTAGCGATTGATAATCAAGGATTTCTATATACTACAGATTATGAACGAAATGAAATTAAACGATGGAAAATAGGAGATCAAGAAGGAACGATTGTCGCAGGTGGCAATGGTAAAGGTGATCAATTGAATCAATTGAATAGTCCTACTTTTATTTTCGTCGATGATGAACAATCGGTTTATGTTTCAGATGAGAAGAATCATCGTGTAATGAAATGGACGAAAGACAGTTCACAAGGAGTAATTGTTGCCGGAGGGCATGGACAAGGATCGAATTTATCACAATTATCTTTTCCACAAGGACTCTTCGTCGATCACACAGGACAAATTTATGTTGTTGATCGAGATAATCAACGAGTCATGTGTTGGTCTGCAAATTCTCACGAAGGAAAAGTTATAGTTGGTGGCAATGGAAAAGGACAACAAGATAATCAATTCAATTCACCAATTCATCTCTCATTTGATCAACAACAAAATTTATATGTAGTCGATCATGAAAATCATCGAATACAAAAATTTGAATATCATTAAAATCGAGAATATTTTTTAATCATCCAACATGCAAGATAAGTTTCTCCTTGATGAGTAATTCTATTATATAGTCAAGTTTTAATGTAATTAAAGTCTAAATGAGTATCAATAAGAACATTTGAATATCGAATCAAAATCAGTTACTGCATTGATTCGCAAAGCGTCAGCTAAATATTTTGCTCCAACATCTGTAATATCATTTGAAATAAGATGAACAATTTCACCAACTTTCGAAAATTATCTCGGTTTCGGTTCGATTTTATGAAAAACTGAGAGCAGATTGGAGTTCTCCAGTCCAATCTATTTATTTATTTTCTTTTCAATTTATTGAACTCGATTAGTTTGAATATTAAAAAGAACATAAAGTAATTGACGACGAAATCGTTCAGATGCAATCATATAAATATAAAACGAACCCTAAAAAAACAAATTTTCATTTTGCTTTGTTTTTATAAATTCTCCTTACCGCATAGAACATATGAAAGAATAAACTCGAAAGAGTTCCACAAAATCTCAAATTCGAATTATTTGCAAGTTGTGGAATCATAAGTAGAGTATTGCAAACTGTATACGGCATGAAACTAACAAAATTCAAGAGAATATGAAGGAAAACCATTGTTGTTAATTGTTTATCTAATTCTTGTCGAACGAGAGGCACTGTTCGATAGTTTAAATGTCGAACATTGTAAAAAGCTAACGAGCCAAATGTAATCAAAATAAAAATCGGTAGAAATCCGGTGAGAATTATAACAGTTACATAATTATGATAATTTACAAATGCAGAATTTGGACTTGAACAATAAGTTAAATTTGTACCAGGATAAGTGACAACATCAGTATAGAATAAATATAAAATCGCATGTAAAAACCAAAAAATACAGAAAAATATGGTTAAATGATGAGCTATTCGGAGATTACACCATCGTTGCCATGATGGACGTGAACATGTTGCAAAATATTGATCGATTGTTGCTAGACATAGAAATGTCACAGATGTTATTGTAAATGGTGTGATGATAAACGATCGAAATTTACAATAGAAACTTATTGTTCCTGTTGCATCAATTTTAAAACCTGTAATCAATATTCGACTTAGAAGACCCGTCAACAATTCTCCGAGATTATAAATTTGCATGATGATTAGATAAAATGCACAGGAATTCTTTCGAAATGTTTGAAGACTAAGCATGACAATTAATGCACTTATACTACCAATTACACCGAAAATAAACATAGGAATACCCAAATAAATTGACATGTCTTGCGCTATGAATGAAAGTGTTGTCGACATTGTTTGAATTTCAATTGAAATAATGTGCGTATGTGCCAAATACAGATTTATATTTTTAGTTTTGAGAATAAAGCGGAAGCTAATATTATGCATTATGTTAATTAAAAGATTATAGGAGACTTTATTTTGTTATGCTCTAAAAGTTCATTTCAATGAGAGTGTTGGGATTTAATTTGTATATGATTTTATAAAAAAAATACGTCAAAGTCATTTTGACGCACAGAGTTAAATTGTAATATGAACTTTCGACTAAACGTGAACTAAACAAATATCCGAATTTTGTAGATCTTTCTATTCAGTCTCACATGTCATTGAATTAAAATGACATAACTAAAATT
>Ga0209930_1005359_pt1 | contig 10513 bp, 8 predicted proteins | sample ThiBiot_500_biof_2_FD_183948 | JGI IMG/M metagenome (GOLD analysis project Ga0209930, IMG submission 183948) | Wastewater bioreactor microbial communities from Cape Town, South Africa - Thiocy_cont_500_biof (SPAdes) | ecosystem: Engineered > Bioreactor > Thiocyanate-remediating >... | reverse complement strand
GTGAAGCCCGCGGCGGGACTCATGCGCTGGCTTTCGCGCTCGGTGACGTTCTGCGTGCGGATCGTCAGTTTGCCGCCGTTGGGCATCGCGTCGCGAGCGTTGCGCGCGAGGTTCAGGATGACCTGATACAGCTGGTTGCTGTCGGCGCGGACGTACCAGAGATCACGTCCCGCCTGGAACTGCAGATCGATCTTCTCGCGCACCTGAGTCTTGAGCATGGCACGCATATCGGACGTCAGCTCGTTCAGGTCGAACACGGAGACCTGCTGCGTCTGCTTGCGCGAGAAGCCGAGCAGTCCGGCGACGAGATTAGCGGCGCGGTTCGCCGCCGATTGGATGTTCTTGATATCCTTGTAGGACGGATCGCTCGGGCGGTGCGTCTGCAGCAGCAAATCCGAAAAGCCGATGATGGCCGTCAGCACGTTATTGAAGTCGTGCGCGATGCCGCCCGCCAGATTGCCGACGGCTTCCATCTTCTGAGCCTGCGAAACCCGGTCCTCGAGCTGCTTCTGCTCGGTCGCATCGATGACGTAGAGCGCCGCCGCGGCACCACCCGACACGGCGGCAAGCGGCGACATGAACACCCGACAGGTGAACTGCTTCTGATCGCCCGCCGTGATCTCGATCGGCTGCACGTTTCCGCGCCCGGCGAGCACTTCGGCGAGGCCTTCCTCGATGCGCGTGCGCTCGCCAGCGTCGCCTGTACGGCCCAGCGCTTCGCAAGCCAGAACGTCCTGCGCCGGTCGTCCGTCGAGCACGAGGCGCATGAAGGCAGCGTTGCAGCTTGCGATCCGGCCTTCGCCGTCGATCGTCGCGATGCCGAACGGCGCCGACTGGAAGAACTGCGAAGCGCGAACGTCCTGCGGCGTGCGATCTCCGAGACCGGCCGTCAGACGGTTGATGGCGGTGATCGTGAAACCTTCATCGGGATGACCGCCCGCCGGTTCGACGAGAAGCGTCAGCGGCACCATGCGGCCGTCCTGCCGCGTCAGGTCGAGATCGACGACGCGCTGATCGGCTTCCGGGATCCCGGCCATGTTCTCGAGGAGGCGCGCGCCGTCGCCGCCCGCAAGTTCGGCTAGGCGCAAATGATGCGTCCGGAGCGAACCTACCGGATAGCCGAGCCACTGCTCGAACGCGGCGTTGACGTGAAGAATGGTGCCGTCGCCGGCGATCGACATGAAGCCCGCCGGCATCGTGTCGAAGGCCGCGAGCGCGGTTTCGAGCGTGCCGACGCGCTGCGCTTCTTGCGCCTTGTCTTTCGAGATGTCCCGGATGCGCCACAGCGCGAGACGCTGCCGCAGAAGCGTGCCGTCGCCATTGCCGGTCGACACGAACGGGCGCACGGAAATCCTGACCCACGCCGGACGCCGCGTCGGACCTGGACGCAAGCGGACATCCTCGCTGCGGCTCTCACCGCGTTCGGCGGCGCGCGTCAGGCGAAAGAGAGCTTGCGTCGCTTCGGGCTCGGCGCTCATCACGGCATCGAGCGCCGCGAACGGTCCGGCTTCATGGCGGCCGAACATATCTTCGAGCGCCGCATTCGCGTAGACGACCGTGCTGTCCTGATGCGCGAGAATCTGCGGCTCGTCGCTGGCGTCGGCGGCAGCCTTGAGCAGATCGCCAGGCGCCACGCGCGCTCCGATGCGAATGTGTCCGGCGGCGACACCAAAGATCAGGAACATGCCGAGCATTGCCAGAACCGCGATCACGGTCAGCAGAACCGGCTTGCCGGAGCTGCTCGCAAGCAGGCCAAAAACCAGGGCGCCCGCTGCGGCAACAATCATTGCTACGGGGAGGAACCCGCCGAACCCTTCCGCTGTGTTCAGCGTGTCGAGCGGGGCGGCATTGATCCTCAACGCCTCGCGATCCTTCATGGGCTCGGAATCTATCTGATTCTCGATGGCCGGGGCGTCAGTCTGGAGCATGGGAACTGGAACTCAAACGCAACTGCAACTGTGCCGCAACGAGTCGGCGCTTTTCTGTTGGCTAAGACTTCGCTCAAGAGAGTTAACATGCAGTCAACTCGCGTGTATCGATCGCTATCTCTTGCAAGAATTCGATACGCGGCATTGAGGCAACCAGGCACGAGGCGCGCATGCAAAGCTATATCTTCTGGACGTTGCTGTTGGTCGTGCTGGGATTGGCGAGCGCGGGCATCGCGGTTTTCCTGCGAGCTTATTTAAACGGGACCAGTCCGTCCTCCGTTCTGTTCCGGCAAAAAGGCGAGCGCAGGCTCGAGGTCGTCGATCATGCCAGCGTCGACAGCCGCAGAAAGCTGGTGCTGATCCGGCGCGACGGCGTCGAGCATTTGGTGATGACCGGCGGGCCCGTCGACGTCGTCATTGAAACAGGCATCACGCCGCCCGCCGCGCCGCCACAGGCTGAAATTGCGCCGCCTCGCGATCGCGCGGGTTTCCGCCGCCCGCCGATGTTTGCGCGTGGCTCGCAACCTCCGCCGGAGTCGGATTCCGGACCGCAGTTTTAGGGATTAGGTTTTAGGGATTAGGGATTAGGGATTAGAATTCGGCGATCGATGCCTCGTCATGGCTGCAAATGCGGCCATCTACGACTGGTTTGCAGGATCAGGACGGATTTAGCGCGAAGGGTCGACATCGCCGAAATCGGCCAGCGTGAATTTGTGAAGGTCGAGGGGCCGGACGGTGCTCGCAAACTGATTTCGGAGGCTGCGTTTTGCTGATCGCGCCGACTGTTTGCGCGCTGCCGAAGCGGCATTCCACATTTCCGGGCTTGCGCTGACATCGACATACGGGAGCGCGTTCACCCAAGACGTCGAAGACAGAACGGCGCTGGCCATTGTCGCGATCGCCGCTGCTGCCAGCGTAGACGAGATCGTAATCGACACGAGCGTTGTCTCCTTTGTTTGCGCCGGGCGACTCCCCTCCGGGGAGCCGGCCGCCCGGCGCGTACCGCCTAGTTGCGTTGCACCGGACCAACTCCCCTCCGGGGAGCCGGTCGCCCGGCGCGCACGGCCAGAATTGCTCGGGCGACTTCCTTTTCGGGAAGCCGGCCGCGCAGCCTGCACAAGCTGTGGTAGAAGAGTGTCCCCCCAATCAATTAATGGCCGGTAAAGCCATGTCGCGAAACGGGACGGCCGGGGTATGGCCGCGCCCTCGCCTCAGCTATTCCTCGCGATAAACGCGTTCGCGGCGCTCGTGGCGCTCCTGCGCCTCGACCGACAGGGTGGCGATCGGGCGGGCATCGAGCCGCTTCAGGCCGATCGGCTCGCCGGTATCCTCGCAATAGCCGTACGTCCCGTCCTCGATCCGGCCGACAGCCGCGTCGATCTTGGCGATCAGCTTGCGCTGGCGGTCGCGCGTGCGAAGCTCGGTCGCCCGATCGGTTTCGGAGGTCGCGCGATCGGCGAGATCGGCGTGCTGTGTCGAGTCCTCGTGCAAGATCGCCAGCGTTTCGCGCGTCTGGCGCAAGATTTCGTCTTTCCAATCAAGCAGCCGCTTGCGGAAATACGCCTTGTGCAGGTCGTTCATGAACGGCTCGTCGTCCGACGGCTTGTAGCCGGCAGGGAGAACGATATCTGCAATCTTTACGCGCGGAGCCATCTTCTTGTTCGTACCCTCTGACTTCTTTAACGCCGGTTTCGGCACTGCGGCTGGCTGCGCTGCGACCTTCGCTGCTGGAGCCTTCTTTGTAGCCGGTTTCGCGGCCGTCGCCGTCTTCACTTTGGAAGACTTCACCGGCGCCGGTTTTGCCGCCGTTTTCTTTTTGTCCGCGGCAGGTTTGCCTGCCGGCGTTTTGCTGGCCTTTGCCGACTGAGCGGACTTGGCAACAGCCTTCTTCCCGGCGGATTTTCCCTTCGCCGTCTTTGCCGCGATCGTCTTGCTCATCGTCCGCCTCTCCTGAGGCTTATGCGCTCGAGCTGATAATCGTTGCCGAAGGAAACTCGATCCAAGTGAATCGGGCCTAATTTCCGGCCGATCCTTATCTATTCGAGGCGGCGCTAAGTCAAGCACGCGCGCTGCCCAATCCGCGTCCAAAAACGACTAATTTCTGACAGTGAAAACAAGTACTTGGCGAGAATGTTCCGGCAATTCTCCGGCATAATTGCAGGATAGCCGGTAGCCGGTCGTGCGTTTCCGTCATCTTGCTCGTTCTTTCAGCCGCCCCATAGATTGGCGAAGCACAAAACTCCGAGGTTACGGGTTTCATGAAATTCGAGGGCACCTCCTCTTACGTTGCGACGGACGATCTGAAGGTCGCCGTCAACGCCGCAATCCAGTTGCAGCGCCCGCTTCTCATCAAGGGCGAACCCGGCACAGGCAAATCGGTGCTCGCTGCCGAAGTTGCAAGAGCGCTCGGCGCGCCGTTGATCGAATGGCACATCAAGTCGACGACGAAGGCGCAGCAGGGACTTTACGAATACGATGCCGTTTCGCGGTTGCGCGACGGCCAGCTCGGCGATGAGCGCGTCAAGAACATCGCCAACTACATCAAGCGCGGCAAACTCTGGGAGGCGTTCACGGCGCCCGAGCGCTCGGTGCTGCTGATCGATGAAATCGACAAGGCCGATATCGAATTCCCGAACGATCTGCTGCAAGAACTCGATCGCATGGAGTTCTTCGTCTACGAAACGGGCGAGACGGTGAAGGCGACGACGCGTCCGATCGTTCTGATCACGTCGAACAACGAAAAAGAATTGCCCGACGCGTTTCTCAGGCGCTGCTTTTTTCACTTCATCAAGTTTCCGGACGCCGAGACGATGCGCCAGATCGTCGACGTGCATTTCCCGGAACTGAAGAAGCGGCTCGTCGGCGATGCACTTCGGATTTTCTACGAACTGCGCGACGTCCCCGGCCTCAAGAAAAAGCCGTCGACGTCTGAGTTGCTCGACTGGCTGAAGCTGCTTCTGCACGAGGACATCGATCCCGCTCTCATCCGCGAGAGCGATCCGCGCAAGCTCGTGCCGCCGCTTGCCGGAGCGCTCATCAAAAATGAACAGGACGTTCATCTGCTCGAGCGATTGGCGTTCATGACGCGACGGCGCAAAGAATAGCGGCTGCGAGAAAGCAGCTCTCTCCTGCCCGGTGCTCGCATATGCGAATTAAATGCAATTCGTATTCAAATCGCGAACCATGTTCAGTTGGTTCATCGCATTTCGGAGCAATCGCCTTGATTTCGGCCGGTGATTGCGCCTGAATGCCCGCGCACCTACTTAACTCAGCGGTGAGACTACTTTTGCGGCTAGGAGATGTGCCATGAGAAAGTTGCTAATTGCGCTGGCAGTGCTCGGCGCGCTTGGGAGCGCGGCTTGCGATAGTCAAAAAGAGAAAGCTGACAACGCTGCCGACAAGGCCGCGACCGACAGCGCGACGGCAGATAAAGCTGCTGCTGATGCGGACAAGGCGGCTGCGGAAGCCAAGGAAGCGGCCGACAAGGCAGCTGCCGAGAAAGCCGCCGCCGAGAAGGCCGCAGCAGAAACGCCAGCCGCTCCGGCGCCTGCTGAAACACCGGCTACGCCGCCGGCAACCGACAGCTCGACCACCACACCGGCACCGGCTCCGGCGCCGTAAGTATCTTCCGGTCACGATCGACGGTTTTTTACCGCTATTTCAAGAGGGGGCTAAGCCTTCCGGCCTAGCTCCCTTAACAGCCCTGTTTGTGCGTATTTGTCGCGAACGGCGACCACCATTCGGTGACGTACCGGCCTTAAACATTCCGCTCCGGAACCGCCGGACGGTAACCGCAGCATAAGTTCGCCAGAGCTTGCTCGGCAGAATTGCGGTAATGCGGCCTACATCCCGATTTCATCGGCCGCGCTTGCTGCGCAATCCACAGCCATCAAAAAGTTTGGACGTTGTATGTGTGGCATTTTCGGAATCATCGATCTCAAAGGGCGCCGCTCGGTTCCCCTCTCCGTGCTCAAGCGCTCCGCCGATGCCATGCAGCATCGCGGCCCCGACGAGGACGGATATCTGCAGCGGCCCGGCGTCGGCTTCGCATCGCGCCGCCTCAGCATCGTCGGATTGGCCGACGGTCAACAGCCGATGTTCAACGAGGACAAATCCGTCTCGGTCGTATTCAACGGCGAAATCTATGACCACGACGATTGGCGCCGCGATCTGACGGCGCGCGGTCACACGCTCAAAACGCACTGCGACACCGAAATTCTTCCGCACATGTGGGAAGCGCACGGCGAAGACATGTTCGAAAAGCTCAACGGTCAGTTTGCCGTCGCGCTGTTCGACGAACGCAAGCAGCAATTCATTCTCGCGCGCGACCGTTTCGGCATCTGCCCGCTCTACTGGACGCGCACGACGCGGTTCGGCAACGACTGGCTGATCTTCGGGTCGGAGATCAAGACGCTGCTCGCGACAGGCATGATCGAACCGAAACCGGATCGGCGCGGTATCGATGCGGTTTTCAATTTTCTCGCAGTCGCGGGGCCGTTCAGCTGCTTCGACGGCATTAACATCCTGCAGCCCGGCACGTTTTTGAAAATCTCGCGCGGCCGTCAGGGCGACGCCGCCGCGATCAGCGAGCATGCGTATTGGACGATGGACTTTCCCGACAAAGGGAAAGAAGCGCGCGGCCAAGACGAGAAGACACTCGTCAATGAGTTCGAGAGCGTTCTGTATGGCGCGGTGAAGCGCCGGCTCCGCGCCGATGTTCCGGTTGCATCGTATCTCAGCGGCGGCGTCGACTCGAGCACGGTCGTCGCGATGGCGAGCGACATTCTTGGCGCGCCGCCGGCGACGTTCACGGTCAAGATCCGCGATCCGAAACTCGACGAGACCGAGCAGGCGGCCGTGATCTCACGCCATCTCAAGGCCGATCCGACGATCGTGCCGTGCGGTTCGGAAGAAATCGTTTCGAACTACCAACGGCTGCTGGTCGCAACGGAAGCGCCCGTCACGGATACGTCGTGCACGGCGCTGATGCTTCTTGCGGGCAAGGTGCATGAAAAGGGCTTCAAGGTTGCACTGACCGGCGAAGGTTCCGACGAATGGTTCGCCGGCTATCCGTGGTACAAGATCGACCGCGTGCTCGAGTGGCTCGGCGCGATTTCAGGCGGCACGATCGATGCCGCCATTCGCAAACGCTTCTTCGCGTGGCTCGGCTGTAACAAGGATGCCGTCGCCTATCTCGATCGCTGCGCGCCCTCGGCGGGCGGGGCGCATCCGTTCCAGCGCTTTTACGATCTGCTCGGCGCGTCGCGTTTTCGTTTCTATAGCGGCGACATGCTCGGCGAGCTTGGCGATCATGATCCTTATGCGGATTTCGCGCCCGACCTCGGGCGGGCGGAGCGTTGGCACCCGATCAATCGCGCGATATACTGGGCGGGCCGCATCCATCTTCCGGGCCAGCTTTTGAGCCTCAAGGGCGATCGCATCGCGATGAGCCAGTCGGTCGAGATGCGCTATCCGTTCCTCGACAACAACGTGTTCGATTTCGTTGCGGGCCTTGATCCAAATTGGAAGATCAAAGGGCTCAAAGAAAAATATCTGGTCCGGCGCGTGGCGGAGAAATGGCTGCCGAAGTCGGTTGCGTGGCGGCCGAAGGGCATGTTCCGCGCGCCGCTCGATGGCTTTTTCCTGCAGCAGCGTCTGCCCTACGTCGACGAGCTGCTCAGCGAAGCTTCGCTGAAAAAGACCGGATACTTCGATCCCGAGGCCGTCGCACTGTGGCGAACGAAATATACGGAGCTGTCGTCGCACTTCTATCAGCGAAGCTCGATGGAACTCGGGCTCGTCGCGGTGCTCGCGACGCAGCTCTGGCACCAGACGTTTATCGATTCCTCGCTCGCGAACCTGCCTGATTGGCATACGCTCGCGGGCGTCGAGAGGAATCCTCGCGATCTGGCGTTTGCGGAACAGCTGCCGGAAGCGGCCGCCGTCTGACGTCCTCAGTTTGCGTCCTTCGCGCGATAGGCTGCGAGGAACATCGTGACCGCGGATTCGACGACCGTGTCGATCTCCTGATCGGTCGGACGTTCCGTGATCGCACCATAGAGACGCGGACGGAAGATCAACGACTGCACAAGCTCAAGGAACTGCGCGGCAGCGAGATAGGAATTCGGGACGTTCAAGCGCCCGGCCGCGATGTGTGCGTCGATGTAGGCCGCGAGTGCGGTCGCCATGCGCTTCGGTCCAGCCTCGAAAAATTCGGTGCCGATTTCCGGCATCCGTTCGGCAACGCCAATGACGATGCGATGGGCAGCGACGACGAACGGATCAGAGAGCAGCCGCATCATCTCGGTGCCGAACTGAAGCAGCGTGGCTCTGACGGGCTTCTGCGGATCGAGGAGCGAGATCAGCTCTGAAATGTTGCGATCGCGACGCTCGGCGCAGATCGACGTGAAGAGATGCTCCTTGTCCTGGAAGTACACGTAGAGCGTCGCCTTCGAGACTTTCGCCTCGCGTGCGACGTCGTTCATGCTCGCCGCGTCGAAGCCGAGCGTGGAGAAGACACGTCCCGCGCCCTCCAAAATCTGCCGACGCTTGTTCGGGTCGGTTCCGGCGGCTGGCCGCCCTCCTCGTCGTTCCAAAACTTCCGGCGTCGCTGGGCGAGTTTCCATGACTTTGATCCTATTCGAGCGCTACCGCCCGATTGTCGAAATGCGTCAACATGTGAACCAAACGGTTCAGTTTCCCCTTGATATTGACCAGCAGAGCAGCTAAGTCAAGTCCGAACTGAACCGTACGGTTTATTTACTCATTTCGAGACAAGGGAATTTACCCATGGCGCGAGGAACCTTGCAGACCGTCCTCGATCACCCCTCGGACGAGAGCTCGCATCGCCAAAACCAGCAATCCGGCAGCGGGCGCATTCATTCCCTCGCAAAATCGAGCAGCGCTCCCGAGGCTTCAGAAGCCGGCGCCATGAAAGCCGATGTCTCGCCGCGCGCCGATTCTGGCGAGCCCGCGACAGCCCGCGAAAGCGGGAGCGCTTCTCCGGCTGCGAGCAAGGACGTGTCAAAACCTGCTTCGCGCAAGAAGCCGATCTTCATCGGCATCGGCGCGCTGGCGCTGATGGCGGGTCTGTGGGCCGGATATCACTACATCACCGTCGGCCGCTTCATCGTTTCGACGGACGACGCCTACGTCGGCGTGCACATGTCGATGGTCTCGCCGAAGGTTTCCGCTTACGTCGCCGACGTTCCTGTTGCCGACAACCAGTTCGTCAAAGGCGGCGACGTTCTCGTTCGCCTCGACGACGGCGACTACCGGCTGGCCCTCGATCAGGCGAAGTCCAAGCTCGCGACGCAGAACGCGGCCATCGCAACGTTCGACGCTCAGATCAAAGCGGCTGAAGCCGCAGCGGCGCAGGCGCGCGCGCAGATCGACTCTTCGAAAGCCAACGTCATCAAGACGGAAGCTGATTTCAACCGCACGAATGCGCTGACGGCCAAAGACTATGCGACGAAGGCGTCGCTCGATGCCGCGATCGCCGCACGCGATTCCGCACGCGCGCAAGTCAAGGCCAACGAGGCCGCGATCCAGTCGGCGGACGCGAACATCGCGCTTCTGCATGCGCAGCGCGAACAGGCGACGCAGGTTGCGAAGGAATTGCAGGTCGCCGTCGAGCAAGCGGCGCGCGATCTTTCGTTCACAGTCATCCGCGCGCCGTTCGATGGCATCGTCGGCAACAAGAACGTGCAGGTCGGTGACTACGTGGCGCCGGCGAAGCGGCTCGCTGCCATCATTCCGCTCGACAAGGTCTACGTCGACGCCAACCTCAAGGAGACGCAGCTTGGTCCCATCGTCGTCGGTCAGGAAGCCGACGTCGAGGTCGATGCGCTCGGCGGAACGGTGTTGAAGGGCAAGGTCGTCAGCGTCGCGCCCGCTTCCGGGTCGCAGTTCTCGCTGCTGCCGCCGGAAAACGCGACCGGCAACTTCACGAAGATCGTGCAGCGCGTTCCCGTGCGCATCGAGGTTCCGGCATCGGAAGCGAAAGGCCGGTTGCGGCCGGGACTGTCGGTGGTCGTCGGTATCGACACGCGCACGACGCCTAAGACCGCCGAGCAGCAGCACGCATCGAATTAGTCCTGGAGATCGCGTTACCTGAAGGTGACGGTGATGAGCCCATCAGACACACCAAGAACCAATCCCGCTTCCGACGTACCGCCGGGTACGCTCGAATGGATCGGCGTTACGCCGCGCCAGCTCGCGGGCTTCATGGCCATGGTGTTCGGCATGTTCATGGCGATCCTCGACATTCAGATCGTGTCGGCGTCGCTGTCGGAAATCCAGGCCGGGCTTTCGGCAAGCTCGGATGAAATTCCGTGGGTGCAGACGGCGTATCTGATCGCCGAAGTCGTGATGATTCCGCTGTCGGGATTTCTGGCGCGTGCGCTCTCGACGCGCGTGCTGTTTCTGTCGGCAGCCATCGGCTTCACGGCCGCGAGCGCGCTTTGCGCGACGGCAACGACGATCGATCAGATGATCGTCTATCGCGCGCTGCAGGGTTTCATCGGCGGCGGCATGATCCCGAGCGTGTTCGCCGTCGCGTTCTCGCTCTTTCCGCCGTCGAAGCG
>Ga0209930_1005358_pt1 | contig 10515 bp, 4 predicted proteins | sample ThiBiot_500_biof_2_FD_183948 | JGI IMG/M metagenome (GOLD analysis project Ga0209930, IMG submission 183948) | Wastewater bioreactor microbial communities from Cape Town, South Africa - Thiocy_cont_500_biof (SPAdes) | ecosystem: Engineered > Bioreactor > Thiocyanate-remediating >... | reverse complement strand
ACTTTGATTCATTTGAATGGCAAGAAAAATGTCGCTAAACATTTCTAATTGATTTTTTTCTCGCCAAATATTGATGATATTTAATTTTTTCAATGTTTTATTAAACTCTAAAATCTTCAATAGTATTTTAATTTGATTTTTAGTCAAACTGCAATCAACTGTAAGTTCTTGAAGAATTACAGTTGTTTTAAAAAACAGGCAGAAACTATCGTTATTATCTTTTAGAATATTTCCAGTAAATAACGAAATCTTTGTTACGTTATTTACTTTAGTAAGAATATTATCAATTACTCTTCTATAATGAACATCAATTTTATCATCATATTTATTCAATGATAAACTAAATCCTTGTTGTGTTGTTCCAACTAATTTAAGTGCACCCTCATTTTCAATGGATCGCACTTGAAGAACTAGACGAGGGTCGATACTACTAATACTATCAAAAAATTCTGGTTCAAATGACCTTATAGATTTCTCAAAACTATACTCAATGGATAGTTTAACATTATATTCTAGAACTTTACGAAGCTTTAATACAATCGTTCGCTTGTTCATATTTCCAACTAAATTTTTCACAATCATATTCTCTATAGTAAGACGAGAGATAAGTGACTGTCTCGAGATAAAGCCAAGTAAATTATCAAAATCGTTTTCATCTATTTCGATATCGCGTAAAACAATAGAAGAAATCGGTAGTCCTTGTTGAATAATACGAAATAATTCTAATTGTTTTTCTCGTTCTTTTCCTTTTATAATAGCGATATCGTCTTGAATTTCTCCTCCAAGATTCTCAAAACTACTACGTAATTCTTGTCGAGCATTTTCGCAGTATGCCGTATCACAATGTCGAACACATGTCCAACGAATGTGTCCATCACTTGAGTTCGCTTGATATAAATTACCGTGATCATTACGTTCATTTGGCTTTTTCAAAAAATATTCTAGCGCACGACAGTCAGGTCCTTCAACATACCGAATATCGTTATTATTTGTTTTAATGTTAGACGTTCTCGTGACTTCTGCCAAAATCGCATCTAATTTTTCGAGCTGAATACCTAATTTATCAACTGTATGCGAATCTCTAATCATAGTCAAAGAAGAACAAGATGTGCCTGAAGCGAGACGTGCTAATGGTGCAGCAACTACACCACCGACAGATAACGAAAACTTGACAAATCTTAACATTTTACGAATATACGGTCCATATTCTTTGAAAAACTCACGTGGTTCTTTTAGTTCGTAACCTTCATGATAAGCCAAATGATATTGAGTACCATTTTCATATTCATATTCACATAAGAAATACAATCGATATTTCATACGAAACCAATTCGCAGGATTGTACATAGGACTCGTATCTTCGGGAAAAACAATAAAATTACATGGCATAGTTTTTTCCACTAGTTCAAACGTTTGACGCAGAATCGCATCATTTTGTCGCACGACTTTTTTCACTTCATCATGGAGTTGTTGAACAAGTTCAGTAAGATCATATTGTTGGATTGTGCTTTGCGATGGATGACAATCAATGATTTTTCCTTCTATCGTTTGAATACGCCATGGGTTGAGACGTTCTCCATTGTTATCATGTTCGAATGGAATTGTTTTTTCATCGAACGTGCAGTAGGCAACATCACGAAAATGATCTTGTATATCTTGAAGAAACACATATGATTGTTCATTTAATTGACGAATAGGAATATGTTTAATAGTATCTCTGTATCGACATTGCTGATGTGATGCCATTTTATGAAAGAATAAAATTATTCCAACAGACGCACAGTTTTTATACAGATGCAAACGACTAGATGGTTTTTTTCCCTTCGTAAGATTAACCTTGAAAATATTAGTCATTGTCAAGTTTTTTTCAGTTCCTTTTTCTTCTCTCAAAATCACGAAAAAAAAAACAATAATCTCATGTATCAACGTCGTACATTTACAATTGTATTACTCATTCTGTGCGTTGCAATCGAATAACAATCCTTTCTTCGAATTTTTGAAATGGTTTCGTATTCATTCGGTACAGTCGAACAAGTAATATTACAACACATCGTATTATATATACTTTTATTTACATATCATAAACAACAAAACAATAAAAAAAAAGCTTTTAACAATTACACTTTGCAAATTAATGGCACATAAAGCTTATTGAAGCAAAAGAGAGAAAGGATTACGATCGAAATTTAATAAATACGTATGTCGTTAATCTCTAGTATGTGAACTGTATGATTATTGCGTGAAACCTCGATAATTTTACTAGCATTTTGCCTTGATATATTGATATCATTTAATTTCAAATGAGTGACAGTAGTATTTTGTCGAAGAGCTCGAAGTATCCTCTCTATATCTCTATTTAAGTTGCCTTGAAAATGAACATGAAGTTGTTTCAATTGAAATTGTTTTAGAAACTGTCGTGTCGGTTTATAGAGATTAGGATGATGACATAGCTCATACAACGGTTCGGAAAAAATCTGTTGACTACTGTTAGTCTTTCGCGGACGCGGAACAATATTCTGTGTTGGCGTCGGTGTTGGTATTGGACGACGACGTTGATCGAAACCGAAACAGCTAAATAAACTGAGAAGTTTTTTGAATTTACGTCGACGAACACGAACAGGTGGTATCTGTTCTAAACGATATTCAGGCTCAGGAGCGGGAACGGGAGCGGGAACGGGAGCGGGAACGGGAGCGGGAGCTGGAGCTGGAGGTTTTCTACGGAAAATAGCTCGAGCACGTGAGTCATTCAGTTCGAAAATTTTTATCTTCGGATTTCGATCTATTGTATCTAACAACTGTCGAAAATGTGTTTCACAATTCTCTTTCACTAACTCCAAAGAAAGCGTATGAATTGAAGTATTTCGAAGAAAATTTTGCCACATATGAATGTTATTCTGTTGAATCAGACATTTTAAAAGCTTTAGAATGTGAAGATTATTCATTTCTCGAAGATAAGATGAAAAATCATCATTCAGTGAATCACATACTAAACTTAGTTCAACTAAATTTCGATTAGTTTTTATTGCAGAAAAAATCTTCTTACACGCTTCTAATCGATCCTTTTCTTCGCAAATATTGAAAATATTCAATACTTTCAACGTTTTATTAGAACTCAAAATATTTGATAGTATTTGAATCTGTTCTAATGTTAAACGACAGTCAATTGTAAATTCTTGAAGATTCTTAGCAAATTGCTCATTGATATTTTGGTTCAAAATATCTCCAGTACATAAAGTCATCTGATTTATATTCGATATTTTCGAAAAAATATTTCCGATCGCTTTGCTATATCGAATATTATTCTTCTTATTCTCAGCATATTTTTTTATTGATACACTGAATCCTTTTGCCGATGTTCCGACTAATTGAAGCGCATTCGAATCTTCTTCGGATCGTACTTCAAAGATTAGATTATGATCAGTATTTGCAATACTATTAAATAATTTCGTTTCAAATTTTTGTAGCGGTATCGTAAAACAATAATGAATCGTTAGTTTCACGTTGTGTTTTAGAACTTCACGAAGTTTTAATACGATTGCTTGTTGCTCCATTTTTCTAATTACATCCTTAACAATAATATTCTCGATAGTAAGACGAGAGATAAGCGATTGTCTTGAAATAAATACAAGCAATTTCTCGAAATCTTTTTCATCTACTACTATATCTTGTAAAACAATAAATGACGTTGGTAAACCTTGTTGAAGAATGTTAAACATTTGTGAATTTTTTTTTCGATCTTGTCCTTGTATGATAACTTTATGTCCTTGAATTTGACCTCCTAAACCTGTAAAACTATTAAATAATCTTATTCGATGATTTTCACTAGCATCTGAATCACAATGTTGAACACATTTCCAATAAATATGTCCATCGCTGGACATTGTACGGTATAAATTACCGAAGTCATTACGTTCATCTACTTTGTTTAAAAAATATTGTAGCGCACGAAAATCAGGTCCTACAGCTTCAGAAGTATTACTATTGTCTGTCTGAATGTTAAACGTTTTTGCGATTTCTGTCAAAACGGCATCTAATTTTTCGATATGAATAGCTGATTGATTAGCTGTAGTTTGACCTTTTATAACACTAGCAGAAGAAGAAGAAGTGCCTGAAGCGAGATGTGCCAATTGTGGAATAGCTATACTACCGACAGATAGTGAAACTTTGACAAGTTTTAACATTTTACGAATATAAGGTAAATATCGTTTGAAAAACTCACATGGCTTTTTCAGTTCATAACCTTCATGAAAAGCCAGATGACATCGTTTATCATTACCATTATCATATTCACATAACAAATATAATCGAAATTTCATACGTAGCCAGTTAACTGGATTGTACTTAGCTGTTGCATCTTCAGGAAAAACAATAAAATGACAAGGTGCAGATTTCTCTTGCAATTCAAAATTTTGCCGTAATAAAATATCGCGTGTCTGTTGATTTGAATCTGTTTTATCAGTAAGTTTTCCGGTCGTGCATTGTGGTGGATGGCAATCAATGATTTTTGCTTCTAAAGCTGGAATACGCCATGGGTCGAGACGTTTGCCATTGTTATCATGTTCAAATGGAATCGTTTTTTTATCGAATGCACAATATTTCACATCGGGAAAATGATCCTGTATATCTTCAAGAAACACATAAGATCGTCCATTTGATTTTCGAATAGGAATATATTCAATAATATCTTTATATCGACATTGTTGATACGACACCATTTTAACAATAAATCAAATTTTTCCAACAGACGTGCTGTTTTTATATAGACTTTTTTCCTTCATATGGTAATATTATACATATTACTCATCGGTAATTTCATTTCAGTTCCTCTTTCTTCTGTCAATATTAAAACAAAAAAAAACAACAGATTTTTACATTTACGTCATAGATTTTTATTACTCATTCTCTGCGTTGCAATCGAACAACAATTTCTTCAGGTGAAACAACAATCCTCTCTTCGAGTTGTTGAAATGGTTTGCGTGTTTGTTCGCCACAATCAATCAATGTATATGTTTTCAACAATCGAACAAGTAACATTTTCATTTCCAACAATGAAAATCTCATGCCAATACAATTACGAGGTCCAGCACCAAATGGAATCCATGCCATTGGATGTCGTTTCGTTTCAAATCTTTCCGGATGAAATTCATTTGGATCTTCAGGACCCCATAATACCGGATCGTAATGTAGAGCATTCATATCAATAGAAAAAATTGTACCAGCTGGTACGACACCCATATCTTTCAAATGAAAATCTTCGATACTGACACGTGTAATAACCGAAGGTGCAATAGGAAACATACGAAGAGTCTCACGAATAAACATATCTAAATAATCCATGCCTGAAATAAGATCATAGGTTGGCATTGTATCGTCAGTTTCGGGATTGAAATGATCATCGATATGTTCTTGTAATTTTCTTTGTTCTTCGGGATGTGTAGCGAGAATGTATGTGGCATAACTAAGAGCTGTACTTGTTGTTTCATAACCAGCAATCACTATAGAGTCAAATAGAAAATCATCACGTAAAAACAATTGACTTACTAAATAGAAAAACATTAGCAGATATTTCATGTTTCGTAATTTTTCGAACTAATGGTGCTTCAATTTCTTCATTATCATCCGTTTTTTCGTGTGAACCCGAATGATCATCAATTGAATCACTATCAGACATAGAATCAATCATCAATTGTAAGATATCTGTTCGACCAGTATGTCCAATTTGTTTACGTTTCTCGATCATTTCATCTGCTTGTTTCGTAATCCATAGAACGGGATTTCCTTCCATCAATCGTTTTGTTGCAGGAATACATTGTCGAATTAAATTAATTCCAATACTAAGCGTTCGAAATACTTTTACTAATATTGGTTTTAATTCAGTGACTAATAAAACTAATAGAAACGCCACTCGACGAAGTGCATTTCGTTGAAATACTTTCTGTGAATTAATTAAATACGGATCATGAGGATTGTTTTGCATGTCCGTATCGAGACCAAAACCACATGACCAAATTGTATCCATTGTAAATCGTTTGTAAAATGTAAAGATATCAAATGATTCATTCTTATCACAATATTCATTGAGTTTACTCATAAACATTTGAATACTATGTTGAATTAGAGGTGACATTTGTTTGAGTTTAACCGAAGAAAATGTTGGATTAAGAACGAATCGTTGTCGTTTCCATCGAAGACCGATCGAATTGAATAAACTAACGACTTTCGCGTTCGGATCGACGAATGGTGATGGGCGTCGAGAATGAAATTTGGAAAATGATTTAATAAATATATCTTGTAGAATATCCGGATCGGACACGACAACAATCGGTGTATGTCCTTCGAAATAGCCGAAAATTCGACCGTATTTTTTTGTCCATTGTTTAACAACAAATACTAATCCTTTATTTCGAATAACTTCTAAATAATTACCAAAGAAAAGACTTGGTTTCGGTCCGGGAATATTACGTCGTAGGAAAAAATCATAAGACTTTTGAATTTGCCATAAATAAGTACCGATTAGAACGATTAGTAACGTGGCAAGAATACCAGTGATAAGCAACATCTTTTTTTCGTGTCGTGTTCGACTCAATTATGTGCTGTTTCGTTCTTTTTTTTTATAGTCATACGCTATCTTCGTTCGTTACGTATGTTATCGTACTTAAAGTTTGTTTGAAAAAGAAAAAAAAATTGTCTTATGACGCATGTTGAAGCATGTCACGACCCCATTGGATGATTGTTTGAACATCGGGAACAATTTGAACAGTACTATTAAGATCTAAACCGTACGATTGCCATTGTTCTAACGTCAATTGTTGAACAACACCATGAACTTTACAAGGAAATTTTACTTGCGTACCAGGTGGAATGTAGATTGTATTGTTGGCAGTATAAGGTACGAACAGATCACCGGTATCACAATTATCAATTTTGTATGGTTGTGATGTTTTATAAAGTGTACAAATATTATTTATCCATGTTTCATTCCAACCACTACTTCCTCGTGTTGGTGCTGTATCACCTAAACAAGCATCACTACCAAATGCACCCGAATTTGCATCCGAATAAACATAGATTTCATGATGATCAGTTTTCGAATGGCCAAGATAATTCTTCTTACCACCATAGATTTGAAAATTGTAACTATCTTCAAAGAAACAACTACCATCATCATGATCAAGTGGCCATACCGAACGATAATTATTAAAAAGTGTATTATGATGAATATAGGTTACATGCTGCCAAAGTGATGGTACACCCGGTTGTACGGCATCGGTAAGAAACGGTTGTCGATCCCATGAATTGATATTTCCATGATCACTTGTTTCTCGAACAGTATTGAAAATAACATTCCAACTAATCGTATGATTTCCATAGAAACCATCATTGATATTGACAGCTGCTCGTGGTATATTAAACATAAGATTACCAATGATTGATACACTTCGACTAACACTAATTAATACAGGTGCCGATTGTTTAATATAGATACCCGTTTCATGAATAAGATTCGATTGAATCAATGTATTTGTTGGTTGACTTGCAACACTATAACCATCAATACCATTTGTACTACCAACAAGAATAATAGCTGAATCACCTAACCATACGAATTCATTCAATGTCACTGAAGTAAATGCATTATAATCAATAATAGCCACACCATTACTTCCTAATTGAGTAAATAAACTACGTGTAATTGACACATCTTTCGTGTTCGTTAAATAGATTGTACCACCACGATGAACAGACCAATCACCACCACTTGGTACCATGAAATCTTTCAGATAGGTACTACTTGATTCTGTGAACATTAAACCTTGAATTGTTACATTACGAACAGGATCTCCAATATTACTGCCACTCACAGAAATAATACATGGAATTTGACTAGCAACGAATCGATTGGGCATCGAACCATTGGGCATAAAATAAAGTGTACGAGTATCTTTATCTAAAAACCATTCATTCGGTGAATCGAGTTCTTCGAATATATTCGAAACATAGAATGCACCTCCTTCTGATGAACCACGTGCTTCTTGAAAACCGCCTCGACCAAACATGACAGTATTCTCTCCACTATTAATCGATGCAATTTCGAATACGTAACTACCCCAATAGCCAGAATGAAAAGCATGTACAAAACCAGTTGATGGTCTACTCCATTTGCTCAGATTAGGCAATGCACCATTTTTAACAGTAACACCACGAGGAACATTGTGACTACCCCAGAAACTAAGTGGTGGATTGAAGACAGAAGCACCACCGCCTAAACTCACATGATAATTAGGAAAGGATGTGCCACTACGATTGGGTGATGCAACATGAATATCAACAGTTCCATTATTTATTGGTGGTATCCAACTTTGTGAATCAAATGAAAAACCAGTATCATTTGCGTATAAACCTTTCGTTGAAGGATCGCCATTAGGATATTTAGCAACAATAGCTCGTACACCATCGATATATAATTCATTGAATTCATCAAGACTAACTGAAGTTGGTATCTGAGCTTTCATTATCGTACCACCAAGAGTAGTTTTACGATGAATAGACCATTGCAATTGTAATAATGTACCACCACTTAATACAACATGTTCATCCTGATAATTTTCTATAACAAGATTACTATCATTTGTCGTTAATGCAATTGCACCAATTTGACTACTGAAGCTTGTTGCATTGGTACCCAAATAGTAAGTTCCACCACGAATAGTAATACACAATGTACTATCACTACCGTACGTCGTCCGTAAATTACGAGTGAGTGACAGAGCAGTTTGAATTGTTTTCACTGGCTTTTCGAATGTACCATCGAAGAAATCATTGCCTTGTGAATCATGTACGAATATTGTACGTTGACAATTTCCCTTATTTAGCTCTGGTGCTGATTTAAATGGTTTAGCAGAATTCGATGGTTGATACGAATAGCTACTATTACATTCATGCATTTGAAAAGCACTTTGAGCAAGTGTTGTCCAATTGGTTTTCGAAACTGGCGGTGCAATATATCCAGCCATTTCAATGGCAAAAGCTCGAAGTGGACAATCATATGTTAGTGGAATATATGGATTGGATACAGAATAATATTCAGGATGTGATCGTTTCAACAAATCATCTCCATTGGATCTATCAACAAAACCTGTTAGTACGAGGATAATAAGAAAAAAATGCATTTTAACTTTTAAAAAAGTAACATATATAATTGTCTTTCTTTTTATATTTTATATTTTATTTTTTGATAAGAAGTGCAATTATAGATAAATGATAAAGAAATATTTAGTAGCGTCTTATATTATGTAAAGAATATACTCGAGAAACTTGACAAATCATTCTCCTCATATTATACGCATATAGAAGGTAAAAAATAGTTACGCATCATCATCGAATAGGATAGAAGAAAATGAAGGACGATAAATTATCGATAACCTCCAGACGAAATATGAGGAGAGGAAAAAGAAGAGATACAAAACGTGCATTTGTATAATTATTCACTTCAACAATATCCACGATGTCGGAAGGTAAAATTGAACATCTGAAGTTTGTTTTTTTTCTTTTTTAAATTTGTGTTTTAGGTTACCGATTTATACAAAATTATGAAGCAGTCAATACAGGAGACGTATCGTGTAGCGGTCGTACTTGTACTCGATGTGGTAAATGTCGTGATTGGTATTATATAGGTGATGATGCAAGTTTACCATGGTTACAAAATTGGCGAAATTGGTCGAAAAGTGATTGGGAACGATTTCGTGACAAGAACTTTAATCGATATTTTAAAAAACGTCTGAATGCAACATGTTTAAATTATTTTGTTATTCTCGATGGTGATATTGATCTTAGTCTTCATCTTCATAATATGGGTGCTGATGCTTATGGACATTGCCATCATGATCTTTGTCTATGCAGAGAAAACATTACTGCACGTGAATAACTCCATAATTAGTTTTTTTTTCTTCATTAAATAAAACTACATACATATACAACCACGCATAAAAAATAAGCACGTAAAATTGATATATATCTATGCATCGTTAATGCATAAAAAAAGTATGCTTCACTAAAGTTTATATGAAAAAAAAAGATGCGAGATGTACGATAGTAATATTCATAGGTGAAATTCAAAATTAGTAGTAACATGTTAAAGTCAAAATCGAAACACAACATTCCTAAGCGAAAACTTAAATTCATCTGCATTTTATTTATAATAATTGGTATTATTTTACTTGGTGCCTATCCAAATAATATTTATATTAAGTTCACAATATTTTCAACTTCATTTTCGAATCAAATTCAGCAAATAGAAATAACTGTAGCATCTTATTATAATGCTCCTATGCCATGTATTCAACCACATTGTTACATTCAATGTTATTCAACGTATACATCTAATGAAGAAAATCGAACAAAATATCAACGAGAACATCTCATGATTGATTTAGGTGAAGATAGAATTGTTCAACAATTAATTCAATCAATTCCACCATTTAAACAATGTTCAGTTCGATTCTATCCAATTTTATT
>Ga0209930_1005356_pt1 | contig 10518 bp, 22 predicted proteins | sample ThiBiot_500_biof_2_FD_183948 | JGI IMG/M metagenome (GOLD analysis project Ga0209930, IMG submission 183948) | Wastewater bioreactor microbial communities from Cape Town, South Africa - Thiocy_cont_500_biof (SPAdes) | ecosystem: Engineered > Bioreactor > Thiocyanate-remediating >... | reverse complement strand
AAGGCAAGCTGGGAGTACAACGACCCGACAAGGTGCATCACTTTAGCACGCCAGTGACGGCGTTCGGCACTCGCGATGCATTCATTGCGGCATTCTCGATTCGCGATGGTCGTGATGCTTGGACCACGAGTCTCGGTGGAGAGGATGCAGTTGTCTCGGATTTGTTGCTCGGTATGTCAAGAGTGAGTGAGTGAGTGAGTGAGTGAGTGAGTGAGTGAGTGAGTGAGCGAGTAGATGACGTTGAGATATGGTTGTATTCGAGCAGAGTCGCATTACGGTGGCTCGAGCGGCAACGTGTGGCTGACGGGTCGCTTCTATGGCGACTCGATCAACGGCACCGACATCGGCCGTGTGCTCAGCACGCACCGAGAGGAGACCTCGATCCCGACGCCATTCGTAGCGCACGTGTCACCGGACGAGGGCGACTTTGTGGCGCTCGCACCCGTACGTCGCCGGCTTCAGCACTTACGGCGGCGGCCTCGAGCGCCGAACGCCGATCCTGGTGGCGTGGATGGCCGACATTGAGGACATTGAAGACGGCATCGCGTCGTCGAGCAGCGGCGCCGAGCACGACGGCGACAAGCACGACGATCGCACCGACAGCAAGGCCGACTCGCTGTGGGCTCAGCTGACGCTGTACATTGTCGTGCCGCTCGTGATCATCATCAGCCTGCTGAGTGGCCTGGCGTTCTTGATCTTCCTCGTGCGCCGCAGGAGCGAGGAGGACGACGGCTACACGATGCTCGAGACCATGTAAAGAGCTGCCGCGGCTTGGCGGCGACGGCTTGGCGATCGTGTACTGTGCTGCTCCGTTGTGTTGTGATATTTGTGAATCCCTCTGCCGGTTGGCGATCGCGCTCTGCTCTCTCATCTGGTTGTGTCTATCATCTCTCGCGCGCTCGCCTCCCTCCCAATGCAATCCAACAATGCCATCCATCAATCCAACACAAAAAAAGTGGCGATGGTTGAGTCCCGTGAGAACCCCAACAAATTCCTCCACCATCCGGTGTGAGAGATCGGCATGGAGGCGTGTGGTGCACTAGTAGCCGGGCATACCCACCTGAGAGGCGGGTAGGCCCTGTCTGAGGAGTAGATGAGCACCACGGTCAGGGCCAGTGGGACATGAGAGCATCGATACCACGAGCGCCCAGCGCAACTCGTGCGCTACTCGAGCCGCCCACGAGCCTCGCGGCGCGACGAGTATGGGACGAACGGGGCATGGCCGGGGCACAGCGAAATAGCGAAAACGCGAAAGTCTCACCGACCGACCACCAACACCGCAACACGCTTTGTTTCTCTCCTCTCTCGTTGCGCCTGAGGCTTTTCTCTCCTGCTGCTGCGCCTCAGTCGCTCGTTCGTTCGTTTGCTGCTCTCGATCGCCAACCATCTCTCGCTCTCTCGCTCTCGCTCTCTCGATGGCCAACAACTACAAGTACAACCCCAACCTCCGCCACTTTGAGGTGCCGTGCCTCCGTGGCGTCGCCAAGGGCTCGATCGCCCTGATCGGTGTCGCGGGCTTGCTCTTCACCGCCCTGCAGATGACGCGTACGTCGTCGTTGTGCTGCTGCGCGTGCCTCACTCCTACCGATCGATCGCGTGCGCACGTGTTACTCGCTTGCTTGACTGACGCTCCTCGCCCGATTGCACTTCTGCAGTGCCCAGCCACACTCCTCGCACCACCAACGCCGCCTGGCGCAAGGCCACCGAGGAGAAGCGAAAGCGCCTCGCCATGGACCCGATCACCACGCACAAGGTCGGCCATCCGGCTCGCGTCCCCAACTTCGGTGACGAGCTCTAAGAGCGCGAGCTCCCGTCTCGCGCGACGCACACCCGGGTAGCCGCTGCCGTGTATCGTCGATCGACGCCATCTCAACGCTGCCGACGCCAGTCTCGGTGGTTCGGTGTCGCACTGTGGAATAAACCCAGGCCACTTTCTTTATACACAGCGAGCGAGGAGAGTGAGATGAGCGAGTGTGCTGCTTCTACTTGCGCAACGAATCGAGGAACACCTCGATCGTGTCCTGCTCGTCGACCTCGTTGGTCTCAAAGTGCTTGGCGACCGCGAGCACCAGCTCGGCCTTGTTGCTGTGCACGCGTGTGCGGAGCTTGTAGAACTTCTTGTAGCGCTTCAATGCCGCCAGCTCCAGCATGTCAAAGTTCACCGCCTGCGCAGCGGCGCCAATGGCGTTAGAGCCACACATCCAAGCGCGATCCACACGCGCACTGCTGCGTACCTTGGGTGGCCCGGCTTCCTCTTCCTCTCGTCGCCGACGTGCGCGCTTTCGCTTGTCGCGCTTGCCGTCTCGGTCCCGCTCTCGATCCCTATCACGGTCGCGCTCGCCCTCATGGTTCGAGCGCCGTGATCCTCGATCTCGACCCGAACGCATTCTAGCACACACACACGCTGTGTCTCACTTGCTCTCGCTCTTGTTGGTGGCTGGTGCTTGCTAACGAGCAACTCGACGACACGACACGACACGATCGACAAAAGAGGAGCAGCGAGCGAGCAGCGGCAACGAGTAAAATGAAGCGCGCAGCGTTCTCTGTTCCCGCCCATTTGCTCTGGCGATTGGCCACTCTCACTCTCGCCAGCTGCTGCTTGTCTCGGTCCTTGATAAAATCATCATCATCATTATTATTACTTACTACTGTACACTAGCGAGTTGTTATGCTTGGTCAGGAGGAGAGTTATGTAGTTGTACACGTGGATGAGTGCGTAGATGAGTGAGTACTGCACAACGGGCGGTATGGCACACTTGGCTCTCTTGGCTCTCGGTTCGCGCTCACACGTCGAGATCCAGGCAGTAACCGGTAAACTTGGGCTTGTACAAGCACGGCAGCGTCGACGTGTCGAGCGCCACTCCGCCAGCCATCGGCTCTCCGGTGATGACGGCGAGAGCCGTGTTGGCGCGCTTGATCACTCGCTGCGTCTCGTTGCCTGCCGTGGCGTAGCTGCGCACGAGCTTGTACACCTCGCCCGAGCTAAACTTCTCGGCGATCGATGCGCTCTGGTACGCCAGGTTCGTCACCATCAACATGGCCGCGCACCGTGTGCCCTCGGCCGACGCGGCGTTCAGCACCGCCGTCACGTGGTTGATTCCCAGCTCCTCGAGGTACACCTCTTTCACCGACTCCTCCGAGAGCATGTTGGCCAGAATGCCGATTCCGTACTCCTTGAGTGCCTCGGCCTCGTCGTTGCGCACCTTCTCGGTCACGAGCGCACTCAGCTTATCGATGACGCCGAGCTCCAGCAGCTTGCTACGAACTTGTGCTGCGCGGTGCATTCCACTCGCGATTGTAAGACGACCGCGACACACACGCAATACGATACGTAACTCAGAGAGGCGCGACGGTAGAACGTACACACTCGCGAGAGCATTGCTAGAGCCTTGAGGCAACTGTGTGCACACTGAAGCGACGTGTCAAGGCAGCCAAAGAGCACCGGAACGGCGCCCACCTCGTACACCTGCGTGATGCCCGAGAGCTCCTTCGACGACGCAAAGTTCTCGATCGCCGTCGCGCACATCACACGCATGCTGTCGTACTCGGACTGCAGGCCCTGCACCAACAGCGCAAGTCCCTTCTCCTCGGCAAAGGCCGCTCGGTTTTTCTCTGTGTCGTGTCGTCGTGAGTACACTCGGACTTCCCCGCTACAAGTGTCTGGAGCATACCGTTGAGTAGAGCATTGCACATGCACCGAAGCACTTGTTCCTTGAGCTCGATCGTACTATTCCCACAAATCACACACGCGCATACAGGGTGAGTGAGGAGTTTTGAGACCATCACATTCCGTATTCGTCAACTACCAGCTCCTCACGTACTTGCACTCGTTCATCAACATCTTGAGCACCGATAGACCACCGAGTTGCTTAAACAGCGTTCGGTTCTTGTCACTGCTCAGTAGATTGGTCAACAGTCGCAAGGCCGCATCGGTGAAGGCTTCTCCTTCGGCTGCCGTTAGCATCTCGACCAAGCGCTCGATCACCGCTGGGTTACCATCGATCGAAGGTCGAATCCACTCTACTCGCCAGACACAAGTGAGTGAGCGAGCAAGCCGCGCAAGCGACCAAACTCAATCCGCATTCCGCAATCGGGGTACATACGACTTCGAGCCAGAATGGCCAGCAACTGAACGGCCTCGACCATTAACGCCGAGTTCTGCGTCGTGCAAACAATCTCCACCAACGGAACGACGCCTTTGGCCTTGTACATGTCATCTAGAACTTGTGGATTGCCTGTCGCCAGCCACAGAGGATCCAATCAGCACGGGGCACCTCACCGAGGCGCTTCGCTTCGCTCGGCAGTCGGGCGAGGCGTACCATCGGCACACAAGGCAATCAATCGCACCGTGGCAATGACGATCGTCTCGGCTGGACTGCTGAGGAACGGCACGAGCGTGGTTATCAACTCGGCGCCCACGAGGTCCTGCAAGAGTCGGCTCGCCTGCTTGCACGAGTCCGAGTACGACACGATCGTGCTCAGCACCTGGATCGTCTTGGTGTTGGCCTTCTCGGAGCCGCATTGGAGCGCCGACACAAAGAACCGAGCCGCCTTGAGCTCGACCAAGTGCTTGCGCAACTCGTCGAACAGCGCCACGTTCTGTAGGAAGGTCGCCACGCTCTCGTGCGCATCGGGGAAGCTCGCCAGCGCAAACACGACGTATCGCACGAGGCTCATCCAAGCAACTCGATAAAACATCTCTGTCACCACATCCGCAACGATGTTAATCCAAGCGAGCAACAACATGCACATTGCATTGCATTGCATTGCATTGCATTCCATTGCATACCAGAGCTGCTCAGCGTCGCCAGGAGCTTAATGGCATGAACCTTCGAGCCAGGCATCGGAATCGCCGATGCAAGCGAAATGTTCAACGCCGCAATGCCTCCGCACTGAAGGAACATTTCACCAATCGGTTGTCGTGATACTGAACGAGAGAGAGAGAGATAGATAAGTTAGCGACGATCTGAGGAGAGGCCTCTCGCGAATCGTACCAAACTCGGCCATGAGTGCCATGGTGGCTTCGTGTACTCGCGCCAAACGAGCCGACTCGGTCGAGAGCAACGTAACAATCGTCGCCATCGAATCCTTGACCGAGAGGTACGCCTCGAACTCGGCAGCTCGCTTCGACGACTCGGCAAAGAACGCAATCAACATCTCGGCCGCTTGCGCCAGCACAATGTCCTCGTTGTGGAACAACAGCAAGTACAAAATACCAAGAGACGATGGATCAACTCCAATGGCGCCAGTGTGTGCGGCGCTCGCTTGCAGATGTTCGATCCACCTGCGGCACGCGGTTGTCATCGCCGGCCGTCGTTATCTGGGTTAGTGGTGCACGCACACGCACACGTGCGGCTCTCGTCAGTGGACGATGTCGTACTGTAATCGAACGGCGTTGTTGGGCGCCTGAAAGTGGTAGGTGCGCGAGTTGTCGGGCAGCGCCACCATGAAGGAATTCGATCGCTTGCACTGCGTGTCCTCGGTGACCGTGCAGCCACGCACTGGCACCACGCCGGTCGGGTCCGAGTCTTGTTGCGTCTTAAAGTAGTACAAGAAGTCCGACTTGAGCACGAACCACCGTCGCTTCCAGTTGGTGACGACGGCGCCTTGCTTGGTGATCCAACCTTCCATGGTGCTGTTCTCGAGCTTATCCACTGTACCAACGACCATCATCACAATCGGTCACTCACTCGTTGACTCGCTGACTCGTTGGCTCGTTTGTGACGATGATGATGATGATGATGCTGATATCGGGTAACAAACCTGAGATTCGCTGGCGGATACGAGCGAGAGCAATAGCTCGACTGCTCGTTCGTTCGCGAGAGCGATTTCGATCAACGTCGCCCGATTGATCGAGCGGTTCACTCACCATCAGGCGCTTGTTCGAGCGCAGCACGCTGTCTCGCGCCTCCACCGGCGGCGAGCCGACCGATGCCTTCTTGTCGCCACCGTCGGGACCTGCTACGAGATCGAACGTCCGTAGCGCGTGATGGCCCTTGCGTGAGTTCTTGCGTAACTCGCGCTTCAATTGTGCAATTCGTTGTCCTTGCTGCGGGTGCAACGAGTGTGTCAGCAACCGACACTCTGGGCGTTTGCTGCAGCTGCTGCAGCTGCGGTATCCGTACGACGGGCTTGGATTGCTCCTTCTCTTCCTTGTCGTCTCCGTCGGCCATGAGCAGTTGCAACAACGACGTTCCCTTCGAGACCTGTTGCATGCTACGGTCGCTGACTCGCTCGGCCTTCAGCTTCTCAGCCTCTTCGTCGATGATGAACTCGATCTGGTACTTGAGGAAGCGTTGCGTAACAAACGTCTGCTTGGCTCGCAGTTCTAGTATCATCACTCAATCGATCAGCACCCAAAGCCAATCAATCGAGCGAGCAAGCGAGATTCATACCGAGCTTAGCGTCGCTGAGGTGGCTATGCTTCTCGATGCCGGCACAGATGGTCTCCTGCCACGAGATGCTCTCCTCGGGACTCTTGGGCAGCAGCACAAAGGTCTTGCCCACGCCAATCAGTTGGAAAGCATGCTGGTACTTGTCGGGATCGGGGAACGGCTTCACCCATGTGAGACACAGGTCGAAGACGGCCTTGCACACAAAGTTGTTGCCCTTCTTCTCGGCCACAATCAAGCAATCGCTGTTGGCGAGGCGCGTGCATATGTGTAAGTGGTGACTCTCTCTCTCTCGGGGTCAGTCGATCGATCGATCGCATGGTTGGTCGTACCTGAACAAGAACATCCAGCGATTCAACAACGCGGCCTTGGTCGAGATCTTCTGCACCGGACCATCGCGCACCCATCGCCGACTTGGCGCCACGAGATCCTGTATCACCGCCATCGATTCGATTCGATTCGACAGAAGTCAGCTACCGAATATGCATATGGGCGGGCGTGCGTGCGTGTGTGCGAAAGCGAGAGTCTCCCTCGTACAATCTTGCAACCCTGCAGCCTGGCTTGGATCACGATGAGCTTGTTCATGTTCTCGGCGATGCGAATCGCCTCGTTGACATCCTGTGCGACCTTCTTGACGAGCTCGATCGCCGATCCCAGGCTCTCGTAATCCGGATGGTCCTCTTTGGTGTGCTTGCGAAAGTCCTCCAACAGCAAGATGTAGCGCGGAATGCGTTGGATCGGCATGATCAAGTAGCCCGAGATATCGAGCTCATTCTCGCCAAGCTCCGTTCGAATACGCTGCTCACACACGTACACGCACACGCGCACTCATATGAGGCTCGCAATCGTTTGCTTCAATCCGACTCGGCTTCGTACATTGAGAAACTCCTTGAGCTGCGCGTTCTCTTGTCGGCACTTTTGCAGATGCGTGATGGCGTCGTCGTACTGCGTCGAGTACTGGTTGTAGAGCTTGAGGAACGGCGCGAGCTTGAGGAACACATCGCCGATCACTTGAGTGTCGCTCCAGTTCTCCATTCGAAGCTCGAGCGATGAGAGCAGCTCCTCGTTCATCGGCACGATCAACTCAATCGACGAGAAGATCTGAGTGCAGTCGTTGGTTCATTGGTTCGTTGGTTCGTTCATGAGAGGGCTGAATGATTGGATGGTATTGCGTTTGGGTCGAGTCACGTACTCGAGTGATGTCTGCAGCAGCGAGAATGACCGTGTCCTCCTTTGCTGCTGCGTCCCGCAGCGGTTGCAGGTAGGTCTACGTGCGCGCCTTCGTGAGTACGCACGAGCCATCTCGAGGCCGAGAAGACTGGAACCGAACCGAACCGAACCAAACCGAATCGACCGTGACGTACCGATACCAAGCGATGGAGTGCGTTGACGTACGTGCGCTCGGTCGTCAGGATCTCGTTCGCGACCTCGTTGCGATGAGCCAGGCGCTTGACTGCAGCAGCAGCAGCAGCCGCCATTCATACGGGTGAGCGTTCGTTCTTCGAGATCGATCGATGGGTGGGAGGCTCCACACATACGCTCTTTGCAAGCTGCGAGAGCTTCGGGGTCGAGCTCGGCCTCATCATCGGGGGTCTCGGTCGTGCTTGAGGAGGACGACGAGGCTGCTGCGCCAGCGAAGCCGCCGCCAGCTGCTCGATAGGGCCGCGAGATTCCACCGGACGACGACGACGAGAAGATCGAAGTGCCGAGCGTCATCGAGCGACCGAGCGTCATCGGATCGTCATTGATACTGTGATGCTGTTGCTCTCCGGCGATGGGAGATGCGGTCGGTGGAGAGGTGGCGGCGGCCACGAGCGGCGGCGACATTGGACGAGCCGGTAGAGGTCGGCCGCTTCGTGGCGACAGCGCCGAGGTCGGCGACGTGGCGCCCGACTCGCCTCGACGAGGAGATAGTGGATCAACTCGACGAGGAGATAGCGGTCCACTGGATGCGCTGGGTAGTGTACCGGGCTGCTCGGGTGTCTGAATGGTGAGCGCGAGAGTGTGTGTGTGCTTCATATCGAGCGATCGAGATACGGCGCGTACCTGAGGTACGTCTCGGAGACGCTGCGCTGGTGGCGATCGACATTGCAACGGAGACGTTGGAGTGGTTACTACTCCTGCTCCTGCTGTTGCTCCGATGGGTACCAGCGGTACGGGCGGTATCGCTCGCTTGGCGGCCGAGCCTTCCTGCGCCTGCGTCGATCTCATCGTGTCAGTTGCTTGGGTCGCGTTGAGTGGTATGAGCGGTTCAGTGATTGTAGCTCTCATGATACCATTCGATCCGGTCGTCCCTCGTTGGACGACTCTATCGAGCGCCCGTGATTGATGATCGGCTCGCTCTCTCTACGATATCGACAATCGTCCTCGTCCGAATCGAATCGAATCGAATCTATTCAATCGATAGCGATCGCGAGCTGATCGGATGAGAGCGGCAGCAGAGAGCGGGAAAACAAACAACTGAAAACGATAAATCGAAACCACACATTCTATCACGGTGCTACTCCACTGAGAGAACGACTCTACTCCACACGACTCTCGAGCAATCGCTCACCACTGACCGATAAATCGAATCGACGGCGAGAAAAGCCACCCGAGTACAGGTCGGCCTCAGAGCAGCATCAGTACTCTCCTCAAGAACACAAGAACCACTCTCCCTACTGCGCCATTCACTTCTCTGCCTCTTCTCGCACGCACCAACACACACAAGCGATGCGTCTATCGAGTGTGCTCGTCGTAACGAGCTCGTTGCTTCTTGTGTGCATCGTGGCACACTCGAGCTGCAATGCCGCGCGTATCGTGAGCTCGAGCACCGTCAACAAGGTCACGAGTCTGCCCAACTACGGCCCGCTGAACCAGCCGCAGTACACGGGTTACCTCCAAGCCAACGCGACGCTCGATGCCTTCCTGTTCTATTGGTTCGTGCCCGCTCGCACCAACGCCGATACCTTGCCGCTGTTGGTGTGGTTGCAAGGTGGACCTGGTTGTTCGTCGATGCTTGGTCTCTTCAACGAGCTGGGTCCGTTCTACGTCAAGTAAGTATGCTGCACCTTCTCTTGTGCTCGAGCAATCGAGCCATCGAGCCATCGAGCCAGCTGCTGACACCATCTGTTGTCGAAGGCCGAACCTGCATCTCGAACGCAACCTGAACTCATGGGCCAATGTCGCCAACCTGCTCTTCATCGACCAACCGGTCGGTACCGGTCTCTCGTTCGCCACCGTGAGCGGCGAGTACGTTCACAACGAGCAGCAGATGGCGTCCGACATGTACAACAGCCTGCTCGAGTTCTATCGTCTCTTCCCGGCCTTCGCCAATCGAGACCTGTACCTCGGTGCGTCATACTGATGGCGTCATATCTGATATCAATGTGCTTGAGTCTGATTGCGGCATCTCGCGCGCGCGCCAATGCAGCCGGAGAGAGCTACGCTGGCAAGTACATTCCGAAGCTCGCGACCTACATCACGCAGCAGGCGCCCGTGTCGTCGCCGCTCAAGCTCGTGGGCTTGGCACTCGGAGACGCATGGATCGCTCCGGCCGAGCAAATCTCGGTCCTTGCGTCACAGGCGTACTACTTGAATGTGATCGATGAGCATCAAGCGAACCAAGGTTCGAGACCGAGACTGCTGCTTCTGCTCGATCGAGAGACGATTCGCTGTGCTCGCTCACACGATTCGTTGTGCAGTGCAAAAGTTGGTGGATGAGTGCATGCTGCTGGCGGTCACCGGTGAGTATCACCGCGCTGGAGTCGTGTGCGACAGCATCGTGCCGTTCATTTCGAACATCACCGGCGGCGTGAATGCCGACGACATTCGCTTGTACTCGGACGACGGCAACACGGCTGCCATCGACGGATACTTGAACATCCCAGCTGTCAGGAAGGCCATCGGTGCCGATACGCGCTATGTCTACACGGCGTGCAATCGCACGGTACGCTTGGCGTGAGCTGCTCATCGTGGTAGAGCGAATACCAACTGATCACTCGCGCACCACCACCACCACCAGGTCGGCATTCTCTTCCAAGACGACGAGATCCGCTCCGAGAAGCATCTGCTGCCGCCGTTGTTGGCCAAGTACAAGATGCTGCTGTACTCGGGCCAGTTCGATATCAACGTCGGTGCACCGGGA
>Ga0209930_1005349_pt1 | contig 10535 bp, 8 predicted proteins | sample ThiBiot_500_biof_2_FD_183948 | JGI IMG/M metagenome (GOLD analysis project Ga0209930, IMG submission 183948) | Wastewater bioreactor microbial communities from Cape Town, South Africa - Thiocy_cont_500_biof (SPAdes) | ecosystem: Engineered > Bioreactor > Thiocyanate-remediating >... | reverse complement strand
GGCGGTGCAGCGTTGTTCGGTCACGTCCCGAACCGTCGCTGACGGGAAGCCGATAGCTGCCGTCGAGCACATCCGCGCGGACGCTGCCGGCATAAGGTCGCAGCAGCGCGCGCTCGCGGGCGTCCGCGGGGCGGGCATAGGCCGACAGTTCGGAGCCGGCGAAGAAACCGGCGGAGCGCGCATAGAGGTTGAAGAAGTAATTCCTGTTGATCCACTCGAAATCATACAGAAGCGACAGTGCCTCGCGAACGCGAATGTCGGCGAATATCGACCGTCGCGTGTTGAAGACCAGAAATTCCGTCGGGTTCGGCACGCCCGGTTTGATCACGTCGCGCACGATCTTGCCGGATTTCACCGCCGGCAGATCGTAGCCGCTATGCCAGCGCAATGGTTCGTTCTCGACGCGAAAATCGTACAGGCCGCGCGTGAACGCCTCGAATTGGCTGTTGGCGTCGCGATAAAAGTCGAGCCGCACCTCATCGAAATTCCACAGCCCCTTGTTGATGGGCAGATCGCGGCCCCAGTAATTTGGATCGCGCGTCAGCGTTACGCTGCTGCCGGGATCGACATGGGTGACGCGATAGGGACCCGAGCCGAGCGGCGGCGCCATCGAGGTGTTCTCGAAGGTCGCAACGTCGACGGCGTGCTGCGGCAGGATCGGCATCAGGCCGAGGATCAGCGGCAACTCGCGATCGGGCGCGCCGCCGAATTCGAAGCGCACTGTGAGGTCATCGACGGCTGTCGCTTTTGCGACCTTGGCGTAGTAGAGCCGATGGTTGGGGCGACCCTTGTCGCGCAGCAACTGCCACGAAAACAGCACGTCCGCCGCGCGCACCGGCGGGCCATCGGCGAAGCGGGCGCGCGAGTCGAGATGAAAGGTCACCCCTGTGCGGGCATCGTCGGTCTCGATCCGCTCCGCCAGCAGGCCATAGAGCGTGAACGGCTCGTCGTTGCCGCGCGCCATCAGGCTCTCGACCACGAAGCCGCGCATCTGTTGCACCGCAAGGCCGCGGACGATGAAGGGATTGAGGCTGTCGAAGGTGCCGCTGAGGCCCTGAATCAGCCGTCCCCCCTTTGGAGCGTTCGGATTGGCGTAGGGCATACGGGCGAAATCAGCGGCCATCGCCGGCGCGCCGTGCATGGCGATGCCGTGGCTGCCGGTTGCGGCCATTGCCGCGCGCCCGTGCGCCAGCGGGGCCATTGTCAGAACGGTCAGCCCGCGCAGCCCGGCAGCGCAGACCTCACGTCGCGACACAGGAACTTGCGCCATTCGAGGTGATTCGGAGCATGTCACGAGTAAAATTTACCACAGCCGCCATCGTTCGGCCCCGGCCGGATGTCAAACACCGGCTCCCGGCATTGATCTTTTCGTTTGCCGCTGTATTGAAGGCATACATTTGATCCGTATGGCCGTGGCCGGCCACTCAACGGCCTCATTTGACCAGGAAACGGCAGCGAAAGAGTTGAGGCGCGCGTCCCTTTGCGGTTTCGGACGCGGTCATTCGAGAAAGGGCTTTCCGTAATGAGATTCACCGATATGGCCGCCCAGGCATGGCGGTGTGGGCGGGGCGTGACGTTGGCGGCTGCGGCCACGGCATTGGCCGTGACGGCGTTCGTTCCGGCGGTGCAGGCTCAGCAGCCGGCGCACCAGAAAGCCAAGTCGAACGGCAAGGCTGCGCCGAAGGCGGCGCCCAAGGCCGAGCAACCCGCGCAGGCGCCTGCAGCGCAGCCGCAGCAACCGCCGCAGCAGCAGGTGCAGTTGATTTACGCGCCGTGGACCAAGTTCTGTCTCAAGGGTCAGGATGCCAACGCCAAGCAGGTGTGCTTCACCGGCAAGGACGGCCGCATCGAGTCGGGTCAGCCGGTGATCGCCGCCGTGATCATCGAGCCGGAAGGCGAGACCAAGAAGATCCTGCGCGTCACGCTGCCGCTCGGAATGCAGCTGGTTCACGGCACGCGCATCATCATCGACAACAATCCGCCGATGCAGAGCCCTTACGTGATCTGCTTCGCCAATGGCTGCATGTCCGACTACGAAGTGACGCCGGACATGATCAATCACCTTAAAAAAGGGCAGAATCTGATTGTTCAGGCGATCAACTCGAACGGCGCGCCGCTGACGCTGCCGCTGCCGCTGGCCGAGTTCGCCAAGGCCTATGACGGTCCGCCGACGGATCCGAAGGTGTTCGAGGAGACCCAGAAGAAACTGCAAGAGGAATTGCAGAAGCGGGCCGCGGAAGCGCGCGCCAAGCTCGAAGCGCAACAGCCGGCGGCCGGGGCGACCACGCCTCCCGCGAATGCGCCGGCCGCCAAGCAGTAACGCTGCGGCGATCGCGACACAAAAAAGCGCTCCGCAAGGGGCGCTTTTTTCGTTCGGAAACCCGCTCGGGATTCTTGCGGCGAAACGATGGCGGGCGAGATTCTTGCGGCGAGATCGTGGCGCGGCCGGTCAGGCCTGCCTGGGGCGGGGCGGACGGACCGGTCCAGCAATCTGATCCGTTCAGCGGCTGGATCAGTTCAGCGACGTGTTGCGCGGGCGATAGCCGCCGGCCTTGTCCTTGATGAAAATCTCGGCGACCTGCGAGTGCCGCACCGGCTCGCCGGATTCGTCCGCCAGCAGGTTCTGTTCGGAGACATAGGCGACGTATTCCGACTCGGCGTTCTCCGCCAGCAGGTGGTAGAACGGCTGGTCCTTGCGCGGGCGCACCTGTTCGGGGATCGCCAGCCACCATTCCTCAGTGTTGGCGAACTCCGGATCGATATCGAAAATCACGCCCCGGAACGAGAAAATCCGGTGCTTGACGATCTGACCGATCTGAAATTTGGCGACCCGCATTTTTGTCATGGGTGTCGAATAGACCAGGATTGTGGCCGATGCTAGTGGTTCAGTTCTAACATTTCGGCTGGTTTCGGCGGTCATGCCGGACCAGAACCTGCTTTCCGGACGAAACTGGAAGCCGCTTTCCGGGGAATGGGCAAGGGCGGCGCGTTCCCGAAACCCCGATCCCGTCGGCATCATCGCTCCATGATCGATATTCTCAATCTCGCACTGCCTTACTTCGGTTTGATTTTCATCGGCTTCGCCTGCGGAAAATACCGGGGTCTGCCGGAATCCGGCCTGGCCTGGATGAATTTCTACGTCCTGTACGTGTCGCTGCCGGCGCTGTTCTTCCGCATCGTCTCGCGAACCCCGTTCGAGGAACTGAACAATCTGCCGTTCGTGGTGGCGACCACGCTTGGAACCGCCGGCGCCTTTACGCTGTCGATCGCCATCGCCCGGCTGCTCGGCCGGTTGCCGCTGCGGCAGGCGGCGATGGCGGGGCTTGCGGGCGGCTACGGTAACATCGGCTATATGGGGCCGGGGCTGGCGCTGGCGGTGTTCGGGTTGAAATCGGCGGTGCCCACCGCGCTGATCTTCTGCTTCGACAGCATCTTCCTCTTCACCGTGATCCCGGTGCTGATGGCGGTGACCGACGGCACGCGGCGGCCGCTGCTGCCGACGCTGGGATTCGTGGCCAAGGAGATTGCGCTGCACCCCCTGATCGTCGCGGTGTATTGCGGGGTGCTGGCTGCGGCGCTGCACGTCCAGATGCCGGTGGCGATCGACGGCGTATTGCAGTTCCTGCAAAGCTCGGCCGCGCCGGTGGCGCTGTTCGTGCTGGGGGTGACGGTGGCGCTGCGGCCGTTCGGCCGGGTGCCGTGGGAACTGCCGGGGCTGATCGCGGTGAAACTGGTGGTTCACCCGATCCTGGTGCTCGGGCTGTTGTGGTGGTTTGGTCCTTTCACGAAAGAGTGGGCGGCGACTGCCGTGCTGATGGCGTCACTGCCGCCGGCGCTTAACGTCTTTGTGATCGCGCGGCAGTACGACACCTGGACCGAGGCCGCCTCGGCCGCGGTGATGCTCGGCACGCTGGCCTCGGTGGTGACGCTCACCACCGTGATGTGGATGCTCAAGAGCGGTGCGCTGACGTTTTGATGAGACTCGTCATTGCGAGGAGCGTCAGCGACGAAGCAATCCAGTCCTTGCTTGGTGGCTTTCTGGATTGCTTCGCTTCGCTCGCAATGACGATGCAGCTATGAGGACCGCCGCCACGACGGGCTCAATCCTTCGCGCATCGCGAGACGGCGCAGCGGGCCGACGGCGCTCAGAAGATGAAGCCCCGTCGCGCGGGCCATCTGCATCGGCAGGACATCGCTGAGCAGCGAACGGTTGGCGAGATCGATGGCCATGGTGCGGCTGGCGATGTCGCTGCGTCGCTTGCGATCGAAACGCGCCAGCGTTGCGGGCGCGCCGGGGTCCTCGCCGCGTGCGACCGCTTCAGCCGCGATGTCGGCGATATCGGCGGCGTCGCGGAGGCCGAGATTGAGTCCCTGCGCGCCGATCGGCGGCAGCACATGCGCGGCCTCGCCGACCAGCACCACGCGATTGCCCGCGAACTGGCGCGGCTGCTCGATGGCGAGCGGAAACGAATGCCGTCCGGGCTCGACGCTGACGCGGCCGAGAATCGAATGCATCATGCGTTCGGCTTCCATCGACAGCGCGTCGTCACTCAGCGCCATCAGCCGCGCAGCCTCGTTCGGCGTGGACACCCACACCACGGAGGAGCGATCGCCTTGCAGCGGCACGAACACGCACGGCCCGCCGGTGGTGTGAAACTCGGTGGACGTGTCGTGATGCGGTCGGGCGTGACGGATATTGAACGTCAGCGCGGTCTGTCGCAGCGGGCGGCGGTTGACCTCGATGCCGGCGGCGTCGCGGCAGATCGACTGGCGACCGTCGGCGCCGGCGGCAAGACGGCCATGGAGCAAGGTGCCGTTGCGCGTGCGAACGGTCACCCGATCGGGTTCGATCTCGATACGGTCGGCTTCGTCGTCGATGCGCGCGATGCGATCGATCTCGTCGGCGCGTTGTTCGAGCGCGGCCACCAGCCGGCGGTTCTCGATGTTGTAGCCGAAGGCGTCGAGGCCGATCTCCTCGGAGACGAAGCGCACTTCCGACGCGCGGATCAGGCGCTGGGTGTTATCGACCAGCCGCATCGTGCGCAACGGCGTGGCGAAGTCGGCGCAGCGCCGCCAGACGTCGAGCCGCGCGAGGAAATCGACCGTGCCGCCAAGCAGGGCGGTTGTCCGATTGTCCGGGTATGGCTTTCGGGCGGCGACCAGCGCCACCCTGATGTCGCTTTCGGCCAGCGCGATGGCGGTGGCAAGCCCCACCGGGCCGCCGCCGATCACGATGGCGTCGTACATTGTCGGCTCTGTCGCGCTGCTGTTCATGGCGGGACAATCGGTATTCGCCTGTGAAAAAGCAAGGGCGGCGGAAACGATTTGCCGCGACCGTGACCAGGCCCCGTTCGCGCGGCGGATCGCCGCAAGGCAGGGGATGCAAACGACGGAAAATCCTGCTAAAAACCGCGATTACATGACGCCGGCGGACACCTCGCAACAGCCTTCGACTTCGACCCGCGCCGCGGCCTTCGGCGTTCACGTCTTCACGGCGCTGGGCGCCGGCCTCGCGCTGATCGCGCTATTGGAAGCGGTGCGCGAACACTGGGCTGCGATGTTCGGCTGGCTCGGCGCGGCTCTCATCGTCGATGCCGTTGACGGGCCGCTCGCCCGCCGCCTCAACGTCGCGGCGCTGCAACCGCGCTGGTCCGGCGACACGCTCGATCTCGTGGTCGATTTCCTCACCTACGTGTTCGTTCCGGCTTATGCCATTGCCGCCAGCCGGCTGCTGCCGCCGATCGCGGGGCCGTTGATCGGCGTCGGCATCGTCGTCACCAGCGCGCTGTATTTCGCCGACCGGCGCATGAAGACCGACGACAATCATTTTCGCGGATTCCCGGCGCTGTGGAATGCGGCGGCGTTCTATCTGTTTCTGCTGCACCCGTCGCCATGGCTGGCGGCGCTGGCGATGACAGGCTTGATCGTGCTGACATTCGTGCCGATCCATGTGCTGCATCCGGTTCGCGTCGTGCGCTTCCGCCTGTTCAATCTCGCATTGATGGTGCTGTGGGCGGGGCTGACGGTCCTTGCCCTCGCGATGGATTTCAATGTTCCGGCCTCGGTTAGCGTCGCCTTGTGCGCGATCGGGCTCTATGTTGTCTTCGCCGATCCGCTTCTCCGCCTGTTTGGGGTTTCCAGGACATGATCGAACTTCTCACCAGCCCCGAGGCCTGGGCCGCGCTACTGACGCTGACCGCGCTGGAGATCGTCCTCGGCATCGACAACGTGATCTTTCTGTCGGTGCTAGTGTCGGATTCCCGAGCCGCAGGCGACGCGCGCGCGGCAGATCGGCCTGGCGCTGGCGCTGGTGTTCCGGATCGCGCTGCTCAGCGTGCTGGTGTGGCTGATCGGCCTGACCCAGCCGGTGTTCACGATCTTCGACATGGGCTTCTCGTGGCGCGACATCATTCTGATCGGCGGCGGCCTGTTCCTCATCGCCAAGGCGACGCACGAGATTCACGGCGAGGTCGAAGCTCGCGAAGCCGGGGAGGCGGGGCCGCAGGGACCTGCCAAGGCGTTCTTCTGGATCATCGTCCAGATCATCATCGTCGATCTGGTGTTCTCGCTGGATTCCATCATCACCGCGATCGGCATGGCCAAGGATCTCGAGATCATGATCGCGGCGGTGATCATCGCCTGCATCGTGATGTACGTCTCGTCCGGTCCGGTGGCGCGCTTCGTCGCCGAGCACCCGACCACCAAGATGCTGGCGCTGGCGTTCCTGGTGCTGATCGGCGTGGCGCTGGTCGCGGACGGATTCGAATTCCACATCCCGCGCGGCTACATCTACTTCGCCATTGCGTTCTCGCTGGCGGTGGAGGTGTTCAACATCATGGCGCGGAAGAACCGCAGCCGGGGCGCGTAGGGCCTTTGCGTCATTGCGAGGAGCGCGAGCGACGAAGCATCCAGACTCGTGAAGAAAGACTGGATTGCTTCGCTTCGCTCGCAATGACGACGAACCCAGGCCTCGCGTCCCGAGTTGACAACCCAACCGCCTTGTCTATCGATGGTCCCGTCGAATGCAGAGGAGACGCAGCATGGCCAAAGCCGTTCGGGTGCATCAGGTGGGCGGTCCCGAAGCCCTCGTCTATGAAAGCGTCGACCTGCCGCCGCCAGGCAGCGGCGAGGTGCATATCCGCCAGCACGCCGTCGGCCTGAATTTCATCGACGTCTATTATCGCACCGGCCTCTACAAGGCGCCGTCGCTGCCGTTCGTTGCCGGCAACGAGGCGGCGGGCGAGGTGATGTCGGTCGGCCCCGGCGTAACCGATTTCCATCCCGGCGATCGCGTCGCCTACTACGCCAACCTCGGCGGCTACGCCACCGAACGCAACATTGCCGCCGACAAGCTGGTGAAGCTGCCCGACCACATCACCTACGAGCAGGGCGCGGTGCTGATGCTGAAGGGGCTGACGGTGTGGTATCTGCTGCACAAGACCTTCAAGGTGGAGCCCGGCCATCGCGTGCTGATCCACGCCGCCGCCGGCGGCATCGGCCTCATCGCCTGCCAGTGGGCCAAGGCGCTCGGCGCGCATGTCATCGGCACCGTCGGCTCCAAGGCGAAGGCGGACCTCGCGCTCGCCAACGGCTGCGATCACGTTATTCTTTACAACGAGGAGAATTTCGTCGAGCGCGTCAGGCAGATCAGCCGCAACGAATTGTGCGACGTGGTCTATGACGGCGTCGGCAAGACCACGTTCCCCGGCTCGCTGTCGTGCCTGCGACCGCGCGGGCTGTTCGTCTCGTTCGGCAACGCGTCGGGGCCGGTGCCGCCGTTCGCGCTCACTGAGCTCAACAATCACGGCTCGCTGTTCGCGACGCGGCCGAAGCTCAACGACTATGTCGCCAGGCGCGCGGATCTGATCGAGGGCGCCGACACGCTGTTCTCGGCGGTGATCAGCGGCAAGTTGCACCTGCCGATCAATCACGCCTACGCGCTGAAGGATGCCGCGCAGGCGCACATCGATCTCGAAGGCCGCAAGACGACGGGGGCGTCGGTGCTGAAGCCGTAAGGCATGTCTTCATCCTCCGCCGTGCATGACATTGGCTTATGCCGTCATGACCGGAATGCATTTGAAAGCCGCCGGTCCGATCTGTGATTGCAGGCGACGCATGGCTGACGCCTTGCGCGGCGGGGAGACAATGCATGACGGATCACGCGAACCGCGATCGAGACCATCGCTGCGACGTGCTGGTGATTGGATCGGGTGCCGGAGGCTTCGCGACGGCGATCACCGCGCGCAAGGCGGGCCTCGACGTGCTGATGGTGGAAAAAGCCCCGGTGTTCGGCGGCACCACCGCGATCTCCGGCGGTTACATCTGGATCCCCGGCAATTCGCAGGCCGCCGCCGCCGGCATCGGCGACGAGGAGGATGCGAGCCGGCGTTATCTGCGCGCCGAACTCGGCAACGACTACGACGAAGCCAAGGTCGAGAGCTATCTGACCAACGGCCCGCGCATGGTGGATTTCTTCGTCAAGGACGTCGGGATTCCGTTCGTCGCCACCACCATGCCGGACTATCATCCGGACCAGCCCGGCGCGGTGCGGAGAGGCCGCTCGTTGCAGGCGGGTCCTGCGAAAGCCGCCATTCTCGGTCGCGAGTTGCATCGGTTGCGGCCGCTGCCGCGCGAATTGTCGCTGTTCGGCATGGGCGTATCGTCGGGGTCCGACCTCGGCCACTTCTACAGGTTCGGACGTTCACTGCGTTCGACGTTGCGGGTGGGCGTGCTGCTGGCAAAATACGGTTACGACGTCGTGCGCCACGGGCGCGCGCAGACGCTGGTGAACGGCAACGCACTGATCGCAAGGCTGGCGCGCGCGCTGTTCGCCATGGGGACGCCCTTGTGGACATTCTCGCCAGCGAGCGAATTGATCGTCGAGAACGGGCGCGTCGTCGGCGCGGTGATCAACCGCAACGGCCGCGTGGTCCGCGTGATCGCGCGGCGCGGCGTGGTGCTGGCGAGCGGCGGCTTCGCGCAGAACGTCGAGCGGCGCGCGGCGATCTACAATCATCCGGCGCTCGGCGACGAGCACATCTCACTGACCGCACCGGGGAACGTCGGCGACGGCGCTCGGATGGCGGAGAGCGTCGGGGGCCAGGTCGCCTCCGATATTCCCAACGCCGGCGCATGGATGCCGATCTCGCGGGTGCCGCGCCCGGACGGCAGCTTCGGCGCCATCATCCATTCGGTGAACCAGGGCAAGCCCGGCATGATCGCGGTGCTGCGCAACGGCTGCCGCTTCACCGATGAAAGCGTGTCGTATCACGACTTCGTCGAGCGGCTGGTGGCGCATCCCGACAGCGGCCGTCCGGCCGGCGCGTTTCTGATCTGCGATCAGACGGCGTTCGCCAAATACGGCCTGGGCTATGCCAAGCCGTTCCTGCCGACGCGCGGCCTCATCGACGCCGGCTATCTCTACAAGGCCGACAATATCGCGGCGCTGGCGGCGATGCTGGGGGTCGATGCCGATAGGCTGGGTCGCACCGTGACGCAATACAATCGTCACGCCACGAAGGGCGAGGACCCCGAATTCGGCAAGGGCAAAAGCGTCTACGGCCACTATCTCGGCGACACCGGCAACCCGATCAACCCCAACGTCGCGCCGCTCGACAAAGGGCCGTTCTACGCGGTGTGGATGCACGCCGGCGACATCGGCAACTTCGCCGGCATCCGTACCGACGAGAACGCCCGCGTGCTGCGCGCGGACGGCACGGCGGTTGCGGGCCTGTTCGCCGTCGGCAACGACATGGCGAGCGTATTTCGTGGTCGCTATCCCGGCGGCGGCTCGCTGATCGGGCCGGCGATGACGTTCGGCTTCACTGCCGCGCGCTTCATCGCCGATGACGCGGCGGCATCGTAGCGGTCCGTCAGAATCCCGCGACGCTGCCGTGCAGATCGTACTGGTCGGCGCGCTCGATCTTCGCGGTGACGATCTCGCCGACCCTCAAGGGGCGGCGGCTTGAGACGTAGACCGCGCCGTCGATCTCCGGCGCATCCGCCTTGGAGCGGCCCTTCGCCACCGTCGGTCCGACCTCGTCGATGATGACCTGCTGGCGCGTGCCGACCTTGCGTTTGAGCCGACGCGCGGAAATTTTCTGCTGCCGCGCCATCAGCGCGTTCCAGCGGTCCTGCTTGATCTCGTCCGGCACGGGATTGTCCAGCGCATTCGAGGTCGCGCCCGCCACCGGCTCGTACTTGAAGCAGCCGACGCGATCGATCTCGGCTTCCTCCAGCCAGTCGAGCAGATAGGCGAAATCGCTTTCCGTCTCGCCGGGAAAGCCGACGATGAAGGTGGAGCGCAGCGCGAGGTCCGGGCATTGCTCGCGCCACTTTTTGATGCGCGCCAGCGTCTTGTCCTGCGCCGCCGGTCGCCGCATCGCCTTCAGCACGTCGGGCGCGGCGTGCTGGAACGGGATGTCGAGATAGGGCAGCACCTTGCCCTCGGTCATCAGGCCGATCACCTCGTCGACATGCGGATAGGGATAGACGTATTGCAGCCGCACCCACGCGCCGAGGTCGCCAAGCTCGCG
>Ga0209930_1005346_pt1 | contig 10537 bp, 11 predicted proteins | sample ThiBiot_500_biof_2_FD_183948 | JGI IMG/M metagenome (GOLD analysis project Ga0209930, IMG submission 183948) | Wastewater bioreactor microbial communities from Cape Town, South Africa - Thiocy_cont_500_biof (SPAdes) | ecosystem: Engineered > Bioreactor > Thiocyanate-remediating >... | reverse complement strand
ACGTGGTTCTACTTCCTTTGGTACCATTCCTATGATTAACATAATAACATAGACCGAATTGAGAATATTTCTTCCCATTTTAGTAAGTAATCAATAGCCTAGCAAACCTTTAGACGATTGAAGAAATGAATTTCAATGACGATTTACCTTCGTATTTATACGTCCAAATAGCTATTACCTCCTACCTTTGTTTTTTATTTTCGTCATGTTTGTTTTCATTCGCATTAATTTGAAAAATAAGATGAAACCTTCGAAAGTTAATTACATATTGGAAATGAAATGATGGTAAGAGCCTGAAGATTAAGCGAAAAAAAATACAATAAATTAATTATTATAAATTAACAAACTTAGTATTCAAAAATGGCGTCCGTATAATTAATATATATTCATATGAAAGGTATTCAAAAATTGTATCACTCACAACTACTGGTAAAATGAGTATTGAAAATAATCAATAGGTCAGCCTTGATTCAATTTTATTTAGATTTTGATATTAAGTAAGAAAAGAAATCCTTGTAGAAAACGCCGTCAAAATATGTGGGTAATTTAGGGTTAATTACTTCTTATTTTGATTAACGAATGGGACAGAAAAATGGGAAAGATGATGGGTGGGACAGATAAGAACGGAAGAAAAATATACGTGCACTTTTTCACATTACCTTCGTATTTCATTGCAGTGTTAAAACATGGTTCAAGGTAAAAAACAGTATGATGGATACTTGAAGAATAATCGAAGCAAAATTTGTATGGACAATATTATATTCACGATTGAAAAAAAATATTTTATTGAATCGAATAAAAAAAATATATGAATTTTTTTCAAGTATTAGTTTGTAAAGAAAAATAAAGTTAAGAAAAAAAAAACTTGAATAGACACACACACAGAAGAAAATAAACATTTAAAAGATAATAATAGTCAATCTATGAAATACTTATATATATATATCTCAACTTTGTCATTAAGCTTCGAACCATGATGAGAGCCATTCGATAACACTACGTCGTCGACGACCTAAGACGAAACAAAATGATTTTTGTTTTGCAAGAAAATTATGTCATCAAATTCTACTTGTGCAATTCGGATAGTAGCATGGCCGAGTACCGACTGTATCACTATTCGGTGTGCAATTCGTGCAGTTATTTGAAAATTGATCCTGACAGAAACGTTGTCGTGTATACGTTCCTGTACCGCATGTAACCGAACATCGTGAATTAGCCCAAGCTGACCACGTACAAACTAAAATATTCAATTTCACAACTTCTATTCTCATCGTTTGTCAATGAAAATACTTACTTATACAAACATCGGGATTACAATTTCGCGTTGAAGCATTATACGTTCCGCAAATACTCGGATTTGAACAAGTTGTAGGAACCGATGAGCTTGTATCAGCAATATTAAGACACGTTCGATTCATTGCTTGTGTGCCATTACCACATGTTTTCGAACAATCAGTCGCTGCTACGTATGGACCCAATTGACAAACTAGAAAAAACGAAAAAAAAAAACTAAATTTATTAATTCGAAGAACAAAACTGACCTTCACAAGCGGATTGTTGGCAGACTTGTGTTTGAACACTATCGCCCGAACAACGACTGCATGGCGTGTTCGTATTCAAATATAAACACGATCGATTACGTGTTTGAGTACCTTGACCACATGTAACACTGCATGTCGACCAAGTTGACCAAGAATAAAACGAACAATCTATTTGATAATAGAAAACAAACAAATAGTTTTTACTAATTGAATATCAAGTAATCAGAACAAAATCGTACTCGAACAGTTACTACTGGTTAAAACTGGTAACGGATTCGGATCTGAACTACTGTTGGATGCGATGCATTGATATACATTACAACCATCTTCTTGCCAAATAGAATTGAGCTAGAAGAAATCAATTCAAAAGTTTGTTTTGCTTGTTTTGAGAGTGATAAGAAAAAAGTACTGCATGTTTAGCATTATCTTTGCCGTAACAACCACAATCGCACCATAGAACACAAGCATTCTTCGCTGCACTCCAAGCGTACGGTGATCGACATAGACAACCTGGTGTTGTTCCACACCATGTCGTGTCAGATGGATTCGAACAAAGTGCTGGACATGTCGGACTCGTTGAATTGACATAAACTTCATTCGATGAACAAACTAATTGAAATCAATTGAAAAAGATCTTCAAATAACAAATTGTCAATCGAAATTCTTTCTACCTGGACAATCAGCTAATTCAGTACAGTTTGTTATATTGATTCCAACGCCTTCACAACCGTAACCACCTGCGAAGAAGAAAATAACAACAATGTCGTTATTTTTGTTTCGATCTATTTACCGTATAAGGGCGCTGGATTACTACAAGTTCGAGTTGTATATTTTCGTGCTGTTTTGCCACACGTTGCTGTACATGATGACCAAGGTGCCCATGCACTCCATGATCCGTCGACTATTTAAAAATATTCATTCGAGTTCAGAAGACAAAACAAATATGAAAGAGAATTTACTTGAACAATTTTGCGGAGATGAACATGTTTCATAGAGAAAAGCTGAACCTGGACAGAGAGCACCACCAAATGTCGAAACGATTTGTGTGCACGAACGTGTACGAACCGTCTTAAAAACGAACAAAATTTATTCGCAATACCAACAAATAAATAGCAAACACGTACATATCCAGTACCGCATGTAGTCGAACATGGACTAGCTGAACTCCACGTTGTCCATTGACCATCAACTAGAGAAAAAAAAGGCACTTTTTTCGTTTCTTTTTTGTTCGATATATTGAACACGAACCTGGACAGCTGACATTCGAACTACACGATTCTGTTTGTGCTGCCGAACCGAAACAGGTCTGACCGCCATAAGCTTGATTCGTGCAGAGTCGAGTTCGTGTTCGAATACCTTGCCCACACGATGCCGTACATGTTGTATAATTACTCCAATCTCCCCAAACTCCATCGACAGGACAAGGAATTGTTGAATTGCACGTTTCCAGTTCATAATTCGAACCAACACAAGGCAGACCAGTAGTATTACACGTTCGAATCTAGCGAGAGAACAGAAAAACAGGATAATTGATAAAAGTTTTGTTTGGATTTACTCGTCGACGAATACCAAGTCCACCTAAAAACAAAACAAAAAAACTTCGAATAAATATTTTTCCAAAAAGATAAAATAATCTTACATGTTGCAGCACAACTTGACCATGTGAGCCAATCACTCCAAACACCAATGGCTAAATTATTAATCAGTCAAAATCAATTTCAAACATTTGCTTTGTTCTATTTCGAAAACTTACGAAGCGATGGATTGGCGCCTAAATATCAGAAAAGAAAAATTCATCAATCTCAAATCATTTCTCAACATACCACAAGTAGTATTTCCACAACTGCCATCGACTTCAACCGATGCTCCAACACACGATATACCACCATTGGATGGCGCTGGTTCTGTACAATTTCGATATCGATAACGACGACCGCCCGCACATGTTGATGAACATGCTGTCCAATCAGTCCATGCTGCCCAATTACCATCTATCGGACAAACTGCTGTACCATTGCAAAGCATAGTTTCCATTGTCGAGCCCGGGCATAGTTGTCCACTAAGAAATCAAACACATAAATACAAACAATTGACGATTTGTCTTTTTGAATTTACCCATTCGAAGGCAATGGATTATCACATTCTCGATAACGATATCGTGTACCAGTGCTACATGTACCCGACGAACAATCAGTCCATTCTCCCCAATCACTCCATCCTCCATCGACTAAAGTATAAATCAAGAAAATTTTCAAATAAAAGAAATATGACGTTTGATCATTCAACCTGGACAAGCAACTGTCGTATCACAAAGTTGACTTTGAATTGTTGAACCCGAACATTGTTCACCGCCAGCTGTTACATTACAAAAACGAGTACTGAAAATCAATCATATATGTTTATTAGCACGTGTGACAAATTGTAAACATCTCGTACCGAACTTGAATTCCAGTACCACAACTACCACTGCACGTACTCCAATTCGACCAAGATTGCCAAACACCGGCACCTAAAACGTTTAATTAAACAAAATATTTATATTTACGTGTATCTTCTCATTATCTATTTCAACTCACGAGGACATGTACTATTTGCATTACAAACAGCTGTTTCCATAGCTGGACCAATACATAATTCATTAAAATTATCTGTATTATTACATGCTCGAATCTAAATGAATGCATCGTCAATTGAATACTAAACTCAAGATTTGAATGTCAACTAACTCGTGTTCGAATACCAGGACCACAAGTTGTACTGCAAGGTGAATAACTCGACCATGCCGACCAATTGCCATTGACTGGACAAGCTACATCTGTTTGACAAGCTTGAATTTCGAGAGGATCGCCACGACATGCCGATCCGCCTTGAGCTGGTGTCGTATTATTACAAGCTCTTTTCAAATTAACAAAAGATTTTTCTTTTCATATCGTAATGTTTTGTTTTTACCTTGTTCGATATTGTGTACCATTGGCACAACTAACTGAACATGATGACCAATCCGACCAGTCACTCCAATTACCATTCGCTATAGATCGAATTTAGATTAGTTGACATGTCGATAAAAGGAACTTACTGGAATTCCATGGTGCTGGTGCTGAAAATATAAAATAAAATATTTGTATCAATTTCGAAACAGTCTAAAATCGAAATCACATACTTGCACAAGTAAAACCTGAGTCACATGTTTCGACGAGCACTGAACTGCCAACACAATTGGTTGTGCCAAGTGGAAGACATGTTCGATTACGTACACGAATACCATAGCCACATGAAGCCTATCGAAACATATTGAGATACAAATATCTAAATGATCAATGCGTGTTCTTACTGAACAACTGGTTGCATTTATCCAGTCACCCCAAGTTCCCATAACTAGGAAATTTCATGACAATTATTTTCTTTTGTCGAAAGATTTAATTGAGAAATTTACTTGGACAAGTAACATTTGAAACATTACAAAGAATAGTATCAATGGCTGAGCCAATACAAAACGTACCGCCAAATTGTGGTGTTGGATTCGAACAATTTCTAATTGCATAAAGACGATTTAATTTATTTGTTTGTTTTTTTGTAAATTAAATTTCATTTACCGTTGACGAACACGATAGCCAATTCCACATGTTGATGAACAGGGAGATTCAGCCCAAGTTGACCAACCACCATCAACTGAAATATGCGTATATGCTTCATTTTTCTCTAATCATTTCATTTTACTTGGACAAGTCACATTCGATGCACAAGTTTCGACTTGTTTCGAATCACCAACACATTGTGAACCTCCGTATTGTGGATAAGGATTATTACAATTACGTGTACGTACATGTGTACCATTACCACATCTAGAAGAAACAGTTCGTTTTCCTAGTTTTTTGTTTTTAATTTCATACGTTGCTGAACATGGTCCATAACTGGTATAATCCGACCAACCACCATCAATTGGACACGTAACACCAGTTGCACACGTTTGATACTCAATACTAGCACCGATACATGGCACACCGCCATTATACTGTCCCGAACAGTTACGATATCCTGAGGAGAATAAAATTTTGTTTTTCTCACATAAATTTACTCAAATTTCATTTGCTTACTTGTTTGACTTCCATTACCACAAGTGCCTGAACAGGGTCCCCATACTGACCAATTACCCCACGTTCCATTTACTATTGATTAAGCATGAACAAAAAAAGATGACACTCTCATTTCAAAACTCTACCTGGATCGCCCGTAATCACTGAAAGATAAAATTTTATTAGTTTTTTTTTTTGAATATTCCCTTTCACTTACAAACGACACAAGGAACATCGTCATTACACGTTTGATATTGATAACTTGAACCAACACAGGGTGCACCATTATTTGCTGGTGTTGGATTCGAACAATTTCTATTGAATAATTGAGTTATTCAGTTAACAGAAAAATATATTCATTAGTTGAATTATACCTTGTTCGCGTCTGTATGCCACCTGAACAATTCAATGAGCAATTTGTCCACGAACTCCAACTAGTCCATCCACCATCGACTAAAAAATAGCATCAATTTATTAATTTTTTGTTTTTTTGAGGGTTGAACGAAATTTACTAGGACAAGAAACATTTGTTAAGCAATAAGCGGTTTCCAATGCTGGACCAACGCAAAGATCTCCACCGTATAATGGTGCTGGATTATTACATTCACGAACCTAAATTCGATATTTATTAGATAGTATTCAACTAAAAAACGTTTTTTTACTCGAGAATAAGTTCCAACACCGCAAGTAACACTACACGTTGTAAAACTACTCCAACTACTCCAATCACCATTGACTAAACATTCGAAATGTTCGTTTTTTTTTCTCAATTAAACCTCATTCATACTTGGACATGGTCGACTCAGATTACAAGCTCGTTCGTCTTTCGTTGGACCTGCACAAATAAGTCCACCGGCTATCGGTTGCGTACAATTTCGTGTATAGATTTCTACACCAGTACCACAGATACCAAAACATGAAACAGTCAAAGCTAAAATAATTCAGTTTTTTCTTTTGTTTCTATTGCTCAAAAATTTCGTTTCATTCACATACACCAATCTCCCCAAACGCCATCGACAGGACACTCAATATTCGTCGTACAATCTTGAATGTCAACAGCTGAACCTTCGCATTGTTGACCACCATTGGCTGGCGGAGGATTTGCACATAGACGCTAAACAAAAGAAATCATTAATCTTGTTTCGTTGCATCATTCTCTTTGAATCTACTGTTCGTGATCTTGTGCCAGTTCCACATGTTCCACTACAATCTGACCAATTGGACCAAGCTACCCAGTTGCCATCAATCGGACACAATTGACTTGAATTACAAGATTGAGCTTCAATAGGAGCTCCAGGACAGAAATTACCACCATTTGCTGGTACTGGATTTGTACACGATCTAGACATGACAAGATTTTTGATTGAATAATTAGAAAAATTAAATCGAATTTGTTGAACCTCGTTCGCACTTGTGTACCTTGACCACAGGTACTCGAACAACTACTCCAACTCGACCAATCCTCATAGCCACCATTAACTAATTTAACAAAAGAAAAAGTGATGAAAAATAAACAAATAAATATGATTGTCGAATTTTACTTGGATCTTCGGAAAAACCTAAAAAAATAAATAGGCAAAAATTTGCTCAAAACATAAGAATTCTATCGACTAACTTGAACAGCTAATATTCGTATCACATAGTTGAGTATCTACTGCAGAACCATAACACACTCCACCATTTGATGCACCACTACAATTACGTGTTCCTAACAAACAAATAGGCATCATTTCCTCATCAACTATCTTCTTATTAATAACATACGATAAATAGTTGCTGTACCACACGTTGCTGGACAAGATGACCAAGTAGTCCATGCTGTCCAAGTCCCATCAACTAGAAACGAGAAAACAGAAGTAAATGTTGTTCATTTCCAATTGAATAATCATCTGAACACACCAGGACAAGTTACATTTGTATCACAAGTTGTTGTACTAATTGCTTCGCCAACACAACCAAAACCTGCGCCTAAACATTGTCGCGTTCGATATTGATACCCGATTCCACATGATACTGAACAAGTCGATAAACTAGTCCAATTACTCCAATATCCAATTGCTAATAGAAATTATTATACAAGATAAATTTCATTTTTCGATTTAAATACAAACCAGTGCATTGATAAGAATCATTAAATCCTGAACAATTTTGAAATTGTAAACCATAGCCTGTACATGTTAAACCACCCGACGTTTGATTTCGACATTCTCGATAACTAGCTTGAACACCATTCGCACAAATTGCTGAACATGTTGAATACGAACTAAATGGTGTCCATGCACCGTTAACTAAAATCAAACGAAGAAATAAATTCATTCATTCATTCTTAAAAAGAGCAACAAAATTTCGTACCTGGACAAGCTCCAGCATAGCAACTAGTTATACTAACGCTTGAATCGTTACCGCAAGTCGACGAACCAGCTAATGCAGCATTTGCTGATGGCGTACAGTTTCGATAGGCTACTCGAGTACCATTGCCACATGTGGCACTACACGGACTAAATTCTGACCAGCCACTCCAAGTATCTGTGCCTGGACATATGATATCCGTCGTACAATCAACTAATCGTACACCTGAACCAGAACAATAGGCGCCACCACCTTGTGTACCTTGACATGTTCGATATCTAAATTTTCGAGAAAAGTAGGTCAACAAAGAAATCAACGGGCACCAATTAACTCACTGTGGTCGAGTACCATTACCACTAAAATAAATAAATAAATACGAAATTAGAAAAGGAAAAAATAATGATATTTACCAAGTAGCTGAACAAACTACGGGCGTTGGATCTTGCCAATCGCTCCAATTACCATTTGCTTTTAGTTAAAAATTCCAATTTTAGACAAAATCATACTCAAACAATACCAAAACTTACTTTGTGGAGGTATGACACCTACAAAAAAAGAAACAAAAATGTTTTTTTTCTTCTTTTAGTACATTTAACAATGTTTACTTACTAATATTACAGATCGTTCCGAGTGCTTGAATGATACCACCTCGATTACAAATATAACTCGTACATGTTCCATTCCATCGTTCGCCGACCTAAACAAGAATTCGATTTATAAAAAAACAATGCAAACGAATTCTTACAGCATGATACGCTGAATTCGAATCCAAACAACCGCAATCGCATTCTTTTACACATGGACCATTGTTTCCATTTCGAAAATAACCAGGATCGCAAACACATCCAACAGTTTGTATCGAACAAGTTCCAGTACCATTTCGATTTTGACAAGTCAAACCACAATCAGTGTAGTTTCTTTCGATATGAGTATTCGCTGGACATGCATCTGTACTCAATAGAGAGAGAGAGAGAAAGAAAAACATTCTTGTTTCTTTTGTCAACTAAATAAATAAACAATCACACACCAGGACACGCTGGTAAATCCGTGCAAACTTCTGATATAACATCAGATCCATCACAAGTACCACATAATTGACCTGAGCCAGTTAAACATTGACGTGAACGTAAACGAAAACCTGTATTACAGGTTGATGAACATCCGGAAACGGTAAAATTCGTCCATGTACAATATGGACACGGATTACGAACACAAGGTAATGTTTCTGTTTGAGTTGATAAACCAGGCATTTCCCAACAGGTGGAACATGAATCAAGTGCGCTCGTTGTACAGCTTCTTGTCTAAATTAGTAATCAATTTTGATGTTAAGCAACAAACAGAAAGTGTTTTTTTTTCATTCTTACTCGTATAAAAGAACCGTTTCCACTAGAAAACAAATCAAAAATCAATTTTTTTCACTTATTTGAAATAACAACTATCAATTTACATACCATGTCACATCGCAGGCCCAACTAGTCCATGCTGATGTATAGCAAGTCTGTGCATGAATCGATTCTATAGACAAATTTAACATAGTAATTACAAGATAATTACCGAATATAAAAATCTATTTACCAGTCAATTGACCAAATAGAAATACGAAGAACAAAATCTTGTACTTCATTCGAATCAGAAAACGTTTGCTTTGATGTTTCTCTGACTTCAATTGTGACGATGAGAGATTGCTGTTATTGTTATTATTTGGTAGATTCAATAGTATCGGAATATTTCGATGTTGAATCTAGAAGAAGAAGAAAAATCTGAGAGAAGAGTTTTTTTTTAATCAGTCGATGTCGTTGACAGCCTTGAAAAGAATTAAACGAACAGAAGAGAAAGAAAGAAAGAGAGAAAGAAAAATCTCCATAAAATTGTCCGAAAAAAAAGGAGAAAAGCAAAAATATTAATGAAAAAGAGAAAAAAGTGATTGCAGTCATGTAAAACAAGAAAAAAGTCTACGAGTGTTGAAAACGAACTTCAGAAACGAAACCATTTAAATGAAATGAAACAAGGATAGAGGGAAACCAAATTATTTCTCGATGTTATTGACAATCGATCACGTTATTACATCTATACGTATATGCATGTGTATATGTAAATAGTTTATTATTTGTACGCAATTTTTTTTTAATAAAGAAAAAAAAAGAAGAATGAATAAGAAAATTAGTAATTTGAGACAGATTTGTAAATAAAAGAAGGAAAAATTTTTTTTTTCATATGAAACAAATAAAACCTGAGAAAAGTATAAAAAAGGACATTGGCAAATAGTATCTCACGTACAAACTGTAGGGGCATGTATTTGTCTGCAAATAAAAAAATAGCAGTTCAACTAATCTCATTTACACCATTAGTGTCGATCGTTCGTTATTATTGACGACAATGTTTTTCAATTTTTCTTTTGAAATTTTTCTTATTTCACTCAAAAGACACACGGAATTGAGACGAATTTTCACGTTTGATTATGCAACAGTATCCCTATGCACCGCATCCAAATAAATCAGGTGTGTCTATGCCCATTGGATATGTCGCAGCTGTTCCCTATCAATACGGACATCATCCAGCGAATGCAGCACGAAA
>Ga0209930_1005344_pt1 | contig 10539 bp, 8 predicted proteins | sample ThiBiot_500_biof_2_FD_183948 | JGI IMG/M metagenome (GOLD analysis project Ga0209930, IMG submission 183948) | Wastewater bioreactor microbial communities from Cape Town, South Africa - Thiocy_cont_500_biof (SPAdes) | ecosystem: Engineered > Bioreactor > Thiocyanate-remediating >... | reverse complement strand
GTCTTCTGGGGTATTTGGTGGCCGTCCGTGATCTTGGGAACCGCACTGGTCGGACGCATATGGTGCGGTCTGTTCTGTCCGGAGGGCGCCATCACCGAATTCGCGAGCGGCCATGGCAAGGGCAGGGCGACGCCGCGGTGGATGACATGGCCGGGCTGGCCCACGGTCGCCTTCGGCAGCACAACGCTCTATGGGCAGATGGTTAGCGTCTATCAGTATCCGCGCCCGACGCTGCTGATCCTCGGCGGGTCGACGGTCGCCGCCGCCATTGTCGGCTATCTCTACGGCCGCAACAAGCGCGTGTGGTGCCGTTATCTTTGCCCTGTGAGCGGCGTATTCGGCCTATTGGCGAAGTTGGCGCCGTTGCATTTCCGCGTCGATCCGGTGCTTTGGCAGCATTCCCAGATCGCCGGGGTCAAGCCCGGCCCGGTGAATTGCGCTCCGCTAGTGCCGCTCAGGACGATGCGCGGCGGCTCTGCCTGCCACATGTGCGGCCGATGCAGTGGTTTTCGAGGCGCCATCCGTCTAGCTCGCCGCTCGCCCAACCATGAGATTGTCCATGTCGCCGGGCAGGTGCCGAAACCCTGGGAGACCGTGCTCATCGTCTTCGGCCTCATGGGACTGGCCATCGGTGCGTTTCAATGGTCGGCCAGCCCCTGGTTCGTCTCCGCCAAGCAATGGGTCGCGCGGTATCTGGTCGAAGCAGGCATGACATGGCCGCTCGAGACGACAGCGCCGTGGTGGGTACTGACCGATTACCCGCTGCGCAACGACGTGTTGACCTTGCTCGACGGAATGCTGTTGGTCGTCTACGTGGCTGCGACGGCACTCGTTTTCGGCATGACGACGATGCTGATGATCGGGCTGTCGATGCGCTTCCTCGGCGGCTGGAGCATGAAGCGCTTCCATCATCTGGCACAGGCGCTGATTCCGCTCGCCGGCTCGGGCGTTTTCCTTGGCCTGTCTGCCCTGACTGTGAGCCAGCTCCGTTCAGACGGCATCATACTGCCGTTCGTCGGCGAGATGCGCACTGCCATGCTGGCGCTGGCGACTATATGGTCGGCGACGCTTTGCTGGAAGATAGCGACTCTTTACACACACGCTAGGAGCTGCAGGATCGCGTCGCTTCTCGCGTTTTGCATGGCTATGGCGCCGGCCAACATCGGCTGGCTGCTGCTCTTCCGTTTCTGGTGAGATGCCTCTCGATGTTCCCCGGAATAGGTCCTTTTCGAACTTGCGCTGAAGCAATGTGGCTTCTTCGTTCAATGCTACCTTTCCGAGCCGCGCCGGGCTGGATTCGCGGCCGGCGAAGAATGCAACTCCAAGAAGGAGGGTTGCGAAATGACCAGTACCGTCGAAATGCCTGCTTACGCCGACGCCGCCATACGGTTGCGTCGAACGCTGTCAACCATTGAACTGGATTGCCAATGCCGGACGAAGCTCGATGATGCGCTCGATCGGTTTTCCGCGCTCGAAGGCCGTCGGCAGTTGCGAAGCGGGTTGAGGGAAGCGAGGCACCGAAGGGTTATGATCGCGGATCAGGTCTCGTTCCTCGCTGACATCGATGAGATCACAGAGGACGAGACCGACCTGACGGTCTTTGAGGAGATGGCGCTTCTGTTCGACGAAGTCGCCAATCAGGCCGTCAAGGCCGCCCAAGCGCTTCGCCAGGTCGAGGCATCTTCCATTGAGGACGCAAATAGCAGGAAGCCTTGAGGAGGCGTCCATGCCCGGAAACTTCATTCAGGGCGGAAGGCCCGGCAGACCTGTGGATGAGTTTCCAGGCGGGCCGCGCCGATGAGGTCGAGGCAATAGGGAATGGCTGGAAATACGGCCTCCAGACAGACCTTGATCGAGGCAGGTTTGCCAGGCAGGTTGACGATCAGCGTGCGCCCGCGCACGCCAGCGCGGCGCATTAGTTCTCCAAATCCAGGTAGTTCCCGCTTGATCACCGCATGCATCGCTTCCGGCGTCAGATCCCTGGGAGCCGGTCCTGTTCCTCCTGTCGTCAGTATGAGATCCGCCTGATCGCGGTCGCTGAGTAAGATCAGCTCGTTTTGCACCGGGACGATGCCGTCCGGAACGATACGCCGAAGAGATTCCCAGTCCGACTTTATGGCAAGCGATAGCCAGCCCTCGATCGCGGCGCCGCTCGCATCCTCATATTCTCCGCGACTGGCCCGGTCGGAGATAGTGAGTATCCCGATACGTGTCATATTGATCACCAGCGTGCCGACACGGGTATATCCACGACGCCGGCGTCATCCCTCCCGAGGCCCAGGGTCATGCGGCACCACGATAGGATCGCATTCGAGTCGGGCGGAAGCCACATCGATAGTCCAGCGTGAAAGCCGGCCCAGGCATCGACGTATTCGGCCCGGACAGCGGTGAGAACCGGCACGCCGACAAGGATCGCCCGTTCGATGACGGACCGCAGGCCCGCGCCTCCCGCCTCCGCCTTGCCGAAGCGGCTAAGGATGAGAAGGTCGGCGCCCGCTTCGATCATGCCTTCGAGCAATGGCGCCGCCTCGGCGAGTGCGCCGGGGTCGAGACGGCAACCACGGGCTTCCCGGCCCAAGTCCTGCGAAATCCTGATCAGGCTGCCGTCCGAAAGATTGCGAAGCCGGGTGATCGGCCGGCTGTCGCCGGAACTCCAGTCGTCTTCCTGGAGAACCCCGCCGACCCTCACCCCGTGAGGGCGGAGAAGCGCAACAATTTCCGCGAACAGCATATCCACCGATACGCCCGCTTTTGCCCGAACGGCGGCTAGGGCGGGTCCATCTCTCGACATCAGACGATCTCCCTTCATGATGAAGCCGATGATCCTGTATCGAGGTCGCGGACACAGTATCGCAAGATAGCGCCAAGCGCCGCCACGCCCGGACTTTCGGCTCGGGCCATGATGCCAATCAATTGTACCCAGGCCTCGTCATCGGCCTGATCAAGAAAACTTCTGACGATCCCTGCGACACAGTCGGCGACCGCAAGGTCGTTGGAGACTGCATAACGCCGGATAGTCGATTCCAGATCTCTGTCTTCAAGAGCGGCCAGCGCCCCCGCTGCGACCTCCGGCCTGTCGAGCTGTGCAACCAATTCACCGAACATCTGAGCCTCACTGCACCAGTGGAGTATCAGCGCCGCCGAAATCGAAGCCTTCGATCGACGCCCGGCCGGCGAGTAACGAGATGTACTGGGCGGCGGCACGACGCCAGACGGATTCCTTCAAATGATCCATGATCCGCTCATGCACCGCATCGAACGACAGCGTCCTGCCATTGACGCGGCGGTCAAGCCGCACGATGTGCACTCCATAGGGTGTCTCGATAGGCTCCGGCGCTATTTCTCCCGGACGAAGGTGGTCAAGCGCGGCGGAAAATTCCGGCGTCACCTGATCCCGGGTGAACTGGCCGAGATGGCCGCCTTCGCTCGAAGACGAGCAGGCTGATAGTTGGCGGGCCAGTTCGGCGAAGCGCGAGGGATTCTCCCTCAACGGGGCAATGGCCGATTTCGCCGAGTCGACAGCGGCTCCAAAGGTGTCCTTGTCGTTCCAATCGGCCGAAAACAGGATATGTGCCGCCTCGAAAAGGTCCGAGCTGCGGAATAGCCTGAGGTTCTTTTCATAGTAGCGCCGACACGACGGCTCGTCAGCTTCCGGGACGGAAATCCGCTTGTCCACAAGGGTTCGGATCAGCGCCTCTTCCTCGGTTTCCTGGCGGCCCTCATTATCCTCACGCCGCTCGGCCTCGATACCGAGACGCCCGGCCTCTTGCAGCAGCAGCTCGCGAACGATCAGGGCACGCGCGGCGTCCGTCCACGCCTCGGCCGGGCTCTCGGCGGGATGGTTCTGCACCTCGCGGGCGATCGATGCGTGCGGGATGACGACGCCATTGACTGTAATAGCTGGCCTTGTGGGTTGCGGATTGACCGCGGGACGAGCCTTTGGCTCCGGGGACGTGGTTTGGGCCTGCTTGCCGGAGGACGTGCGGTGATCGACGGTGATGGTCGCCATGGCCTATTCCGCCGCTTCCATGCCCTGCTTGGGCTCCTGCAGCTTTCCTCCCGAAACCGCTCGCATGCGGCGCCGAACCAGTTCCGGAGGTCGCTTCGTGCGGACGATCTGATAACCGCGGCGCCCGAAATACCACACGGGGACACTCCAGATGTGGACAAGGCGCGTGAACGGGAAGATCAGAAAGATCGTCATGCCAAGTACGAGATGCGCCCGAAAAACGGGATGAACGCCTGCTACGTAATCGGCCGCGCTGGATTGTAGCGTGACAATCCCTTGCGCCCAGTTCATCAGCTTGACCATCTCCTCGCCATCAAGGTGATGCGCCGAGACGAAGATCGTCGAAAGTCCGAGGACAAGCTGGACGTAGAGGATAACCAGCACAGCGATATCGCTCGGATTGGAGGTCTTACGGATGCGGGCGTCGAATAGCCGCCGATGCAACAGCATGGTCAGCCCGACGAAGCAGGCGACGCCCGCGATGCCGCCGACGGTCATGGCGAGGAGTTGTTTGGCGGTATGCGAGACACCAAGAAACCCCCAGACCTGGATTGGGGTCAGAAGTCCTGCCGTATGGCCGGCTAGGATGATGAGAATGCCGACATGGAAGAGGTTCGAGCCCCAGATCATCTGCCGCCGGCGCAGGAGCTGGCTGGAGTAGCTCTTCCACGAATATTGCTCGCGGTCGAAGCGGATCAGGCTTCCGACAAGGAAGACGGTCAGGCAGAGATAGGGATAGATGCCGAAGACCGCGAAATTGAGATATGAAAACATGATTTCCCTCCCGACGCTTCAGGCCGGTGCCACGGGCGTGCGACGGGCGGCGCGCATCCGGATGGCGAGGCGGTCGCGCGAACAGCCGTCGAGCGCCTCTCCGGGACCGAACGTCACGGCGGCCTCTTGCCAAGCGGCGTCGAGCGCCGTGAGGTCGTCCGGCTTCACGTTGTCGTCCTCCACGAGCTGGACATCGGCAGCGTCGTCTCCGGCGAGTTCCGCAACGGCGGCAAGCAGGGCGGCATAAGGGGACTCGCGCCTTTCCAGCCGCTCGGAAAGTTCCCTGACGATGTGAGCCGCGTCTGCGAGATGGGATCGGGCCTCGTCCAGAGGCAGGATCGACAGGAATTCCAGGAACAGCGGTAGAAAATCCGGCAGCTCGCTGGAGCCGAACTGGAGGCCGTGGCTTTCATAGAGTGCCTTGAGGTCCACCATCGCTTGGCCGCGGTCGCGGGATTCGCCGTGAACATGCTCGAACAAGTTCAGCGCGAGCGAGCGCGAGCGGTCAAACAGCAGAACATAGGTTTCCTCAAGCTCGTAGATATCGGCGCTAGCGAGCCATTCGAGCAGAGCTTCGAGTTCGGCGAGCGTCGCCGGAGAAAGCAGACGCTCCTCGTGCAGGGCGGCGCGAATGTCGGAAACCGACTCGACAAGCGCCGGCGTCGGGTAGCACAGCAGCGCCGACAGCGCCTTGAAGGACTTCATCAGGCAATCTCCATCGGGTTTCTGGCGTTGTGCTTCTTCGGCCCTCCGAACAGGTTCACGTCGTTGTCGCCTCCGGAGCAGCCATTGCCGAAGGAGAACCCGCAGGAGCCGCGCATGCCATAGGCCTCCTCGCTCATCTCGCGATGCGCGGTGGGAATGACGAAGCGGTCCTCGTAATTGGCGATCGCCATCACGCGGTACATCTCCTCGATCTGCGCCGCGCTCATGCCGACCTTGCGCACGATCGCCTCGTCGGTTACGCCGTCCACCGTCTTGGCACGCATGTAAGCGCGCATGGCGAGCATGGTTTCCAGCGCCTTGGCGACGGGCTCCTCGTTGCCCGCTGTCAACAGGTTGGCGAGGTAGCGCAGCGGAATGCGCAGCGAGCGCACGTCCGGCATGTCGCCATCGAGGCCCATTTTCCCGGCCTCCGCCGCCGATTGGATCGGCGAGAGCGGCGGAACGTACCACACCATGGGAAGCGTCCGGTATTCCGGATGCAGAGGGAAGGCGACCTTCCATTCTACCGCCATCTTGCGCACCGGCGACCGTTTTGCAGCCTCGATCCAGTTGTCGGGCACGCCGTCCGCCCTCGCCCGCGCGACGACGTCGGGATCGTTCGGATCGAGGAACAGGTCGAGCTGAGCCTGATAAAGTTCCTTTTCGTCGGCGACGCTCGCGGCCTTCTCTATACCGTCGGCATCGTAGAGCAACACGCCGAGATAGCGGATGCGGCCGACGCAGGTCTCGGAGCAGACCGTCGGCATTCCCGCCTCGATGCGCGGGAAGCAGAAGGTGCACTTCTCCGATTTCCCCGTCGACCAGTTATAGTAGATTTTCTTGTATGGGCAGCCGGAGATGCACATGCGCCACCCGCGGCACTTGTCCTGGTCGATCAGGACGATGCCGTCCTCCTCGCGCTTGTAGATGGCGCCCGACGGACACGCCGCCACGCAAGTCGGGTTGAGGCAGTGCTCGCACAGCCTCGGCAGATACATCATGAAGGTGTTCTCGAACTGGCCGTAGATGTCTTTCTGAACGCCCTCGAAATTGTAGTCCTTGCGGCGCTTCTCGAATTCGCCGCCGAGGATTTCCTCCCAGTTCGGTCCCCATTCGATCTTTTCCATGCGCTGACCGGTGACCAACGAGCGCGGCCGCGCCGTCGGGAAGGCCTTCGATTCCGGCGCAGTCTGAAGGTGCTCGTAGTCGAAGGTGAAGGGCTCGTAATAGTCGTCGATCTCCGGCAGGTCGGGGTTGGCGAATATCTTGGCGAGCACGCGCCATTTCGCGCCGAGGCGCGGCTCGATCTTGCCGTCCTTGCGGCGTTTCCAGCCGCCTTTCCAGCGCTTCTGGTTCTCCCAGTCCTTCGGATAGCCGATGCCGGGCTTGGTTTCGACATTGTTGAACCAGGCGTATTCGACGCCTTCGCGGCTCGTCCAGACATTCTTGCAGGTGACCGAACAGGTGTGGCAGCCAATGCACTTGTCCAGGTTCAACACCATGGCGATCTGCGCGCGGATGGTCATTCTGCGGCCTCCAGTTCTTCTTCCATCCAGTCGACCGTGCCCATCTTGCGTACGATCACGAATTCGTCGCGGTTGGAGCCAACTGTTCCGTAGTAGTTGAAGCCGTAGGCCTGATGGACATAGCCGCCGATCATGTGGGTGGGCTTCAGCACGGTGCGCGTGACGGAGTTGTGGATGCCGCCGCGCTGGCCCGTGATGCCGGTGCCGGGCACGTTCACGATCTTCTCCTGGGCGTGGTACATCAGGCACATGCCTGGATTGACCCGCTGCGAGACCACCGCGCGCGCCACCAGAACGCCGTTGCGGTTGAAGGCTTCGATCCAATCGTTGTCGCGGATGCCGGCCTTCTTCGCGTCGGTCTCGGAGATCCACGCCACCGGGCCGCCGCGATTCAGCGTCAGCATCAGCAGATTGTCGGAATAGGTCGAATGGATGCCCCATTTCTGATGCGGCGTGATGAAGTTCAGCACGACATACGGGCTGCCATCATGATTTGCCTTCAACGCGCCGGCGACGGTCTTGAGATCGACCGGAGGTTTCCAGACGGCGAAGCCCTCGCCGAAGGCGCGCATCCATAGATGGTCCTGATAAAGCTGCTGCCGGCCCGTCAGGGTGCGCCAGGGGATGAGTTCGTGCACATTGGTGTAGCCGGCGTTGTAGCAGACATGCTCGCTTTCAAGCCCTGACCAGATCGGAGAGGAAATGATCTTGCGCGGCTGGGCGACGATGTCGCGAAAGCGGATCTTCTCATCCTCCTTGGGGATAGCGAGATGGGCGTGCTCCCGACCCGTGCGTCTCGACAACGCCTCCCAGGACCGCACCGCGACTTCGCCGTTGGTCTCAGGCGCAAGCATGAGGATGACTTCGGCCGCGTCGATATCGGTTTCAATCCTGGCAAACCCCTTCGCTGGTCCTTCCTCAAGCACCGCGCCATTGAGAGCCTTCAGTGCCGCGACTTCCTTCTTGGTCTCCCAGTCGATTCCCTTGCCGCCATTGCCGAGCTTTTCCAGCAGCGGCCCGAGCGCGGTGAACTGCTTGTGTAGATTCGGATAATCGCGTTCCACCACCGCGATCTGCGGCATGGTCAGCCCCGGAACCGGGTCGGTCTCGCCGCGCTTCCAATCCTTTACGTCAAGCGGCTGCGCCAGTTCGCCGGGACTATCGTGCTGGATGGGCGTGAGGACCACGTCCGTTTCGACGCCGAGCACCTCCGGCGCCACTTTCGAGAAGGCCTTGGCGATATCCTTGTAGATGTCCCAGTCCGTGCGCGAGCCCCAGACAGGGTCCACCGCCGCCGATAACGGATGGATGAAGGGGTGCATGTCGGAGGTGTTGAGGTCGTTCTTCTCGTACCAGGTGGCGGTCGGCAGCACGATGTCGGAATAGACACAGGTCGTGGACATGCGGAAGTCGAGCGTCACCAGGAGGTCGAGCTTGCCTTTCGGCGCCTCGTCGCGCCAGACGACTTCCTTCGGCTTTTCGTGGCCTTCCTCGCCTAGGTCCTTGCCGAGCACGCCGTGATAGGTACCGAGCAGGTGCTTGAGAAAATATTCGTGCCCCTTGCCGGACGAGCCCAAAAGGTTGGAGCGCCAGACAAAGAGGTTACGCGGCCAGTTGTCGGGATGATCGGGATCATGGCAGGCAAGCTCCAGTTCGCCCGATTTCAGCGCCGACACCACATAGTCGGCCGGCTCCTGTCCTTTCGCCTTGGCCTTTGCCGCGAGATCGAGCGGATTCGCCTTGAGCTGCGGCGCCGATGGCAGCCAGCCCATGCGCTCGGCGCGCACATTGTAGTCGATCATGCTGCCCGACCAGTCGCCCTCCGGCGCGGTGGGTGAGAGGATTTCCGACACCGACAGGGTTTCATAGCGCCACTGGTCGGAATGCGCGTAGAAGAAGGAGGTGCCGTTCATCTGCCGCGGCGGCCTGTTCCAGTCGAGCGCGAAGGCGAGCGGCAGCCAGCCGGTCTGCGGCCTGAGCTTCTCCTGGCCGACATAATGCGACCAGCCGCCGCCCGACTGGCCGATCGCGCCGCACATCACCAGCATGTTGATGATGGCGCGATAGCTCATGTCCATATGGTACCAGTGGTTCAGGCCAGCGCCGAGGATCACCATGGAACGGCCGTTGGTTTTCTCCGCGTTGGTGGCGAATTCTCGCGCCACCGTAATGATCGCCTGGCGCGGAACGCCGGTGACCTTCTCGGCCCAGGCCGGAGTGCAAGGTACGTCCTGATCGTAGGAGGAGGCGGCATTCTCGTCGCCAAGCCCGCGGTCGATTCCGTAATTGGCGCAAAGAAGATCGAACACAGTGGCAACAAGTGTCTCGCCCTCGGCCAGCTTCACGCGGCTGGCGGGAACGTTGCGGACCAGGATCTCGCCGTGCTCCGTTCTGACGAAATGCGAATGCGCGCGGCTGCCGAAATCGGGGAAAGCGACGGGAACGGCTTTGTCGTCCCCGATCTGGCTGAGCTTCAGCCGGATGTCGCGCCCTTTGCCGTCCTTCTCCTCCAGGTTCCAGCGGCCGCGTTGCTTATCCCAGCGGAAACCGGCGGTTCCGTGCGGCGCGACGACCTCGCCTGACACCTCGTCTAGCCCGATGGTCTTCCACTCGGCGTTCTCGCTCTCGCCGAGCCCGCCGTCGAAATCCGACGCACGGACAAATCGGTCTGGCACGTAGCTGTCGCCGCGTTTGATCAGACGAACCAGCATCGGCATATCGGTGTAGCTGCGTGCATAGTCTGCGAAGTACGACACCTGCCGTTCGAGATGATATTCCTTGAGGATGACATGGCCCATGGCGAGCGCGAGCGCGGCGTCGGTGCCCTGCTGCGGCTGCAGCCAGATATCGGCGAATTTGGTCGCCTCTGCGTAATCAGGCGAGACGACGGCGCTCTTTGTGCCCTTGTAGCGTGCCTCAGTGTAGAAATGCGCGTCCGGCGTGCGCGTCTGCGGCACGTTGGAGCCCCAGAGGATGAGGAAGCCGGCATTGTACCAGTCGGCGGATTCGGCGACGTCCGTCTGCTCGCCCCAGGTCTGCGGGGAGGACGGGGGCAGGTCGCAATACCAGTCGTAGAACGAAAGGCAGGTGCCGCCGAGCAGCGACAGGTAGCGCGTGCCGGCGGCGTAGGAAACCATCGACATGGCCGGGATCGGCGAGAAACCCGCTACCCGATCAGGGCCGTGCTTTTTCACAGTATAGGCATTGGCGGCCGCGACAATCTCGTTGGCCTCGTCCCATTCCGCGCGCACGAAACCGCCATGGCCGCGAATAGACGTATAGGAAGCACGCGTTTGCGAGTCCTCCACGATCGAGGCCCAGGCGGCGACCGGCGCCTTGGTTTTACGCGCCTCACGCCACATCCTGAGCAGGCGCCCCCGCACAAGCGGGTATTTCACGCGATTGCCGGAATAGAGATACCAGGAATAGCTCGCCCCTCTTGGACAGCCGCGCGGCTCATGGTTGGGCAGGTCGGGCCGGGTCCGCGGATAGTCGGTCTGCTGCGTCTCCCAGGTGACGATCCCG